>Ga0315282_10000815_pt1 | contig 61004 bp, 44 predicted proteins | sample YL17G07_20_MG_FD_203693 | JGI IMG/M metagenome (GOLD analysis project Ga0315282, IMG submission 203693) | Sediment microbial communities from Yellowstone Lake, YNP, Wyoming, USA - YL17G07_20 | ecosystem: Environmental > Aquatic > Freshwater > Lake > Sediment | place: USA: Wyoming | collected...
ACGCCCAGGGCACGTTCGAAATATTCCTTCGATTTCTCGGGCCTTCCGCCCAGCGCCTTTGGCAGGCTCCCCTCGAAGCTTCCGAGGAACAGATAGGGGCCGCCAAAGTAATAGGTAGAATCCCTGTGTCGAACAAATTCCATCATGGCAGTGACCTTCGGAAGGTCCGCAACCGCTCCCACATCCGTTCGCGTAATGTTGATGTATCCCCCCCAACCGAACGCCGTCCAGAACACCGCAGGAACGTCATCATTTGACAGTGCTTGCAGAGCCGCGCGAAATGAGTCGAGATCCTTACCCATAGCGTCTCTCACCTTGGCTTTCTGGGCCAGGATCCTCATGCCGTAGTCGCGACCCCGGAGGTAGAAGTCGCGCGCCCGCTCGACGCTGTCGTCTTCGGCAAACGCGAGCGCATAGGCACTGTATCCTTGGGAGGTGAGGAGGAGAAGCTTCTTGTTGTCCGGGTCCCCCTTGATCAGCGCCTCCAACAATTTGAGATTCGAGCCGAGGGCCTCCTGTGCAAGTTGAAGGTCCCCTTCTTCATTGAAGGCCTCAAAGCCATAGTCCATGATCCCGCCCATCGTGCGGATGGCTAGGGTCGTCACGCAACCCTGGAATAAGATGAGCGAGCTGAGCAGAACAACTGTCTTGTTCATGGATTCATGTCTTTCTGTTGGAATCGACGGGGGAGCTCGTTCCACGCCCGAGGCGCCTCCCTGCAGCTTGCTGCCTCGCCTAGTCCGCCGACAAGATCTGCCGCACCGTCTCCGTCGTTACATTGCAGCCCGAAAGAATCAAGGCAACGCGTTTCGCCGTAAGCCGGTTCTTGATTTTGATCGCGCCTGCAAGCGAAGCCGCTCCTGCTCCTTCGGCCAGATTATGGGTATGCTCCAGTAACAGCCTCATCGCCGATCGGATTTCCCGATCTGAGACGAGAACGAAATCGGTGAGATTGCGCTTCATGATGCTCACCGTCATCGAGAACCCCACCCGGGTGGCCAATCCCTCCGCAAACGTCCGCATAATTTCGCATGAGACAGGCTTCCCTTCCCGCCACGACATGTATGCAGCGGGTGCCTCTTCCGATTGGACGCCGATGATTTCGATCCCCCCGTTCATCGACTTCGCCGCGATCGAGATCCCGGAAGCGCCGCTCCCCCCTCCCACCGGCACGACGATGATGTCAACGTCCGGCAGATCTTCCACGATCTCCAGACCGATGGTGCCGACGCCGGCGATCAGGTGAGGCTCATTGGCAGAGTGGATGTATCGATAACCCTTCTCTTGGCTCAGCCTCTCGACATACTCCCGCGCTTCATCGAAGTCCTTCCCTTCAAAGATCACCTTGGCCCCCAACCGCTGAATCGCCTTCACTTTGTCGGGATTGTTCCCGTTCGGCACGACCACGATCGCCCGCGCCCCAAACGTCCGAGCGGCGTAGGCTATCGATAGGCCGTGGTTGCCGGTCGAAGCTGTCAGGACTCCGCGCGTCCGCTCATCTTCGCTGAGTCTGGAGAGAAGGTTCAATCCTCCCCGCACCTTGAAAGCACCGATCGGCTGATGGTTCTCGTGCTTGATGTATACTTGACAGCCGAGCAGATCCGACAAGTCGGCATAATGATAGAGCGGGGTGCGGTGGAGAAACCGCTGAATCACCGTTCGCGCATCCAGAATATCTGCGGCCGTGGGCGGGGAAGTCATGGAACGGGCAATGGCATTGATCCTGTGCGCAGTCTCACCGAAAAAATCACGCAAATATACTGAAAAAAGACGGAGTTTCAAAAGCTGAATTGTCCTCGGGTGCTCCGCAAGAAAGCGGTAACTCGGATTCCGTTTCGTCGACGATTTGAAAGTATCCTGAATATCAGCTACCTTGCAGCCGGTTCCTCAGTCCCTTTCTATCACGTTGTTTCAATCCACCCATCGAAGTTGCAGTCGATGATCTAACCACCCATGCGCATACTTCTCGTTGAAGATGAAGCAAAGGTCGCTCGCTTCATTCAAGAGGGTCTCAAAACGGAGGGATATCAGGTAGAGATCGCAGCCGACGGTAGATTGGGTGAGAAGAAAGCTCGCACCGGCGATTTCGATCTGATCCTCCTGGATATTCTTCTCCCGAAAAAGAACGGGTTTGAGGTGCTGCAGTCGCTGCGGCGAGATGGCGTCAAGACGCCGGTCCTCATGCTCACCGCACGCAGCGCAACTGAAGACATCGTACAAGGCCTCGACCACGGCGCGGACGACTACCTCAGCAAACCGTTCGCCTTCAAGGAACTCCTCGCCCGCATCCGGTCGTTGTTACGCCGCGACCGCCGAACCCAGATCGTCTTGAAGGTGGGCGACCTCCAGTTGAACACCATGACGCGCAGAGCAGCTCGGATGGGGAGATCGATCGAGTTGACAGCGCGCGAATACGCCTTGCTGGAGTTTCTGATGCAAAACCCCCAGAAGCTCCTCACCCGCCAACAACTGGCGAAGGAGATTTGGGGATTCGACTTCGATCCCGGCACCAACATCATCGACGTCTACATCAATCACCTCCGCAAGAAGATCGATCAGGAGATCGAGAAGAGACTGCTGCACACGGTGCGCGGCAGAGGATACTATATCTCCGAGAAGGTGCTTGAGAAGAGTCCCAAATGAGGCTGTTCCACTCCGTTCGCACGAAGCTGACGCTCTGGTATGCACTGATCCTGGCGGCGACGCTGGTGGGCTTCGGAGCGACCGCGTACCTCTTCACTCGGTCAACGCTCTCCGACAATCTCGATCGCTCCCTTCGAAGTGAGGTTCAATGGGTTAATGAGTTCATCGAGCCGAAAGCGAAGAAGATCCGCCTGAAGCGATCGGCCCTCCTGGAGCTGCAGCAGCTCAAGAAGAGCGCTCCGCCCGAGACGCGAAGCGACGAAGCGGACTCCGAAGATGTCGCAATCGATGCCATCTGGAACCAGATCTACCAACACACGCTTCTGAGCCCACGCCGACAGTACATCCAGATCCTTGACCGCAACGGCGACCTGCTGTACCGCTCGCCAAGCCTGGCGAAAGGGTCCCTCCAATACAGCGACATACCGTACGGCTCCACCAAGGTTGTGATGATTCGAAATGAGGAGGGTCGCGAGCTCCGGCTGGCCGTCACCCAGAACGACTACGTGAAGATCTTCGTGGCGTATCCTCTGGACGAGCTGAACGAGGTGCTCGACGGCATTTTCTCCGACCTTCGGCTTCTCACCCCCCTTGCTCTCATCATCTCGGTGATCGGCGGGTGGTTTCTGGCGTACACATCTTTGAAACCCGTCGATACCATCACCAGAACCGCTCGCAAGATTACCGCCCAGAACCTCAACCAGCGGTTGCCCGCCCACCAGGTGGACGACGAGCTTGGCCGGCTCACTGCAACGTTCAACGACATGATCGGCCGGCTGCAGGAATCCTTCGCACAGATCCAGCGATTCTCCGCCGACGCCTCCCACGAGCTTCGCACGCCTCTGACCGTCATGCGCGGCGAAATCGAGGTCGCGCTTCGCAAAAAGGGATTGCTGGGGGAGACGAAAAGGCTCCTCACCAGCATCCACGACGAACTCGTGAGGCTTTCCTCCATTGTCGAGAGTTTGATGACCTTGATCAAGTCCGAGTCCGGCCGATTGGTCTTGCGGTTTGATGAGGTCGAGTTGAGCACGATGATCAAGGAGATCTCCGAGGACGCACAGGTGCTCGCCTCAAGGAAGAAGATCAAAGTGGATCTTGGAAGGGTCGAGCCTGTGAAAGTGCGGGGAGATGCAGCACGCCTCAGACAGCTATTCCTGAACCTCGTCGAGAATGCGGTGAAGTACACACCTCCTCGCGGGAAGGTCACGCTCTCGGTTGAACACTCAACTGGAGGAGCGAGCGTGAGCGTGCAGGATACGGGGATCGGGATTCCGCGCAGAGATCAAACGAAGATCTTCGACCGCTTCTACCGCGTGAAGCAAGAGAGCTCGGGCGACGTCAGCGGCAGCGGCCTCGGACTTGCGATCGCAAAGTGGATCGCAGAGGCGCACCGGGGGACCATCGACGTCAAGAGTGAGCCGCGCAAGGGCAGCACGTTCACCGTCTTGCTCCCACGGTCGTAAACCGTTTCCGTTCAGACCTGCCCACGAACTCATTCCTCAGTGCCACGCACGTTGGAGGTGCGTGAGATCTTGCACTTACCTTGATTTTCGTCCCTTTTTTTCGCTATATGATGTTGTTGGATCAGCGCTGAAAGCATCCTCCGAGATTTCCGGACTTCGAACAGGTCCCTCCCGCATCTCCTCAGTGAGGATGTACACTCAGGATCCTTTCAATTAAGATATGCGAAAAACCTACTTCTTTTCGGACGCCCACCTCGGGATCGGGACAAGAGCGGAGGATCGTGAGAAGGAGACTTCCATCGTCCGATTTCTGGACTCCGTCTCGCGCGACGCTGAACAGCTTTTCATCGTGGGGGACCTTTTTGACTATTGGTTTGAATACAAAACGGTCGTTCCGAAAGGATATGTTCGCCTGTTTGCAGCGCTCGCGGGCCTGGCGGACGCCGGCGTAGCAGTGACCTACGTGGCGGGAAATCATGATTTCTGGCTGCGATCGTACTTTCGCGACGAACTCGGGATGGAGATCTCCCTCGACCCGATTGAGCGCGAGATCCACGGCAAGCGGTTCTATATCCATCACGGCGATGGATTGCTCACGAGGGACACCGGGTACAGAATTCTTAAACGGGTGTTGCGGAATCGATTCAACATCTTTCTCTTCTCGCTCCTTCACCCGGACCTTGCAGCCTCGATCGCGCGGTGGACCTCCCGCAAGAGCCGCCAGCACACCTCTCAGCGATCGCTCGAAGAGGATGACATGGTGGATTTCGCCCAAAAGAAGATCGACGAAGGATTCGATGTCGTCATCATGGGGCATAACCATATCCCCGGCCTTCGGAACATTGGGTCTGGTGTTTACGTCAACCTTGGAGACTGGATGAGTGAAAACACGTACGCGGTGTTCGACGGGAAGCGAATGAAGTTGGAAAAGTGGCACGATGACGGGCCCGCGAAGCACAAAGGACTTCGAAGATCTCGTCGATGAGGCAGATTCCCGAAATTCTTCGGATTTCGGGAATCTCAATTGACCATGGGAAAACGCTCATATACCCCGGAAGATATGGATCGGTACTTCAACGATCCTTCCTATCGCCGGTCGTTTCTCCACGGAGGGGGATTCATCCGACGCAATTGGAAACGCCTGACGGGGCTCGGGGTCATCGTTCTCGCACTCCTGATTTGGTACGGTTGGTACGTTGCAAGAGGGCTTCCATCCCTCGAGGAGCTTGAAAATCCCGAGCCGGAGCTGGCGACGAAGGTGTACGCGGAAGACGGGGCCGTCGTTGACCAATTCGCGGAGAAAAACCGAACGCGCATTGCGGTGGAAAAACTCCCGCAAGGGTTGATCGATGCTCTGGTTTCGACCGAGGACAAGGATTTCTACCATCATTGGGGCGTCAATCTGTCCCGCTTTTTCCGGCAGATGGTCATCAATCTGGTAACGTTCCGCCAGGCCGGCGCAAGCACAATTACCCAGCAGCTCGCTCGAAACCTCTACAGATTGCAGGGCCGACAGGAGTCCCTGTTCGATAAGATCACCCGGAAGATCCGAGAGTTCATTTCCTCAGTTCAGATCGAGAGGAATTTCACGAAGAGGGAGATTCTCGAGCTGTACCTCAACGTGGCCTTCTTCGGGCGAGATGCGTACGGCATCGAGTCTGCTGCCCAACGATACTTCAATAAGTCCGCCGCCGACCTGACCTCCCCCGAATACACCATGCTGGTCGGCATGCTCCAGGGTCCGAACTACTATGACCCCTTCAACCACCTCGACCGTGCGCTGCGTCGCCGCGATATCGTCATCAACCAGATGACACGCGACGGGCGTATCACCAAGGAGGATGCCGGACGGATCAAGGCCGATAGCCTTTTCCTGCGGGTGCTCGAGCCCGACTACCGGACGGGGATCGCGCCTCATTTCGTAGAGTGGGTTCGGCAGCAGCTCGAACAGAAAGCCGAGACGTACGGCTTCAACATCTACCGGGATGGCCTGCGCGTGTACACGACGCTGGACAGCCGCATGCAGCGTTACGCGAACCGGGCGGTCGAAGAACACTTGGATAAGTTTCAGCAGCGGTTCGATGAGAGCTGGGACTGGAAGAAGCATCCCGACATTCTCCGGGACGCCGTTGACAAAATGATCCGTGATCTCGACGTGTACAAGAAGGCGAAGACACCAGCCATCCGCGATAGTATCGTGAACGCGCTTCGGACCAACCAGGCGTTCATCGATTCGGCGAAGAAAGCCGCTCAAACGATCGAAGTCGGTATGGTCGTGATCGACCCCCACAACGGGCATATCAAGGCGATGGTCGGTGGAAGAAACTTCCGGAGTTTTCGGTACGGCCTGAATCACGTCACGCAGATCAGACGACAGCCGGGCTCGGCGTTCAAGCCCTTCGTCTATACCGCTGCGATCGACAACGGGACTCCGGTCTGCTACGAACTTCTGAATCAGCCTATCACCATCCCGATGCCGGATGGAACTCGCTGGACGCCGCAGAACTTCGATGGGACGTTCGGTGGAAAGTATACCTTGCGTGAAGGATTGAAGCGATCCATCAACTTGATCGCCGTGCGCCTCATCGAGGATATCGTGCCTCCGAAGCAGGTCGTCGAGTACGCACACCGTATGGGGATCACGGCGCCCATCAGACCGTATGAAGCGATCGCCCTCGGGACCGAGGTCGTCTCGCCGCTGGAGCTCACCTCGGCCTTCGGCGTCTTCCCGAACGAAGGGGTGCTGGTTGAGCCCATCTCGATCCTTCGAATCGAGGACAAAGATGGAAACGTCATTGAGGACGACACGCCGGAGAAGCGCGAGGCGCTGAACAAGGAGACGGCGTATCTGATGACCAACTTGATGGAAGGCGCTGTGAACGACGAGGGGGGCACCGGTCGCATCGTCCGATCCTACTTTTCACTTCCGGCAGCAGGCAAGACCGGCACGACGCAGGACTTTGGCGACGCCTGGTTCGTCGGCTTCACTCCGCAGCTCGCAGCCGGGGTCTGGGTGGGTTTTGACGACAGTCGTGTCAAGTTCGGAAGCGCAGACGGACAGGGTGGACGCGCGGCCGCTCCTATCTTCGGTATCTTCCTGCGGCACACGTACGAAGATCCGCAGATCGGCCTGCAGCCTGATTACTTCCATCAACCCGATGGGATCGTCACCGATACAATCTGTGTGGAGACCAAGAAAAAGGCCCGCCCGTGGTGCCCGGAGAAAACAACAGAGATCTTCAACGCGAAGTATCCGATCGGGCTCTGCGACCTGCACACAAGCCCGTTCTGGCGGGACGAAAAGAACCCGAACAAGATTAGCTGGTAGGAGGAGTCAGTTGAGAGCTGCGAGTTCGGTATTCGCTCGGAACTCGAAATTCGACTCTCCGCCTCCTTCCTCTCGACCCCCTTTTCGGGATCCCACATTCCTCGGTCCGCGGCCTGTCCTTGGCGTCCTGCTTTCTCTTCCGTCCTTCTCCATTCTCTCTTCCCTGACTTCGCTCACTTGAGAGAACCCAAGCCCGGGAGAGCTGTTGAGAGAACGGGGGGAGCAATAAGAGGACGGAGACGCAGTGTGAGCGGTTAGTGCTCGCTCTTCCATCGATGAGAGGCGGACACCGTGATGAAGAACTCCTGCGTCGAGGGTTTTCCTGCTACTGGTTCTGGCGAGAAATGTATTTGAGCGAGGCCTGGATCAGTGCGGGCCCGACGGAATCGACCACCTGTACCTCACCGAGGCGAGAGGGAAGCACGAAACGGTTCTTGCCATCGGCCGATTTCTTGTCGTGTTTTATAGCCTGCAGTGTGCGAGGACGTGCGATCGACGACCATCTCGCCCTCAGCGGTATCCGCCGTATGAGATCGACAATTCTCTGGTGCGCGTCAGCGGCCAGCAGCCCCATCTCGCGCGCGATGTAGGCTTCGGCCATCATCCCGAGCAGCACTGCCTCCCCGTGCTTCAACACGCGGAAGTTCCCTGCCGTCTCGAGCGCGTGACCCACGGTGTGTCCGTAGTTAAGCACCATCCGCAGGCCCATCTCACGCTCGTCCTCTGCCACGATGTGAGCCTTCAGCTCGCAGCAGCGCCCCTGCACATGCATGACCGCTTCGTGATCCAGATTTAGAACTCTCTCGAGATTCGACTCGAGGTAGGCAAACAATTCGGCATCGAGGCTAACGCCATATTTCACAACCTCGCCGAGCCCGCAGACAACTTCGCGTGAGGGGAGCGTCTTCAGACAATCGATATCAACCCAGACGAACCTCGGCTGATAGAACGCACCGATCATGTTCTTGCCGAGGGGATGGTTCACAGCGACCTTGCCGCCGACGGAGCTATCCACCTGGGACAGCAGCGTGGTTGGGGCTTGAAGGAACAGAACGCCTCGATGATACGTCGCCGCAACGAAGCCGACCAGGTCGCCGATCACACCACCCCCGAGGGCAATCAAGGCGGACTTCCGTCCGACACCTCCCCTGAGCAATTCAGTGTAGAGGAGATTCGCGCGCGACAGGCTCTTCTGTCGCTCGCCGGGTGAAAGAACGATTGAAGAGACGTTGAATTCCGAATGACGAAGGCTTCCTTCGAGGGGCTTGAGATAGTGGGGGGCGACATTTGTATCCGTGATGACGACCACGCGCTTCGGGATGCCATGCTGTTGACAGGTCGGCGCGAAGGACGCCGCCATCTCCGTCCCAACGTAGATCGGATAGCTGCGGTCTCCCAGTGCCACATCGACTTTTCGCTGGATCACAACGACTCCCTAGGTATCAAGAAAGCCTCTGAGCCTCCGAACGATCTCATCGACTGTCATGCCTACTCGCTTCTTGTCCGTTCGGATGACGACATCCGCCCGCGCGTAGAACTCCTCGCGCCGGGCCAGCAGCTCCTGAATTCGTTGTTCCATTACTTCCTTCGACAGCTTTCCACCGGACTCGTCCGTCAGCAAAGGCCTGTCAGTCCTGTGGTGCACCCGCTGCAAGATTTCATCCGGCGGGAGCTGCAGATAGACAATGATGCCACTCTGACGAATCAGCTGAAAATTCTCTTCACTTGCTATGGTGCCTCCCCCCAGCGACACGACACAGTGACCTCTCTGCGCGACCTCCTCGAGCGCCGCCCGCTCGATGACGCGAAAGGTCTGTTCGCCACCGCTCGCAAAAATGTCGACGATTCTCCTCTGTGCCTTCTTTTCAACGGACTTGTCGACGTCGACAAATTCAAACCCAAGTGTGTTGGCAAGGATGGGTCCAATCGTGCTCTTGCCGCTCCCCATGAAGCCCGCAAGATAGATCAGACTCCTCTTCGGCCGATCTTGATCACTCACTGCTGCATGTCCCCCCGGCACATCACCCGAACGGATACATCTGTTCCGCTGAGGAATTTCTCAAACGACACGGATCTCAGCAAGCGTCTTCCGCTCCTCCCCAGACTAGAGGAGGTCAACGACGATACCCAAGCCGAACATGAGACCGTTGACATTGATTCTCGTCCTGAAGGCACTCGTGGGAAAGGGAATCGTGTTTCCATTATAGATAGCCGACCGCCCTTGGAACCGGTTCTCCGCGGTCACCTCGGGGTCACGGAACCTCATCTCCCCCCGTACGGCGACTCCCCTCAACACCCGATAATCGAAGCTGCTTTCCACATGAATTCCGATGCCCACTGGATGGTTCTGCTGAGGAGCATCGACACCGGCGATCGACAGGATGCGCTTGCCATAATATGCCCCGATTCCTCCTCCCATGGAAAGACGCGCATTCTCCGTTCCAAGCGGAATGTACATATTTACTCCCAGCTCAACTGGGGTCAAGCGAAAACCGTCCTTGACGGGCGCAGGAATCGGTGGGCCAGCGTACGCGACGGGTTGGATCTGGTCTTGGAGTTTTGACAGATACTCGACCTTCAGGGCGAGGAAGAAGTTGTCGTCCGATCTTCCCACTCGAAGCTCAAGTCCGCCACCATAGATGTTGTCTACTGAAGTGTACTCACTGCGGATATCGCTGGAGGGTGAGTCGGGGTTATAGAACACCTTCGAGGTTGTCGTGTAACCGCCCAGGGCAGCAACCGAGACATGCCAGCCGTCGTGTTGAGCGGAGAGCCGACACACGAAGAAAAACGAGAGAGACACCAAGTAGACTGGTAGCCGCTTCATGCAGCCCTCTTTCCGGCGATTTGCTCATCCGGGTAACTCGTGTACCCCACAGAGAGAGCTGAGCAGACAATCAATTCACAAGATCCCCCGGCGCCAGCACTTGACCATCAACGGTAGAACCGGTCACGAAGATCTTCGATCTCAGCCTTGTCTCGCAGTGCCGTCAGCCAATCCGAGAAGAGGCGATTTCGCTTCTCTTGAAGAATCTGATCCTGCAGGGAGCTTCGCTCCTTCGCGTATTGCGTTGAGTCAAACGAAGTTTTGGAAGTAAGCTTCAGAATATAGTACCCTCGAGTCCCCTCGAACGGCTTCGAGATCTCCCCGGGCTTTAGCGCGAACGCCGTTCCGATGAACGCGTAGTCTCTGCCGACTCCCTGCGGGCCGTCCGTCGCCTTGAATGGCCCGGTCTTCTGGGCCGCCGCGTCCGGGAGAGCTCTTGCAGAGGCGAGCAGGTCCGTATTCGAGTTCAGCGTTTTGTGGAACGCGTCGACCTGTTCCCGCAGCTTCTGCATCTTCTTCTGCCGCAGAACCGCACTGCGGACGATGTTCTTGATCTCTTCGAGCGGTCGGACACCCTCCTCGCGAATCCCGGAGATCTTGAAAACGGCGACGCCTCCGACCACAGAAATGGGATCGCTGATCGCGTCAAGCTTCTTACTGAAAGCAAAACTCATCACGGCATCGCTGATGCCGATACCCGGTATGAACCCCCCTTTGGTGAACTCCTGCGTCTCCCGCACCTGATACGAACTGAGCTCTGCTGATTTCTCAAAGCCTTCATCCTTCGCTAGAGAGACAAAATCCTGAGCACGCCCGTATGTTGCATCTGCGCTCTGCGCGCTCGCCTTGATCTTCATCGCCAGCGCAACGATCTTCAACTCCCGGTTGTCTCGCCCTGTCACTTTGATGATATGCCAGCCGAACTGCGTACGAATCGGTCCAACGATATCCCCGACCTTGGCGCCGAACGCAGCCTGCTCGAATGGCTTCACCCAGCCTCCCCGACTGGTCCACCCCAGGTCACCGCCGGCCGTCTTCGAACCCGGATCCTCGCTGTACTCACGCGCGAGCGCCTCAAAGCTCTCCCCATTGCGAATCCTCCCCAGGAGCTCCTTGGCCTCCTTGATCTTCGCGGTACTGTCCGATCCCGTCGTCGCGCTCAGAAGAATGTGGCTCGCACGAACGTATTCTGCGCTCCCTCTCCGTTCGTCAAGAATCTTGGCCGAATGGTAGCCGGAGAAATCGCTGATCGGGCCGACGATTTGCCCCTTTTTGGCCGAAAACACCGCGCCCTCCATCTGCCGGCTGAGCTCCCCGTGCTTCACGTAAGTCGTGTCGTTCACGGATTCATCAGAATAGGTCTTGGCAAGATCGACGAAATCCATGCCGGATTTCGCCTGATCCAGAATGCGGTTCATTTCAGTCAAGACTGCCGCCGAGTCGTCGCTCGTTGGCGCCAGGCTGAAGAACACATACTTGAGCTTGCGTGCAGCCCGGACTTTGTATTCCTCCTGGTTCGCGTTATAGTACTTCTGGAGGTCCCCGTCGGTCACCTGAACGATGGAATCCGAAATAGACTTATTCGGATCGAAGAAGACGTATTCCCCGTCCACCGTGATCGTTCGATCTATGAACCGCTGCCTCAACTCCTCCGGTGTCACACGCGTCGTCGCGAACAGGAGGCTTTGCAGCTTCTCGAGCCGCCGTTGTCGCTTGATGTCGTTTTCAACCTGAATCCACGCTTGCCGGTTCTGGGGGTCCGCGACGGCTCGATCGTATGCAGCCCGATTGAACACTCCAAGGGAGTCCTTGAACTGATTGGCGATCATCTCGGGAGGATGGGGGCCCAGAAGGATGCTCCGTACCTCGTCATCTGTTACCGTAATGCCGAGTCGATCGACTTCATGCTCCACGAGGATCTGCTGGACGAGCGCGTTCCAAACTTGATTTCGCATCTGCCGATCAGTCTCTTCGTCGGGGTCGGCTCCCGTCCGCTTCCTGACCGCGTCCGTCTGTTGTCGAAGCAATTCTGAAAAATCACGATAGGAGATCTTCGTCCCGTTGACCGTCCCGATGTAGTCCCCCGCTCCTGCCTGGTGCCTGCGTCCGGTGATATCCATCCCCCAGTCAAGCACGATATAGACGATAAAGAAAAAGGCGAAGACCGCGAACGCTTTCGTGAGATTGTTGCGGATCTGAGTCATCAACGGCATAACAACGAGATCTCCTTCGCGAAGAGTGCAAGAGCATGGCCCATGGATTTCCAATATACCCGTGAATCCCTTGAGATGCAACGATTTTCTTATTGACTTTACAGGCATGGTCGGTTATATTTGCATTCGTGTCTTGCCACGTCGACCTCGTACAGGCGCGATAGCGCTCGAGACCTGTCACCATCTCACACCTTGACTTCTGACTCAGTCTGGAGAACGATTTGTGCGTAACCAACTTTCGAAGATCGTCCTGATTGTTGCTGCGGTTGTCCTCGCGCTTGTATTTCTGTACCCTACCTACCAGGACTACGAATTCCGCAAGAAACTCTCATCCCTCTCGGACCAGGACAGCATCCTCTACTACGAGCAACACCAGGATGACATCCTCAACGCAAAACTGAAGCGCATCAAACTGGGCTTGGACCTTCAGGGCGGAATGCGTGTGGTGATCGAAGTTGATGTGATCCAGTTGCTCGATGACCTCGCGAAGAACAAAGACGATAACTTCCGTACGATCATCAACGAGCTCCGGTCCGAAGCGAAGACGACTGATGAGTCTGTTATCCCGCTGTTCGCCGCAAAGTTTCGCGCACGGGGCATCCGCATGAGCCGCTACTACGGCAGCATACGGGATAGTGACGATGCCATTCTGAGAGAACTTAGTACTGAGACCCAAAACGCAGTCGACCGCGCCATCGAGATCGTCCGTAATCGCGTTGATCAATACCACGTCTCAGAACCGAACATCCAGAAACAGGGCTCGCGGCGCATTATCGTCGAACTGCCGGGCGTCAAGGACGAACGAGAGGTCCGGAGCCTGCTCCAGGGCACGGCCAAACTCGAGTTCCTCCTTCTGCGCGACCCGAGCATTTCATACAAGGTGATGCAATCTATCGATGACTACCTCTCGGGGAAGGTTGAAGGCGATACGTCGACGACCGCAAAAGGAAAGAAAGAAGAGCAGAAACCGAAAGACGCTCTGGAAGAGCTGTTGGGGGGCAATAAGCCTGCCCCAACGGACACGTCGAAAGAGGCCGTGTTCATGCGTGAACATCCATTCTTCTCGTATGTCATTCCCGACCAGCAGAACATGGGAGAAGGCTTTGTGGAGGAAGGCAATCGAGACCGCGTCATACGCCTCCTCGCGAGACCCGACGTTCAGAAGCTGCTGCCCACTGACTTTCAGTTCCTCTGGTCTTCACGAGCCGAGGCCAGGGGAAACAAGCGATACTACACCTTGTTTGCGGTCAAGAAACAACCTGAGCTCACAGGTGGGGTGGTTGTCAATGCCAATCCAAGCGTGGATCCGGAGGATAACCGGCCGATCGTGAACATGGAGATGAACGCTGAGGGATCACGGGAGTGGGCACGCATCACCGGCGCAAACGTCGGAAAACGAATTGCCATCGCGCTTGATAACGCCGTGTTCTCTGCGCCAACGGTGATCAACAAAATAGTCGGAGGGCGCTCACGCATTACGGGCATGGAGTCCGCTAATGAAGCTCATCTGCTCGCGATCATCTTAAGGGCTGGTGCACTCCCTGCTCCTGTCACGATCATCGAACAACGCTCCGTCGGACCATCCCTCGGCGAGGACTCGATACGCTCCGGCTTGAGCTCCACGGCACTCGCGTTCATCCTGACGATCATATTCATGGTCGTGTACTATCACAGCGCCGGAGCGATGGCCGACGTCGCTCTGCTCTTCAACATTCTTTTCATCATGGGCGTGATGGCCGGGTTCCAGGCGACACTCACCCTGCCCGGCATCGCAGGCATCGTGCTGACCATCGGCGTCGCCGTAGACGCAAATGTGCTCATCAACGAGCGCGTCCGTGAGGAACTGGCGGGAGGAAAAACGTTGCGCGCATCGATCGACGCAGGATATGCGAGAGCATTCACCGCCATCATCGACTCCAACGTCACGACGTTCCTGACCGGCGTGATCCTGTACCAGTTCGGCTCCGGTCCCGTCCAAGGCTTCGCGCTGACACTGATGATCGGCATCGTCGCAAGCATGTTCAGCGCGATCGTTATCACGCGGGTGATCTTCAATATCATGATGGACAAAGGACTGAGCCCGAATTTCGGATAAGCCTTTCGCACTCTTTACCTGTTGACGGTTTTTCGTCGCACCAGATATTCGAAAAGGAGTTTCCCACTCAATGCGGCTTTTCAAGAAGACCAACATCAACTTTATGGCGTTGCGGGGGAAGATGTACATCATGTCCTCCACCATAATTCTCGCCGGCATGATTTCTCTCCTGGTCAAAGGCATCAACTATGGTATCGATTTCCGTGGCGGAACCGAGCTCGTGTTGCAGTTCGACCACAAGCCGGACTATGCTGACCTTCGGACTGCATTGGGGAAGGAGGGATTCGGGGACAGCGAGATCAAGTCGTTTGGCGCAGAGCAGACGATCCTGATCCGGACGAGTCGGCAAGAAGAAGGGATGACGGTTGCCACAAAGATCAAAGAGGCCATCCAGAAGAACCTCCCAAGCCTTCCGTTCGAGGTTCTTCGAGAGGACAAGATCGGTCCGAAGATCGGCAAAGAGCTCAGGCAGGACGCGATCTATGCCGTGGTGGCATCGCTGTTTGCCATCCTCGCCTACGTGGCGATACGCTACAAGTTCATCTATGGCGTGGGGGCTATCCTCTCACTGTATCACGACGTTCTGCTCACGCTCGGCCTTGTCTCGCTCCTTGACGGGCTGACCCCGCTCCTCAACCTCGAGATTTCGCAAGACATGATCGCCGCGTTCCTGACACTCGTCGGGCTTTCTGTCAACGACACCGTCGTTATCTTCGACCGCATGCGAGAGAATAAAAAAATCTATCGCACCTTGCCGCTTATCGAAGTCATGAACAAGAGCCTGAATGATACGCTCAGCAGGACGATCATCACCTCCGGCACGATTTTCATCGTCTTGATCGTGCTGCTGCTGTTTGGCGGAGAAGTGACGCGAGGATTTGCCTTCACTCTTACCATCGGCATCACCACGGGGACGTATTCGTCGATCTACATCGCCAGCGCCGTCGTGCTCGACTGGAGCTACCGAAGGAAAAAGAGCACATGAGCCAGCGCTGTTGGATGAGTTTCAGAATGACCGTTTCTTCAAACGCCACTACGCACAACCGCAACGAAGAGGAGCAACGCAATGAAACTGAAGATTAAGGACGTGAAGGGCGTGGTTCTCATCGAGTTGAAGGGGAATGTCATGGGGGGGCCCGACGCCTCATCCTTGAACGAAGAGCTTCACAAATTGATCGATGTGGGGAAGAACAGAGTTGTTGTCGACTTGGGTGAGGTGAAGTTCATGAACAGCTCGGGACTGGGGATGTTGATCGGGGCCCTCACGACGGTACGGAACGCCGGCGGTAACCTCAAGCTGGCCCGTGCTTCTGATAAGATCGAGAGTTTGCTTGTCGTGACGAAACTGATATCGGTCTTCGAGCATCACGACACCGTTGAGGAAGCCCTCACCTCCTACAAATAAGGATTTGATGTCTCCACTGGCCAAAGAGCGAATCGGCAAGATTCGCTCTTTTTGTTTCCGGGTGTTGCCCATGAAGATCCCGTTGAGCCTCTTCTTCGTCCTTACCCTCCTCGGATCTTGTGAGCACAGGAACACCCAACCTACCGACCACCGTCCTGCCGTCACCGACGACTTCGGACACGTCCTTCACCTCGGAATCACTCCAAAAAGGATTATCTCACTCGCCCCGAGCTTGACCGAAACTCTCTATGCACTGGGCCTGGATTCATCAGTCGCCGGTGTCACCGACTACTGCGATTTTCCGCCGGCAGCAAGGCTCAAGCCGAAGGTTGGTGGAATGTTGAATCCCAACATCGAACGCATCGTTGACCTGAGACCCGACCTGATCGTCATGTCCGCCTCAGGCAACCTGGAGACGGACTATCGGAGATTGACCTCGCTAGGCATTCCGGCCTTCGTTTCTAACCCTCGAACGATCGACGGCGTCTTCAAGTCGATCCTCGATATCGGACGGTTGACGGGGTGTGCCTCCGGCGCAGAATCGTTGGTCGATAGCCTGACACAACAACGGGACGAGCTGGCCAGGCGAGCACAGGCTGAACAACCTCGGAAGGTGATCCTTTTGCTCTCCCTGAACCCGATCATTGCCGTCGGCCACGGAACATTTCTCGATCAAATGATCGCTGCTGCCCATGGAGAGAACATCGTCCGCGATTCCACAACAGCTTATCCGCTGGTCAGCCGTGAGGAGATCTTCCGCCGTCAGCCTGATGTCATTCTTGCCACAAATGATATGGTGAAATCGGAAGAAGCCATCGTGGCGGCTTACCCCGAGTGGAAGGGACTTCCCGCCATTCGCAACAGGCGTGTCGCTCTCATGGACGCGAGTATTATCAGTCGACCCGGACCAAGGATTGTAAAAGGGCTGGAGCTTCTTGTGAGAGCGATCCACGACACAACCTAGGCCGCGGACGAGTTACTTGCATTTCAATCGCTATTGAGATACATTTGCCGCTGCAGCACGCGCGCCTCAGGCTCACGTCGAGCGCTACCCGAGTCTACTCTTCAATACCTATTCTCGAACATCGCCTATGGGATCTCAATCGAAATCTCTCTTCGTCGCCGTCGCAGGAAACATTGGAGCGGGAAAATCCTCTCTGACTCAACTTCTCGCGGAGCACTTCGGCTGGAAACCTTACTTCGAGTCGGTCGACGATAACCCCTATCTCCCCGACTTCTATGCGGATATGAAACGCTGGTCGTTTCACCTGCAGATCTACTTTCTCTCAAATCGGTTCAAACACCACAAGCGAATGACCGAATCCGGCGAATCCGTAATCCAGGACCGTTCCATCTACGAAGATGCCGAGATCTTCGCGAGGAACCTCTACGAGATCGGCAAGATGGATCAACGCGATTACGACAACTACGTCTCGCTCTTCGAAGTCATGACCCAGTATTTGAAGGTCCCCGACCTGATGGTCTACCTCCGGGCTTCCGTCGGCACGCTCCTCCAGCAGGTTTCCCGGCGCGGCAGGTCATTCGAGCAGAGTATCCAGCGCGAGTACCTCGAACAACTCAACAAACACTACGAGAACTGGATCGGGAGATACAAACGCGGTCCGCTTCTCATCATCGGAAGCGACGGTCTTGATTTCGTCAATCGGGCGGACGATCTGAAGCAGGTCGTCACATTGGTGGAGGAAAAGCTGGCATCGGCTTGAACTCCGAGGATCGATCGCTCGGCCTGTGAACTAAAAAAAGGCATCCTCACATCTTGGTGATGGATGCCTTTTTCATTCTTCCCCTCCCCGGTGGCTCAGGAGCCTTCTCCAGCGCGAACGGGCCCGCGAGCTAGTTGGGTGGTCCCGCGAGCAGCCGTGTGTACGCGGCTTTGTTTTGCAGCAAGCTGACTGCGACCTCCAGCTGCCGGTCAGTGGGAAACGATGCTTCAATCGCTGCCTTTTCCCCTTTCACTCGAGCGATAATTTCCAGCCCCAGGGCAGTCCGGAGCTCCTTGTCGTATCGTTCGAAGGCACGGGCCTTTTCTGCGTCGACAGCTTTCGAGACCTCTTCAATTCCCTGGGAGTAAGACTTTCCATACCGAGCCTTGCCGGCGAGCTCGCGAAGTTCTTTGAGCTCGGCTTCAGCTTCTTCTTCGTAATGAAAATCCTTCTCTTTCAGGAAGGCCTCGAAGTCCTTCAGGATGTCGTCCGTGAGCTTGAAGTGATCGGGGGTCGCCTTCCTCTGTGAGGCGAAATAGTTGGCATACTTGAAGAACATCGCTTTCCGACTCAACTCCTCCAGGAGCGTAGCCGGCGTTTCTTCCGGCACGGTCGAGTCTGGAGCGATGCCGCCCCCCTCAAACACAGGACGTTTGTGAGTCGTGAAATATTCTCGCCTCAAGCTGTCGCGCTTGACGGCGAACACCCCCTCCTTCGTCCGGTGAAAGTAATCGATCTCCTGGATGCTGCGGCCGCTCGGGGTGTAGTATCGCCCGGACGTGATCTTCAAGGAGCTGTGCTCGGAGAGGCGCGTGATCGTCTGCACCAGACCCTTTCCGAATGTGCGCGTGCCAACGATGATCCCGCGATCCACATCCTGAATCACTCCCGCAACGATTTCGCTGGCGCTCGCGGTTCCTCGATCGACAAGCAGTGCGAGGGAAATAGATGGCACCATAGGGGTCTCGGTTGAGTAATATTTCCGCTCGGAGTCGCTTCGGCGACCGCGAGTGGAGACGACGAGCGTGCTCTCGGGAAGAAACTTCGACGCCACATCGACCGCCATGTCGAGCAAGCCTCCGGGATTGCCACGGAGATCAAGGATAACACCTTTGAGCGTGCCCTTTTCTTTCAGATCTCTGATGGCATTTCGAACGTCGTCTCCCGCCGTACGGGAGAACCGCTCCAACCTGATATACCCTATGCCGTTGCCGACATAGCCCGCGTAGGTAACGTTGCGAACAGGAATCTCCTCCCTGATCAACGCAAAGTCGAGAGACTTGGACGCTCCCTCCCGCTCGACCTTGATATGAACGGTCGCCCCCACGGCGCCCCGCACCATCAACCGCACTTCTTCGAGCGACTTGGATTTCACGCTCTTCCCGTCCACCTCCAGAATCCTGTCGCCCACTTCGATCCCTTGTTTCGCCGCTGAGAACCCCTCCATCAGATTGATCACCGTGACAGCCCCGTCGCGCATGCCGATCGTAACTCCAATGCCCGCATACTTCCCGCTCGTGACGAGATCGAGCTCGTCCGTCTCCCTCTCATTGAGATAAACGGTATACGGATCCAACGTTTTTAGCATTCCATCGATACCGGCGTGGACGAAGCGGTCCGGATCGATCTCATCGACGTAGTTGAGGCTCACTTCTTTGTACACCTTGCCGAAGGTGTCGATTCCGCGATAGATCCTGAGCAAGACCTCATCGTTTGTTCCCAGAAACCCCACAAGCAACGCACCGACAAGGACACCGCCGACCATCATAGCCAGCGATTGCACCCAGACTCTTCGCGACCGCCTCATCCCTCCCAAAGCTCCTTTCTCCTTCTTGAACATTCGCTTGATCCCTTCATTATCCTTGGAGATTACCTTTGTGTCCTTTGCTGAAGCGCCATCTGCTTCTGAAAGCGCTCCCAGATGATTGTGTGAACTGCTTCGATGGACAACATCCCATCCACGACTTCAAACCGCTTCTCCTCAGCGGCGAGCTGCAGGTACCCCGTTCGAACCGCTTCGTAGAACCCCTTCCCGCTCGATTCCATTCGATCCACCCGGGATGTCTGCTTGTGCATGCGTCCCTCCACTTCCTGGACCGGTATGTCCATGAAGAAGGTGATACGCGGGACAAGCCCCGAAGCCGCCACATCATTGATCGTCCGGATCACATCGAGCGGAAGTCCCCGCCCCCACCCTTGATAAGCTGTCGTCGAGTCGTAAAAGCGGTCACAGATGACGATCGCGCCTCCTCCGAGTGCGGGCAAGATCACCTCCTGAACAAGCTGCGACCGGCTCGCGGAAAACAGGAAGAGCTCCGTCAGGTCAGCCATTCTCAGGGACTTCTTGTCGAGGAGGATCGAACGGACCCTTTCACCGATGTCAGTGCCTCCGGGGTCCCTCACAACCTTGACCTGGAAGCCCTCGCGCGACAAGCGATCGGCCAGGAGGCTGATCTGCGTCGACTTGCCAGAGAAATCGAGACCTTCAAACGTAATGAACATCGAAAGAGGGAGCGGTACGTTCGTTCACGTTGTCAAAGTACTTAAATTCGCCCACTGATGCAAACAACGATGCCGTGCTTGGTTGCAGCTCACTCATATTTTCTGTACTTTTCCTCGTAACGGCTTGCTGAAGCAGGGATGAGTCATCCCGTCGAACGTGCGTACCATCGCATCTGCTCACATCGATGTCTCGCCGACAACCCACTCGAGCATGCGAACACCGAAGAAGAAACATATCAAGAGCAAAACCTCCACCCCACCTGAGCCTGTCGACAAGTCCGAGTTGAAACGCAACGAATCGCGGGGGGAAGACGCTGCGCTGATCAAACGAGCCCTTGCGGGTGATCAGAAGGCATACAAAAAGCTCCGGATCAAATACCATGAGGCCATCTACAATCTGATCTACCGAATGATCCGCGACAAGGATGAGGTCGAGGACCTCACTCAAGAAGCTTTCATCAAGGCATTCACATCGCTCTCGAGCTTCAACGATGAATTTGCGTTCTCTACCTGGCTCTACAAGATTGCGACGAACAACTGCATTGATTACATACGAAGGAAAAAGCTCCAGACCTTCTCCATCGACAAACCCATTGAGTCCAAGGAAAGCGATTTCATGTACGAGCTCCCCGACTCAACGTATGAACCCGACCAGGAATTGATCGACCGCCAACGAAAGAAGCTGCTCGAGAACGCCATCAGTTCGCTCCCCGCGAAGTATCGACAGGTTATACACTTACGACACGTAGAGGAGAAAGAATATCAGGAGATTGCTGCAATCCTCAAGTTGCCGCTGGGGACGGTAAAAGCCCACATCTTCCGTGCTCGTGAAATGCTGAACAAGTATCTTCGGGACAAGCTGCGTCATTATTGACACGCAGAATGTGCAACTCTGAGCGCCTTTCTTCGTAGTTTCACATAGACTCACGCAGCCGACCAAGGAGTATGCGCGCACATCCCAGACATCGAATGGCCGTTGGAGGAGGGACTCTGCTCCTTTCCCTCACCTTGCTCCTCACGGCGTTCGGCCAGGAGGTAACCAAGCGAGAGATTACACGCACGAAGGAGAAGGAGCTGGCTGTATCGCTCAGCGCATCCTTTGGGACCCTCGTCGTGGGAAAGGGCGACCGGAACAAGATTGTCGTCGCTGAGTACTGGCGGGATGAAGACGAGAAACAACGGCTTGAGATGTCGTATGACATCGCTCACGATCGAGGCGATCTCGACATCGAGCTCACCGAGTCAAACAAATCGAGGGGACGGGACAGCTGGGCGATTTCCAAGGAAGAGCATCGGTCTCGGCGCGGCGATTCTGAAGACCGCCATTTGACTGCAAGGTTCACCGACGCCATCCCGATTGCCTTCACGATCTCGCTCGGGGCCGGCAAGGGCGATTTCGATTTCTCGGGGCTTCAGGTGAAGCACCTGAAGATCTCGGCCGGTGCCAGCTCCGCTGATCTGCGGTGCGATGAAGTCAACGCGATACCATGTGAAGATGTTGTCATCGAGTCGGGGGTAAGCAAGTTTTCCGCCGAAAACCTCTGCAACCTGAACTTCCGTAAGCTCAAGTTTAGTGGAGGGATCGGATCCTACCGGCTCGATTTCGGCGGGAAGCTCCAGCATACCGCAGTAGCGGCAGTTGAAGTCGGCCTCGGTGCCGTCACCGTGTATGTTCCTCGTGCTACTCCCACTCGCGTCATTTACGACGAGAGTTGGTTCTCCAGCATCGATCTCGATAATGGTTTTGTGCGAACGAAGAAAAGTGTCTACGAGACCGGGGACTTCGCTCAGAGTGAGAAGACCCTGACGATCAAGATCGAATCAGGGTTGGGGAGCATTAAGGTTAAGAGCAGGTGAGTACTTTAACTACCGAGAAGATCCCGACGAGGGCTGCCCGGTCACGGACTTGCTGCAGTGAGCCTGGGTGGATGAAGGGGCGCCTCGCCGGGATTATTGTTTCAAGTTGATGCTGAGCATTTGTCCCTCCACAGTGGCCTGCCTTGCCGGCCTAACCTTGCAGGTCACACGCGAGCGAGCAGAGCGCCGGATGGCGATAAGCTTGATGCGCGTCTCGGCTATGGTGTGACGAGGTGCTGCTTCTCTTCTGAACTCCGGGGGGGATTCGAGCAAACCCCGCGGGTGAGCCCTTACCCAATGCCGTAGTGAAAGAATTGCCCCCACGAATGAGGGTGATTGGTGTCTCGCGTTCGGATGAGGTTCAGCAACGCCTGCCGGTAGGCATCGCCGGGGGCAAGCCCATTCGAGAGGTGGGTGAAGAAGTACTCGCTGAAGAATTTCGCCGCCTTTCGGTCTGAGAACCACGCGTTCAGGAAAACGTCAGAGGTGCCGTTGATCCGCAGGGCCAGCGCGTGAGCATCCGTGAGACCGAATCCTTGCCCGTACTGATTGGAGAGAACGACGACGGGCGGAGCGTGAAGCTCTGTGAGGTTTTCGAACGGCACCTTGATGACCTCCTCCGGCGTCTGCAGCTTCGCCAGCGCCATCATTCCGAGCACCGAGGTTCCCTCCCCCATGATAAAATCCGTCGACAGATACAGCACATCCACCCTTGCCGCCTTGATGTTATCCCACGTTGCATCATTCGAAATCAGAATCGTCGCATCCTTGAAAAAGCTCCGGATGTCCCGCAGCTCGTAGTCGATGGACCAATTCTTCCCTGTAGGATTACCCAGCGCGATCACCTGGCTGATTCGTGGTGAGGGTGATGTCTTGAACGTAATGGAGGAAAGTGAGGGAAGATAGTCCACGCCCGTGATCTCCACCAGGTATTTCACCGTGCCGTTTCGATCCTGCCGTTCGATCGTGTGGAACGGAAAGCCCTCGAACTCAGGACTCATGATGATCACAAGATTCTGTTCCAGCAGGGCGTCGACGGGTCGAAGCAGGTAGTCGTAAAGCTGCGTCGATAGTGTCGCGAAGCGTAACATAACGGGGACGCTTGCTTCACCACCCGTGCCTGTGTACACGCTCGGATCGTGAAGAAGCCGTTTGTATTCATCCACAAGAGAGAGGAGCTTCTCCCTGGTAACAATAGCACTCTTCACCTCAAAGTGAGTCCTGGTAATGGCGAAAACGTGCAGTTGATCATTGGCGGGAAGGAATCTCACGACGAGCGTTCCGCGCGGGATACTCGCTTGGACTTCCTTGAGATCCAACGAGCTGATGCGAAGCAGCGGCTCATAATTCGGATAGACGCTGACGATTCGACCCGACAGCCTGTTGACATCGGAACGGAGAGTATCGATCTGCGAGCGCAGATCAGCATTCAGCTCCCGATTGCTCGTACCCCGCTTCATCGACAGCAAGCTCGAAAGTTCGATCTGCTTCAGCCGGAGCTCATTCAGCTCATCTCGGGCTTTGGCGACCTGTTGCTTGAGGTCCGGATTACGTAATGCGACATCAACTTTCTGAAGGAGCTCGAAGGAGCTCCTCGACGAATATCGCTCCAGCACCTGAAGGGCCTCCCGCGGATGCTTCATCTGCAACAGGACGCTTGCGAGCTGAGTATACCACGCCACCCATTCATCGGAGATCTTCAGATGTTCTCGATACGCTCGATGAAACTCGGGTACCGTAAAGTCACCAAGGGTGGCCTCCTCAATGCTCAGGGCCCTTTGATAGTATTCTCGTGCTTTGTCGAGGTTTCCGACCGACTCGTACAACCGTGCAACCTGCGCGAGGCTGTACGCTTCACCCAAGTGGTAACCGCTCAGTTGGAAGTTTTGACCGATGCCCTGGTACGTCTGCACGAGCTTCTCGGTCCGCTGAAAACGCTGATTTGCCGCGAGCGAGCGCTCATCGCAGCGCACAACATACAGCTCAAGATACCCCTCGGCGATTCCATCACCCGACGCGTGCGCTATTCCTTCAGCCTCAGTGAAGTAGTTCTTCGCAGCGGCAAATTGACCGTTGCTGAAGTAAATGAGCCCGATGTTGAACAAGAGCGGGACTTCATATTTCCTCCCGATCTTCCTGCTGCGGAGGTTGTTCACCGCGTCACGGAACCACTGGAGCGCCTCGTTCAAATTCCCCTGCGCTCTGTACACCAGGCCCAGATCCATGCGAAGTTGCGCATCGAGGATCGGCTCGTCGCTTTTCTGGATGAGGGTGCGACCCTGTGAAAGAGACCTTAGCGCCTCCTCATAGTTCCCTTGTCGTGCCAGTACTTCTCCGATGGCGCGAAGCGCCTCCGCCGCATCCCTTCCACCATTCCCTTGGTAGAACGAGAAGGCTGTCTGGTAGTACCGCAGTGCATCACCCACCTTCTCACCGTAGAACGAGACCAGCCCCATTTTCATTTCCAGGCCGGCCTTCGTGGACGGGTCATTGAAGGCAGCGCTCAGTTTGTGCGCCGCCTCGTAGGAGAGAAGGGCATCCCGATAGTCTTCGAGTGCGGCCTGCGCATCTCCAAGAAGGGAGCGCACAAGCATTTCGGAGCGGAAGTCGTTGACGACATGCGTCTGCTGCAACGAAGATTCAAATCTCCTGAGCGCGCTGTACGGTCTTCCTTCCATCAAATAGACTTGACCGAGGTATCGGTTTGCTTCGGCGAGCGAATATGTCCGCCCCAACCGCTCGAACGCTGGCAGGACCTGGACAAACAGGGACTCGGCTTGCTGGTATGACTTCTCCTCGTAAAGGCTGACGCCGCGCTCAAAGAGATCATTCGCGTCGGCCAGAGGTCGATCCCGATCCTCGCAACCTGAGAAGAGACAGAAGACCACAATCAGCGGCAGGAGAAATCGTTGGGCCATCGAAGGGAAGCCTTATGATAAAAAATCCCGTCCGACCGGAAGTCAGGACGGGAAGAATATAAGAAACGGACTTACACCCCGCAACCGTGTCTTTTCAATTATCGGAACGAGATTCCCACGCCGGCCGTAATGACCGGCTGGGTAGCGAAAGAGTAATCCGCGTGAATATTGACGATGAGCAACAGCAGCCGGAGACCGGCGTGAAAACGAGACTTGTTCTTACCCTCGACAGAGAATCCCGAAAGGTGGATCGCCGTGTTCGTGGTGGGATCAGAGTAATCGTACGGCTCGATATCCCACTTTGACTTTTCCAACTGGAAGCCTCCATAGAGTGTCAGCAGAGCAAAGCTCTTGCTCACTTCCACACCATATGCTGTTCCGTTGCCGGAAAGAATCTTGTTATCACTGTTATCGGAAAGCGTCAGCTTTTGAGTCATGAAATGGATCGCGATGTCAACCGGGCAGAGCGGAATGTACTGATCGATGTCATGACGAAGACCGAAGCCGATGAAGTTCACCTTTCCCACCGGATCTCCAAAGCTCGACGGCGGAAGGGTCACGGTCGGTATGAAGCGGCCGATGACCTCAAAGCCGAGAGGCAATCCAATAGCAGCCTGTGGGACGATGAGCGGCACGCCTTTCAGATTGAAACCTTGCGGCGTTGTGAAGATCGTCTGACCGGCGAATGGTCTCCCCGCCTTTATTTTCACCTCCCTGCCAGTTGTCTCACCCAGCGCCGTGGGGGATTCAGGGATTACCTTATCGTAGTCGATACCTGCCCTGAGGGTTAAGCCGCTGTAAACGATTTGGTCCGGCAGGACGAAATCGAATGTCTTGTCTGCATCGTTCGTCAATACCGCACTCAACTTCACACCGACATCAAACCCCAGAATATCATGAAGGTCAGCCGAGTGGTAGATGCCGCTGTTCAGGTCTGCGCCGAGACCGGAGAGCAACGGCGATAGATAGCTCACAGCATTCTCTCCTGCGACTTTTGAAAGCTGTTTCCCGATATCCTCTTGCTGGGCCCATGTGATGAGTGAACAACCAATGATCAACCCGACTGTCGTCGTGATGATTCTGGGGAGTTTCATGGTCGGATCATCCTTTCATCTGATTGAAGAACAGCTTCTGTAGCCGCTAATATGAGAAATTCAAACTTGAGAACCAAGTCGTGGCCTTAAGACTTGAGGCCCTTTACGCTCCCCGCGAGATCATCGGCATTATCAGAGAGGATCCCGTCTACACCTAACTCTATCATTTTTTTGGCGTTGAGGGTCGAGTTCAGCGTGTACACGTACACGGCGAGACGGTGTTGATGGGCGTCACGCATCATGCCCGCAGTGAGCTCATGCTTGGCGCACACGAAAACAGACGCACCGGCACGGCTCGCGAGCTTCGAGGGAAGACGGCCAAAATCACGATAGGCGTTGTAGATCACTCCCGTCAACGCATCAGGATTCATCCTCTTGATGTTGGCCACCATCCTGTGGTTAAAAGAAGAAAACAGCACGAAGCGACCCGCATGCGCGGTATCCACGAGCTCCATGACCTTGCGCTCCAGCAGAAGCGGTTTCTCCCTGTGAAGATAATCGGATTTGAGCTCAATATTGAGCCAGCGACGCTCGTTGATGAGCTGGAAGATCTCTCGGAGGGTCGGGATCCGTTCCCGGGAGAATGATGGATGGAACCACGATCCTGCATCGAACTGCCTGATTTCCTCAACCGTGTACTGCCTTGCCGCACCATTGCCTGTCGACGTGCGCTGAAGCGTCCGGTCGTGCAGCACGATCACTTCCCCGTCCTTCGAGAGTCGGACGTCCATCTCAATCATGTCGATGCCCGCCGTCGTGCAGGCGAGGTCGAAAGCTGCAAGCGTATTCTCCGGCGCCTTGCCGGAGATGCCTCGGTGCGCAATGATGTACGGCGAGCGCTCGGAGGCCGGTTTGGGTTCAAACGACTCCATGACAGTTCAGATCGTACCCGTATGGTTCAGGTCACCGCGCTTCCGCTTCCGGAGAATCGACACGATCTCATCATGGATAGTCGAAATATCCCGCATCCCGTCGATCTGCGTGAAACGACCGGAACGGCGGTAGAACTCTTTCAGAGGTTTGGTGTCTCGCAGATAGACATCCAGTCGTCGGCGGGCAGTCTCGGGAGTGTCGTCCGAACGCTGGTACAACTCCCCACCGCACTCGGGACATTTCCTCGGGTCCTCACGGCGAAGCTGGCCTGAGTTGAAAATTCGACCGCACGAGCGGCACACGCGCCGATCAGTCAACCGGCGGATGACCTCGTCGTGCTCAACTCGCAGGCTGATGACGCCATCGAGGTGGAGACCAATATCCTTGAACAGACGGTCGAGCGCTTCGGCCTGGGCAATGGTGCGCGGGAATCCGTCGAGGATGAATCCCTCCCTTGCACCGTCTGACGTCACCACCTCGCGGATAAGGCCGATCATCACATCGTCCGGTACAAGCAGACCTGCGTCCAGGTACTCTTTCGCCCTGAGGCCAAGCGGGGTCTTCTTGGCAACGGCTTCCCTCAGCAAATCGCCTGTCGAAATATGTGGAATGCGAAATTCCCCGGTCAGCAGCTTGGCTTGAGTGCCTTTTCCTGACCCTGGAGGTCCGAAGAGAATAATGCGCATCGTTGTGCTCTTTCTCGCCTTTCGTAGGCAATTGGACCGAGAGCTACCGGGAACTCGCGGCAATCGTCGAAGGTAGCTTCGTGGGACGCGGTGAAGGGCGACCGGTGCGTGGTCGGCGTTCTTCTGTTTTCGCTTCTTCTTGAACAGCCAGTTGACCGCATGCAGCTTCGATGTCATGTCCCGCACTGCTGCGGATCATCACGGTGATCGCTGCCTTCCGCAGAGCATCCGCAAAGGCTTCCATGCGAGGTCGCGGCGTCGGTCTCAGCGCCGCAGCGAGGCCCGAAGGCCCCGTGAAGTCGATCGAGTGAAACGGGATAAGGTTTACTTTGCATGGGATTCGCTTCGACAGCTTTACCAGTCCCTTGACATCCTTCGCGGTATCGTTCAAGCCGTCGAACAGAATGTACTCAAAGGTCGGACGCCGACGCGTTGCCCGGTGATAGTACTCGAGCGCCTCGATCAGCTCCTCAACAGGAAACTTTTTCGTAATAGGCATCAACTGTGCCCGCTTCACGTTATCGAGTGAATGAAGCGAGAGAGCGAGTTTCACCTTCTGATCTTCATCGGCCATGCGGCGGATCTTGTCCGCATAGCCGGCCGTCGAGATCGTGATATGGCGCGCACCGATATTGAGGGAGCGATCATGGGTGATCAGCTGAACCGATTTCATGACGTTTTCGTAGTTCAGCATCGGCTCGCCCATGCCCATATAGACGAGGTTGGTAATGCGCCGGCGAGCATGGCACTGAGCCTGGAGGACCTGATCGACGATTTCCCCGGCGGCCAGATTTCTCGAGAATCCCATTGTGCCCGTTGCACAGAATTTGCAGTCGAGCGAACAGCCGACCTGCGTTGAGATGCAAAGTGTCAGCCGCTTTTCCGCTGCTGGCGATTCTTCCTCCGCAGGTATCAAAACACTCTCCACCATCAGGCCGTCGCGGAGCTGGAACAAGAACTTTGTCGTCCCGTCTGACGGGGACACGCTTTTCGTAACAAGTTGGAGGTTATCAATCGTCGCTGCCGCTGCCAGAACAGCACGAAATGCCCTGGAAATATCCGTCATTTCGTCGAAAGTCTGAGCCCCTTTGGCGTAGAGCCACGAAAAGAGCTGGCTCGCCCGATATTTCTTCTCGCCGAGCGATTCCACGAAGGATTGCAGCTCCGAGAGATTGAGCCCTTTGAGGTTCATTTTCGCCATGGCCTGATGAAGGTACGGAAAGATGTTCTGGAGAGCAAGAACCTGATTGCTCGACCCCGTTCCTTTCCAGCCAGTTTTTTGGATTGAAAAACAGGGGGCCGTCAGCTATATTCAAGCCCAGAGGTTCACTTTTACCATCACTTTCCCATATGAGGTGACGTATGAAACGGCTCCTTGGTCTGCTGCTCCTTGTCGCACCCCTTCTTTCCGCACAGAGTGACGATCCTCGTCTGAAGAACTCCTACCGGGAGGAGAAAAACGGCTGGATCTTCGTGCATCTCGAAGGCACGCCGAATCAGGTCGGTTTCCAGCATGGCTATCTCCTCGCGCCCGAAATCGATGACTGCTTGAAGATGTTTGCGTACTACTTCGAGAAGGGTTCACCGCACAAGGACTGGAAATTCTTCCGTGACGCAGCCGAACGGATTTTCTGGCCGAAGCTCGATAAGGAGTACCAGGAAGAAATCCAAGGCGTTGCTGAGGGATTGGCAGCGCGTGGTTACAAGTATGACAACATCGACATTACGGTGCTGAACGCGAACATCGAGCTTGCTTCCTACTACGTCCCGTGGCTCGCGAACAAGATGAAAGAGGGCTCCATGAACAATCAGGCGCCAGGGAAATGCAGCGCGTTCATCGCGACGGGCAGCTACACGGAAGACGGAAAGATCGTAATCGCTCATAATAACTGGAGCGACTACGTTGTCGGCGAGCGGTGGAATGTGGTGGCGGATATTGTTCCCGCCCATGGGTATGAAATCCTCATGGACTGCATGCCGGGCTTCATCCACAGCGGCGACGACTTCGCGATCAACAGCGGGGGGATTCTGTACACTGAAACCACCATCACGCAGTTCAAAGGTTTTGATGAAAACGGGACGCCGGAATTCATGCGCGCGCGCAAGGCAGCGCAGTATGCCAGCTCCATCGACGACTACATCAAGATCATGACCACGGATAACAACGGAGCATACGCCAACGACTGGCTGGTCGGCGATATTAAAACCAATGAGATTGCACGCCTCGAGCTCGGGTTGAAGAATCACCGGGTGTGGAGAACATTTGACGGAATGTACGTAGGCTCGAATTTCCCGTGCGATCCGAAACTGACCGCAGAGGAAACGACGTTTGACCCAAACGACATGACAAACTCGGCGAACAGCAGAATGTGCCGCTGGGCGCAACTTTCGTTGGAGAAGAAAGGGAAAATCAACGCGGAGCTCGCGAAGGAGATAGAGGGGGATCATTTCGATCCGATCAAGAATCGTGTAGCTATGGACGGTGGAGTGCTGTGCGGTCACGTCGACAAAGATCCGCGTGGAGCGCCTGAATGGAGCGCACCCCCCTTCTACCCCACCGGGGCAGTGCAAGGCAAAGTGACGACCTCGGCACTTGCGAAAGAGATGAAGATCTGGGCAAGGATGGGTCATCCCTGCGGTGAGGATTTTCTTGCTGCACCGTTTTTCGAGAAGCACCCTGAGTTCGCGTGGCAGGGGAAGTTTTTGAGAGATATGAAGGGAAACCCCTGGACGCTGTTTGGGCCAAAGATGTAAAGGATACCCAATCCCAAACATTGACCATCAAGACTTCTCAGCCCAATTCCAGCAGCGGCAGGACTTATCAAGTCGACTACGAGATCCTGGTTCCCAGCTCCTGGGAGGTCACTTTGAGCGACGTGAACGGCAGCGTTTCAGTGACGAATCTGCCGATCGTGTTCAGCACAAACTCTCGCACGAGTGTTTCCGGCATCGCGGGAGCCGGAAAGGGAACGATCAAGCTCTCCTCAGTGAATGGGGTGATTCAGGTGCTCGGGTTTTAGCCACAAGGAGCATGCGGGCCTAGCGATTCCCGAAATCCACCTTGGATGTCCGGGGTAGATTTCGGGAATCATCCAAGCTATCAGAACACCACCGTCCTCCTCCCTTCATCCACTCCTTTCAAGAACGTGATGAGCCCCGCCATGTAGACCTGCTGGTCATCCCACATGTCCATGTGGCTTCCGTTCGGACAGTAGAGGTAGCTTCCATGCTGAACCTGCGTCGACATCGATTTCATATGTTCCGGATTCATCGTGTCGTTTTTCGCTCCCACCACCAGCGTCGGGACGGAAATGGTCTTCAGGTCTGCTTTTCGGTCCCACTTTTCCAATCTCCCTGAAAGGCCGAACTCGCTTGGACCCTGCATCAGCACGTACACATCTTTGTTCATTTTGGCGAACGCACGGTTCACAGGATCCGGCCACTCCTTCAGTCGACAGATGTGTTCCATGTAGTAGTTCGGGACCAGCAGCTGCATATACTTTGGATTGTCGTAGTCCTTTTTCGCTTCGAACGAGCGGATCTGTTTCAGCACGGCAGGATCCATCTGTTTCGCAAGGACGTTTTGGGCATAGGCATCATACTCCGGTGCACTCGCCATCATGTTAGAGATGATCAATCCCTTGAGATGCTGCTGGTATTTCAGCGCGTATTCCATCGCGAGGATCCCGCCCCAGGAGTGCCCCAGCAGATAGAAGTTGTCCTTGTTGAGACCGAGCGCCTGTCGCACTTGCTCCACCTCTTCGACAAATCGTTCGGTCGTCCAGAGGTCCTTGTCCTTCGGCTGATCTGAATAAGCAGATCCCAGCTGGTCGTAGTAGATGAATTCGATTCCTTCCTGCGGGAGGAAGCTCTCCATGCATTCGAAGTACTCATGCGTCGCGCCCGGCCCGCCGTGGAGCAGCAGGAGCTTGATCCTGGGATTGTTCCCAAACCGTTTTGTCCAGACATGAAACGTCCCTTTTGGTGTCTGGACCGGTATCATAGTGATGCCACCCGTTTGGATCTCGCTTTCGTCCGGCTTGAAATACTCCTTGAGGGGAGACGACTCCTCACGGGGGGAGCACGAACCGAACAACGCGGCAAGAAGGAAGATCGAGAGGATTGTTGTACAGGCCTTCATGGCGGGCACCCTTTTGGTTTGTGAATGGTGAAAAAAGATGAGTTTCGAGAGCATTCAGGATCGCCGTGATAACCGGGTGCAGGAAAGCTACGTAATCGAGGAGGGAATGTCAACGCGAATCAGAATGCACGAGTGGGAGGGAGAAAAAAGAAATCCCGTTCCGAATTACTTCGGAACGGGACTCTAATAATATCCTGGCATCGTCCTACTCTCCCATACCGTCTCCAGCATAGTACCATCGGCTCCGAGGGGCTTAACTTCTCTGTTCGGAATGGGAAGAGGTGTTTCACCCTCGATATGGACACCAGAACTTGAACTCAATTGAGAAGATGCACAACCCGATATTGTCAGGTCCCGCCACACCAAGCTTGGCGGGACGCTCATTCCAATCCCGCCTACGGCGGGACTAAATTGAGTTGGAATGGCGCCAGAACTTTATTGATGCACCGGATGATCTGATTCTGTGATCAATAAAAATAATGGTTAAGTCGCACGACCTATTAGTACCACTCGACGCACGCATTGCTGCGCTTTCATCTGTGGCCTATCAACCAAGTCATCTCCTTGGGGTCTTTAGCCCCGCCGAAGCGGGGGGGAAACCTCATCTTGGGGCGGGTTTCGCACTTAGATGCTTTCAGTGCTTATCCCATCCGGACGTGGCTACCGAGCGATGCCACTGGCGTGACAACTCGTACACCGTCGGTCCGTTCACTCTGGTCCTCTCGTACTAGGAGCGACACCCCTCAAGTTTCCTACGCCCGCACAGGATAGGGACCGAACTGTCTCACGACGTTCTGAACCCAGTTCACGTACCGCTTTAATTGGCGAACAGCCAAACCCTTGGGACCTTCTCCAGCCCCAGGATGCGATGAACCGACATCGAGGTGCCAAACCTTGCCGTCGATATGAACTCTTGGGCAAGATCAGCCTGTTATCCCCGGCGTACCTTTTATCCTTTGAGCGTTGGCTCTTCCACTCGAAGCCAACGGATCACTAAGTCCTGCTTTCGCATCTGCTCGACTTGTAGGTCTCGCAGTTAGGCTCCCTTATGCCTTTACACTCGACGCATGATTACCAACCATGCTGAGGGAACCTTTGAGAGCCTCCGTTACAGTTTAGGAGGCGACCGCCCCAGTCAAACTACCCGCCTAACACTGTTCCTCCGCCGGATTCACGGCAGTAGGTTAGAATTCAATCAGAACAAGGGTGGTATTTCACTGACGACTCCACCGAAGCTAGCGCCCCGGCTTCAGGGTCTCCCACCTATGCTACACATGCTTTGACCGAACCCAATGCTAGGGTGCAGTAAAGGTGCACGGGGTCTTTCCGTCCATGTGCGGGTAACCGGCGTCTTCACCGGTACCACAAGTTCACCGAGCCCGTGGTTGAGACAGTGACCAAATCGTTACACCATTCGTGCAGGTCGGAACTTACCCGACAAGGAATTTCGCTACCTTAGGACCGTTATAGTTACGGCCGCCGTTTACCGGGGCTTCGGTCGCAAGCTTTTCCCGTCTTGCGACGGGATGACCCGCTTCCTTAACCTTCCGGCACCGGGCAGGTGTCACTCTATATACGTCGCCTTTACGGCTTAGCATAGAGATGTGTTTTTGTTAAACAGTCGCTTGGCCCATTTCACTGCGATCCCGACCAGCTTTCGCGCAGGCTTATACCGGTCGGGACACCCCTTATTCCGAAGTTACGGGGTCAATTTGCCGAGTTCCTTAACCACGGCTCACTCGAGCACCTGAGAATATTCTTCTCATCTACCTGTGTCGGTTTGCGGTACGGACTGTCTGCAATCTCCCATACGAGGTTTTTCTTGGCAGCATGGTTACGTCGAGTTGTGGCCCATACGGGCACCCTGTTCACCTCTCGGCGATAACTCCCGGGCGGATTTGCCTACCCGAGACGCCTACAGGCTTAAACCAGCTAAGCCAACAGCTGGCCCGACTTCACTTCTGCGTCACCCCTTATAGTCAAACGATTGCAAACAGGTACAGGAATATTGAACCTGTTTTCCATCGCTTACGCCTTTCGGCCTCAGCTTAGGGTCCGACTAACCCTGAGACGATTAACGTTGCTCAGGAATCCTTAGACTTTCGGTGGGAGAGTTTTTCACTCTCCTTATCGTTACTTATGCCTACATCGTCGTTTCCATCAACTCCAGCATCCCTTGCGGAACACCTTCGATGTCGATGGAATGCTCCCCTACCACTGCCCCGATAAATCGGGGCAATCCGCAGCTTCGGTACGAGGTTTAGTCCCGAGCATTATCGGCGCCAAGTCGCTTGACTAGTGAGCTATTACGCACTCTTTAAATGAATGGCTGCTTCTAAGCCAACATCCTAGTTGTCTGAGCAACTCAACATCCTTTCTCTGTTAACCTCGATTTAGGGACCTTAGCTGGCGGTCTGGGTTATTCCCCTCTCGGCGTCGAAGCTTATCCCTCGTCGCCTGACTCCCGTGAAACCTATCGACGGAATTCGGAGTTTGTCTGGGTTTGGTATCGTTGTGACGACCCTAGCCCAATCAGTGCTCTACCTCCGTGATAGTATGACACGAGGCTAGCCCTAAAGCTATTTCGGGGAGTACGAGCTATCTCCGAGTTTGGTTGGTCTTTCGCTCCTACCCTCAGTTCATCCGAGCGGTTTTCAACCCACATCAGTTCGGGCCTCCATGAGGTGTTACCCCCACTTCACCCTGACCAAGGGTAGATCACACGGGTTCGCGTCTGCCGCACGTTACTGAATCGCCCAGTTAGGACTCGCTTTCGCTACGGCTACAGTTCCGAGAACTTTAACCTTGCAACGTACGAGCAACTCGTAGGCTCATTAAGCAAAAGGCACGCTGTCACTCCTCCTCCGCCAAAGGCGGAGGATTTGCTCCAACCGTTTGTAAGCATATGGTTTCAGGTACTATTTCACCCCCTTCTTAAGGGTTCTTTTCACCTTTCCCTCACGGTACTTGTTCACTATCGGTCACCAAAGAGTATTTAGCCTTACCAGATGGTTCTGGCAGATTCCCACAGACTTTCACTTATTCCGTGGTACTTGGGATCCTCCCGGGAGTCAATTCATTTTCGCTTACGGGACTATCACCCTCTGTGGTCCAGCTTTCCAGAAGATTCAGCTAACGAATTGATTGTTCACTCCCCGGCTTATCGACGATTCAGCCTAAGAGTCCCACGACACCTCTGATACAACGGTCGTCTCCTTGAACGTATCAGAAGGTTTGGGCTGTTTCCTGTTCGCTCGCCGCTACTGAGGAAATCACGGTTGTTTTTTCTTCCTGGGGGTACTGAGATGTTTCACTTCTCCCCGTTTGCTCTACCCCGCCTATGAATTCAGCGGGGAGTTCCGAGACATAACTCTCGGAGGGTTGCCCCATTCGGAGATCGTCGGGTCAGAGGCTGTTTCCGCCTATCCGACGCATATCGCTGGTAGCCGCGTCCTTCATCGCCTTTTGGTGCCAAGGCATCCACCATATGCCCTTAGTAACTTAACCAAAAATCTTTATTGACTCACAGACAGATTCTCTCCGCCTCAGGCGGAGAGACCGGTGCATCAATAAAATTTTGGACGAGAAACTTTAGGTTGTGTGTTGAACTCTGCTCCTGTCATTGGTCCCGACACGCTTCATCGGGACTACTAGCCCAGGCGCTTCGTTCATCTTCTCAATTGTCAAAGAACAAGTCAGTTTCCAATTGGCAATTGCCAATTGTCAATTTCTTGTGGAGCTGATCGGGATCGAACCGACGACCTTCTGGTTGCAAACCAGACGCTCTCCCAACTGAGCTACAGCCCCGGATACAATTTTCAAATTTCCAAATTAGAACTCCCATGCCTGCGTGGGCCTAAGTGGAGTTGAACCACTGACCTCACGCTTATCAGGCGTGCGCTCTAACCAACTGAGCTATAGGCCCATTCGGTAGTAGGCTCCAATATAAAGAAAGTGTGCACAGTCCGAATCGGATCGAACAAGGGTTCACTCTTGAGTCTGCATTCCGATTACTCGGAAGAGAGCTCCTTAGAAAGGAGGTGATCCAGCCGCACCTTCCGGTACGGCTACCTTGTTACGACTTAGCCCCAGTCACTGATTTTACCTTAGGCGCCTCCCCCCTTGCGGTTGGGTAGGCGACTTCGGGTACCCCCAGCTTCCATGGCTTGACGGGCGGTGTGTACAAGGCCCGGGAACGTATTCACCGCGGCGTGCTGATCCGCGATTACTAGCAATTCCAGCTTCATGAGGGCGAGTTGCAGCCCTCAATCCGAACTGAGACCGCTTTTGTGGGATTAGCTCCAGCTTGCGCTCTTGCAGCCCATTGTAGCGGCCATTGTAGCACGTGTGTGGCCCTGGGTGTAAGGGCCATGAGGACTTGACGTCATCCCCACCTTCCTCACTACTTGCGTAGGCAGTCCACTTAGAGTGCCCAGCTTGACCTGATGGCAACTAAGTGCAGGGGTTGCGCTCGTTGCAGGACTTAACCTAACACCTCACGGCACGAGCTGACGACAGCCATGCAGCACCTGTACAAGTGCCCCTTGCGGGGAGACCGACTTTCACCGGTTGTCACTTGCCTTTCAAACCCAGGTAAGGTTCTTCGCGTTGCATCGAATTGAACCACATGCTCCACTGCTTGTGCGGGCCCCCGTCAATTCCTTTGAGTTTCAACCTTGCGATCGTACTCCCCAGGTGGGATACTTAACGCGTTAGCTTGGACACCGAACCTTACGGCCCGACATCGAGTATCCATCGTTTAGGGCGTGGACTACCAGGGTATCTAATCCTGTTTGCTCCCCACGCTTTCGAGCATGAGCGTCAGTAACAGACCAGAAGACCGCCTTCGCCACCGGTGTTCTTCCTGATATCTACGCATTTCACCGCTACACCAGGAATTCCGTCTTCCTCTTCTGCACTCAAGATCAGCAGTATCATTGGCAGGCCTGAGGTTAAGCCTCAGGATTTCACCAAGGACTTGCCAACCCGCCTGCGCTCCCTTTACACCCAGTGATTCCGGACAACGCTCGCACCCTACGTATTACCGCGGCTGCTGGCACGTAGTTGGCCGGTGCTTTTTCTAGGGGTACCGTCAAACCCCGCTATGCGGGGCTATTCTTCCCCCTCAAAAGGAGTTTACGACCCATAGGGCCTTCATCCTCCACGCGGCGTCGCTGCGTCACCCTTTCGGACATTGCGCAATATTCCTCACTGCTGCCTCCCGTAGGAGTCTGGACCGTGTCTCAGTTCCAGTGTGGCTGATCATCCTCTCAGACCAGCTACCCATCGTCGGCTTGGTGGGCCGTTACCTCACCAACTACCTAATGGGACGCAGGCCCATCTCCAGGCACCCTTGTGAGGCTTTTAATCCCGACACGATGTCGTGTCGGGACATCATCGAGTATTAGCCCCGATTTCTCGGAGTTATCCTCGTCCTGAAGGCAGGTTGCCTACGTGTTACTCACCCTTGCGCCGGTTTACTCAAGATATTGCTACCTCTTTCTCCCAAGACTTGCATGTGTTAGGCACGCCGCCAGCGTTCGTCCTGAGCCAGGATCAAACTCTCCGTTGTAGGTTTTATCTTCAACTTCAAGTTTGAAAAATGGCTTCATTGAATCGCATTCGATTCAATTGCCAAGGTTCAAAACCCTGTTCAATTGACTCGAGGCTATGCACACTTTTCAAAGAACAATTGTCATCGTCAAACTTCTGCTCCGCCTGACGATAAAAATGCCCATCTTGCATGGGCATTCTTCATATTACAGGATCAAAGAATTTAAGGCGCTCTTTCGCCTCTCCCTTCTTTCAGGGCTTATTAATATAACATCTGCAAAGCCAAAAGTCAACACATTTCTCCCACGTCGGGTGTTCTCCCCGCTTTCACGTTTGACATCTCAAACACCCAAACCCGAGCCAAAAAGGCCCTTTGTCTCCGTGAATCCCCCTCTCGTTGGGACCATTCGAATTGCTTCTCTTGGGCATTTAGCCTATTTTCCAAGCCAAGTAGCACACAAGGAGGCCTCATGATGATCTTCTACGTTCTGCTGGGCGCAGTCCTATTGTTTGTCTTTTGGGTGGCCGCGAAGTATAACGGCCTGATCACCCTTCGAAATCAAGTCACGAACGGCTGGAAACAAATCGACGTTCAGCTGAAACGTCGGCACGACCTCATCCCCAACCTTGTGAACACCGTGCGAGGACAGATGGAGTTCGAGCAAGAGACCCTGACCAGGGTCGTTGAGGCTCGTAATGCAGCGGCCTCTGCCAAGGGCATCGCGGATTCGGCCGCCAAGGAGGACGTCCTGAGCTCCGCTCTGTCCAAGCTCTTTGCCCTCGTCGAGAACTATCCGACGCTGCGGTCGAATGAGAACGTCAAACAGCTCCAAGAGGAGCTCACCAGCACAGAGAACAAGATTTCGTTCGCACGTCAGTTTTACAATGATATCGCGACGAAATTCAACATCGCACAACAAATCTTTCCGTCAAACATCATCGCCTCGATGTTTAATTTCAAGCCCGCCGAGTTGTTTGAGATCCAGGCCGCAGCAGAACGGGAAGTGCCGTCCGTCAATCTGTCTCTCAAGAAATAGGAACGAGTTCCTTGGCTCCGACGAGGAACATCTACGAACAGCAAGCTCACAACAAGAGGCTCACCTTCTTCGTGATGCTCGCGTTCGTTTGTTTCCTTGGCGTCATCGGCCTCGGTTTTGATTTCTTCTATCTTGGAACCGTCCACGAAGATCTCTTTCTGCCACTTGGTACGTTCACAGCCGTGGCATTCGGATCTGGATCTGCACTGTGGAGCCTGCGAGGCGGGGCACGCGCCGTCCTGAACTCCTCCGGCGCCGTCCCGGCCGATCCCACCAATCCAGCCCATCAACAGCTCCTCAACGTGGTCGAGGAGATGGCAATCGCTTCAGGACTACCGCGGCCAAGCGTCTATGTCATACCTGATCAGGACCCAAACGCCTTCGCCACGGGAAGCAATCCCGAGAGAAGTGCCATCGCCGTGACGCAAGGATTACTGGATACGTTGACGCGCGAGGAACTTCAAGGCGTTGTTGCGCACGAGATGAGCCACATCCGGAACTACGACATGCGGCTAATGACGGTTGTTGCTGCGCTCTTCGGGGCGATCCTCCTTCTCGCTGATTGGGCCCGACGCTCGATGTGGTACGGGGGCGGGTCGAAACGCAAACGCAGCAACATCGGTGGGGCAGGGGGGAGCTTGGGAGCGATCCTGCTGGTGCTTTGGATCGCCGGCATCATCCTCGCGCCGTTGATCGGCCAGCTGATGGCGATGGCGGTCTCGCGCAAACGGGAGTATCTGGCCGACGCATCCAGCGCAGAACTCACGCGCAATCCCCTCAGTCTCGCAAGCGCCCTCAAGAAACTCCAGAGCGCATCCGCACCGACAGCATCCGTCAAGCGCGGCGCTGCTCATCTGTGTATCGTCGATCCGCTGGGAAGAAATGTAAACTCAAAGGAGGGATTTGCTGCGGAGTTGTTTGGCACCCACCCGCCCATGGAGAAACGAATTCTCGCACTGCAGGCGATGGCCTACCAGTACCGAGGTGCTACGACCGCTGCTTGAGAATGTCTCGCCGAACTTGTTTTTCGAGTCGCAGGTGCTCTTCAGCTGAGATTTGGAACTGCTCGCGGAGCTGGTCGAGCCTTTCAGAATCCTGAGGTGTGATCGCACCGTCCTTCCAGCTATCGACGATCGCCTGGAGGTAGATCTCGAGTTGGATCTCCTGCTGGATTGTCTCGTGTTCCTCCTGCGAAATCTCCAGGGTATTGCGAAGCGTCTCTAGGATATCGGCTTCATCCTGAGTTATCTTGCCATCCTTCCAGGCCTGTTTGAGTGCCTGCGCGTAGACCTGGAAATCTTCCCGAATCGGTGCAGAGACCCCTTGGGATGCTCGTTCCGCCTCTTCGGCCTTCTTGCGCTCTTTCTCTGCCTTCTTGCGTGCTTCCTCTGCCTTTTGCTTCGCCTCTTCGATCCTCTGCCGCTGTTCGTCCGCCCGGCGCTGCCGTTCGGCCTCTTCAGACAATCGTCTCGCCTCCTCTGCCGCCTTCTTTTTCGCGAGCATCTCCGCCTGGCGCTTGGCCTCCTCCATCGCCCGTTTCCGCTCATTCTCTTCTTTCAACTTGGCTGCTTCCTCCGCCCTACGGCGCGCCTCCTCCTCAGCCTTCTTCATCGCCTCCTCTTCAGCCTTGCGGCGCGCTTCCTCCTCAGCCTTCCGCCTGGATTCTTCCTCGGCCCTCCGTTTGGCTTCCTCTTCAGCTTTCCGCCCCGCCTCCTCCTCAGCGCGCCGGGCTTCCCCCTCGGCCTTCCGCTTCGACTCTACCTCAGCCTGAAGGCGAGCTTGCTCCCCTGCAGATACCTGTGGTTCTGTTTTTTTCCTCTTTTGGTCGAGGATCTTTCGCTTCAGCTCTTCGACTTTCCGTCGTTGTTCTTCAATGTCAGGCATAGGGACAGGGAGTGATGGTCAAGACAATCTGCAGGATTCAGCCACGCGATCTGAAATTCGTCGTGAAAGCCGCATAAACCGCAGCAATATATCCTTTTCTGCTTCGAATGTCAACCTGACACTTTCGGCAATTTTCTCTTTGAAAATACATTTCGATCAAGTACATTTTAGTGCACCAGCGCACATTCCCACCAACCTCTGGAGGCCGATATGGAACAACAACCCGTTCCAACACCGACAATATCGCTAGGAAATCTTATCGTCAACGTCTTCGCGTCCCCGTCGGAGGCGTTCGAGGGCCTGCGAACTTCGCCCCCGCGGGCGAGCACCTGGGTTCTCCCCCTCATCCTTCTCATCGTCTTTGCCTCGCTGATGAGCTTCGTTATGTTTTCCAACGAGTCCTTGCGGGCGCAGTTTATGGACTCGCAGAACGAGAGACTCCAACAACGAGTTCAGTCGGGTCAAATGACGCGGGAGCAGGCGGACCAAGCTATGCAACAGACAGAGCGGATGGGAGGTATGATGATCGCGTTCGGAATAGTCGGTAGTATCATTACGATCTCCATTTTTTTCTTTGGCGCTGCCCTCGTCTTTTGGCTCGTGGGAAAACTCGCTCTGAAGGCGCCCGCAGGATACGGGAAATACCTGGAGCTCTGGGGCACATCGGAATGGATCGGCTTGCTCGGAGGCATCATAACGTTGCTGATGATCCTTGGAATGGGCTCGATGTATGCAACACCGAGCGCAGCACTTGCGGTCCTCTCGAATTTTAACCCCTCGAATACGGTTCACCGGCTGCTCGGGAGCCTGAATATTTTTTCGATCTGGCAGACTGTCATCCTGGGGATTGGTCTCAGCAAGTACGCTGGGAAGCCTCTTGAGGCGGGCATTGGAATCGCGGTGGGGCTGTGGGTCATTTGGATCGTCATCATGACGTTCGCCCTCGGCGCGTTCATGGGTTAACGAAATTTAATTGCCCGCGACATTGACTTTGCGCGCCCCGCGTCGTATCATAAGTTGTAAAGAAATTCAGATCACACACACAAAGAGGTAGAGTATGAAGAAGCTGCTGGGTGTTGTCATGCTCCTTGTCGCCTTCGTCGCGGTCCAGGCCGTCGTCGCCCAAGAGAAGAAGGTTGAGAAAGTGGAGAAGAAGAGTCAGGTGATGGAGAAAAAGGGCGAGAAGATGGTAAAGGAGGGCGCAAAAGTGGAGAAGAAGGATACGCTGGCGGTAAAGAAGGGCGCAAAAGTGGAGAAGAAGGATACGCTGGCGGTAAAGAAGGGCGCAAAAGTGGGGAAGAAGGGCGCCAAGACGGTGAAGAAGGCTCAGAAGAAAGAGGGGATGTAGCTAATCGTATTCGCCCGAATTCTTTTTCTGCAAAAGCGAGGATTTCAATCCTCGCTTTTTTTTATTCCGATTGAAGAAGATGACTTGAAGTGTCTGTAATCGTGGAGGAGCCCTACAGCCGCCCGACGTGAGCTGACAACTTCCTGATATTGCCTCCGTTTCTCCCTAACTTCCGGCGGCATCGACAGTCCCATGAACATCCTCCATGTCCTCTCCCAGTTCGAAGTAACCGGTGCCGAAACGTATGCAGCTTCGCTCATCGACGAACAGGTGAAGTGGCGCCACAACGTTTTCATTGCTTCGGACACACTCACGCTACCGGTGCAGGCGACCGTTGTGCGGCTTCCCATCGGAGAACGGTCCTATCCCCAGCGCCTCAGAAATATCATCTCGCTCACACGGCTCATCCGGAATCATAAGATCGATCTGGTGCACGCCCACTCGAGGGCAGCGAGCTGGGTGTGCTTCTTTGCTGCATGGGTAAGCCGCACGCCTTTCGTTTCAACGGTTCATGGGAGGCAACACCTCCACACGTCAAGCAAGGCGTTCAGCATCTACGGAAGGAACGTCATCGCCGTCTGCGAGAGCGTGCGCGAACACCTTGTTGGTGAGCTCGGGCTTCGTGCCAAAGACATCGTTGTGATTCCAAATTGCATTCCGCTTGACCGGTGGGAGTCCGAGCCTTCTCCGACCTCGAGACGAGAATTGCTCGGCCTGCCGGACGAGACGACAATCCTGATGTTTGTAGGGCGTCTCACCGGCCCGAAAGGCAATGTCGTTCGCTTTTTGTTGAAGCATGTCCTTCCAATTATCATTCAACGTGCGCGAGCTACCTTTGTCGTGGTCGGAGGCATGATCATTCCGGATGATATCCCCAGGTTGGCGGAATCGATTAGAGGACGCTTCGCGGAGCCTGCAGTACTTCTGCGGGGCTTTCAGAAAAACACTGCAGCGTATCTCTCCCTTGCAGATATCGTGATTGGGTCGGGGCGCGTCGTACCAGAGGCTCTTGCGATGAGGAAGCCGGTGATTGCTTTCGGCGAATCGCGGTATCTCGGCAGGGTCACGAGTGAATCGTTCCGTGATGCCGCTGAAACCAATTTCGGTGATGCAGGTACATTCGTTCAGCCGAATGCAGACCTGGTCGTCTCCGATCTTCTCTCCGCTTTGGCAGCACCGCCTGACAAAGCTGGATCGGAGGATCTCGCGGTTCTCGTCAGGCAACGCTTTGATTCCGACGTTGTGGCCCGAGAGGTTCAGGGAGTCTATGAGCTTGCCTACGCTCGTCAGCGTTCTCCCCGCTCGATTCCGGTTCTGATGTACCATCGCGTTCTCGAAGATTCAGCAACTCATTCTGCTCATGGTATCTGGGTGACAGCAAAGCGTTTCGCTGCCCAGCTTCGATCACTCCACAAGCGGGGATTTCAAACGATCACCTTCCGGGATTTCGACAAGTTCATGCGCGGCGAACAGGCCCTGCCCGCACGTCCCATCGTTTTGACCTTCGACGATGGGTACGAAGACAACTACACGATTGCTTTTCCTCTGCTTCGACAATATGGGTACCGTGCTGTGATCTTCGTTGTGACTGATGCACAACACAGGACAAACTTCTGGGACAGAGGCGAAGTCTCCGCCAGCCTCCTGCATTCACGACAACTTCAGGATTTTTCTCGTCAGGGATTTGAGATAGGCTCCCATACGGTCACGCATGCGAGGCTCACTACCATATCTGCACCAGCAGCTCAGAAGGAGCTTGAAGAGTCCAAAGAGTCTCTCGAGCAATTGCTTGGATCCGAGATCCTCTCCTTCGCTTACCCGTATGGGGCACTCGATGCCGGGGTGAAACATCTTGTAGAAGAAGCGGGATACCGATTTGCCGCGGCTGCGGATTCTGGACCAGTCCGATTCATCGAAGACTTCAGGGAAATCCGGAGGACGCAGATTTTTCCCTGGACGAGCGGATTTGGATTCTGGAAGAAGACCCTTCCTGCGTATCAACGATACAAACTCCTCAAAGTCTGAAAAACCTCCCGGATTCTTCCCCAAGCCCTCGATTCCTCATCAACGACCGTCTTCTTACCTCATCTGTCCCAGCTCGGTTTTTCCCATGGTTTCTTCATAATCCCGACACCCGGGCGGCCAGTTGGAGGGCGGGAACTCAGACCGGGAACAGCCGGTTATGGACAGGTTCCAATTTCGCCGTTTCACCTCATTCAGGAGGGACCAACCGTGAAGCGATTTGTGCTGCTGGTGTTCGTTGCCATCCTCTCCTCCTCGATGGCGGCTTTTGGACAAACCAAGAAAGGGGCGTCCAAAGCGGTCACGATCAAAGGAGAGATAGTTGATATCGCCTGCTACCTGGCACAAGGTGCACGCGGGCCTGGTCATGCAGCGTGTGCGACAGCCTGTGCGAAGGCAGGCGGTGCATTGGGCATCCTCGCCCCAGATGGCAAGCTGTATGTCTCAGTGCTTCCAGATGATCACAAGCACAATCCAAACTATCTTCTCATGGACCATATCGGCCAGACGGTCGATGCAAAAGGATTCGTGCGCTCAAAAGGTGGTGTGAACGGGATGATGATCTTGAGCGTCGCGATGGCTCAGTGAGGCAAGTGATCCTCCCGAAGGTCTTGATGATTCAGCCAGAACCTTCGGAAGGTTCGGAAAGAAAGGCGATTCTCCATCGAGGTCGCCTTTTCTGTTTCGGAGAAAATCGTGAGCTTCAGAAACGTCTCCGCCCCCGGGATGGCGGCAGAGACGCGGTTCAGGAGTGGTGGAGTGCTGAGCGCACGGTTTGGAGCTGTTCGGGACTGCCGATCACGACGAGGGTATCTCCGGCGTTCAGAACCGTGCTCGGCGGCGGGTTGAATCGGAACGCGGCCCCTTGCTTGACGGAAAGGACGAGAACGCCCGCTTTCGTGAAGACGTCACAGCTGCCAAGCGGTTTATTGGCAAATCTTGATCGGGCCCCGAGTTGCACATCCTCCACACGGAGCGCCGAGCTGTCCCTCAGCATTGAATCGAGAAAATTGGTCGTCTCCGGACGCACCATTTCAGAGACCATCCTCAACCCGCCGATGAAGTCTGAGGAGATGGCCGCGCTCGCACCGCTCCGCAGAAACTTGTCTCGCGAGGAGACCTCATCAATCTTCGCGATAGTACGCAGTGTCGGATTCAGGCCTCTCGCCGTGATAACCACGAACAGGTTGTCCCTGTCGGTCGGCAGCGTTGTGATCAACCCCTCCGCACGCTTAATGCCGGCCGAAACAAGAGATGCATCATTCGTTGCGTCCCCTTCAACGACAAGGACACCCTTCTCTGCAAGCTTGTTGACCTTGGCGAGATCTTTCTCAACGACCACGGCGGGGCGGCGCGTCCTGAGCAGTTCTTCGAGAACGTAGTAACCCGTGTTGCCCCACCCACAGAGGATGTAGTGATTCGAGAGCTTGTTGATCGTTCGGTTCATTCGACGTCTCCTTAAGATACCGCTCATCTCACCTTCGACGATGAAAGTCGTGATCTCCGTGAGGCCGTACAAGATAATACCCATCCCCCCCAGGATCAGAAGCAGCGTGAACGCACGGCCCGCGGTGGAAAGAGGGTGCGTCTCACCATAGCCAACCGTTGCCAGCGTAATGACCGTCATATACAACGCATCAAAGAATGGCCACCCTTCGATGAGATGGTACCCGAGCACGCCAACCAGCAGAATCAGGCCAAGGAGGACGAGAATGCGTAAGGCTTCTTTGAGAGGGCTCATCGTGGACGTACGAATCCGGTGCGCTGGAAATATACGATAAGAGGCTCAAATGTCAAAGCAGCCCCCCGGGTTCTGACAGGAAACGGGTTAAGGAGGAGACCCACAGGGAATAGTCGGATGCGAGACGGGGGAAAGTTATCAGGCAGAGCTTCGACGATGGGTGTCCGCGTTAGCGCAGCCGCGGCTCGAACGAAACGCCGATCGCGGCAGCGGTCAGGCCATCGAACTTCGGCGCGTTTGGGCCAACGAAGTTGGCGACGCCGAACATTCGTCTCAGTTCCGCGAATCCTGAGAAGGAGCTGCTGATCCGGATATCCAGCCCGCCTTTCGCGCTCGGCGCGAGCGCTCCGCTGAAACGACTGAGATATGACCAGAAGGCGAACGACGCTCCGACCCCGACATACGGCCGAACATTCCCCTCGGCCAAATAGTATGTCATGTCCGCCCCCAGGAAGGCGAGTCCGATGCTGAAGTGCGGCCTCTGATAGTACCCATCGTTGTAATAATCCGAGAACGATGAGTACGCTGGAGCAAACTGGCTCGCGAGCGGAATGTAGTTGCGCTCATCGGTATAGCCGGATTTTCCTGTGCGAATGAGCACCCCACCCACGAAGTCGAGCGTCGGGCGCCAGTAGCGATTGGGAGTGTACTGCAGGATGATCATTGGACCAAAGCGGTCTTCATCCCCCAGAGCAAAGCTCCCGTAGGCGACCATGCTGGTGAAGCTAGACCTGCTCCAGGCGTTCCCTCGGGTCATTCCGCCAGCTTGACTGCTCGTGGCACTTGTTGCGGGCGTCAGGCTCAGGGAAGTCTCGTCGAGCTGAGCAAAGAGGCTCGAGCATACTAGCAGCGCAAGGATAATGAGCGAGGCTCTTTTCATAGGGCTAGATTTCGGCCGGAATTCTTCTCGTGTTCGATTGCCAACCTGCCTACGCAATGATAGCAAGGTTCCTCGAGACTTGCAAGGGCCTCTTTCCTTTGAACGGCATATCATTCGCTTCTTGAATCCTGCCATCACTCACATCTGCCGAAGAATTGTTTCCCCTTGCTTCCTCAATGTCATCAGGGGTAATTTGAGCCCACAACCGGCACCTCGAACACCTTGACGGGTTCGTCGAGGCCTTTCACCTTGATGGGGTCAAGCGCCCGTGTTGAAACATGGTCCTTCACGAGCTCGTACGTTCGTTGGGAGATGAGGATCCCTTCAACGGGGGCATTGGCCTCGAGGCGCTGCGCAAGATTGACATCCGCCCCAAGCACCGTGTAGGAGAGCCGCCGCTCGCATCCCATGTTGCCCACGACAACGGGACCCGTGTTGACGCCGATGCGAATCATCAACGGGAACCTCCCTTCGCGGACCCAGCGGTCCTTCAGCATACGGCATTTCTGCTGCATCTCGGTCGCTGCTTTCACGCAGCGAACGGCGTGATCGGGCTGCGGCTCGGGATCGCCGAAGAACACCATCAGCCCATCTCCGATAAACTTGTCGACCGTCCCCTCGTACTTGAAGACGATCTCCACCATCGCTTCGAAATACTCATTCAGCAATTTCTGTATTTCATCCGGAGGCAGAGTCGATGAATAGGTCGTGAAGCTCTTGATGTCGCTGAAGAGGATCGTTAGCTCTTTCTTCTGTCCCGTGGCTGTCACGAGCGAGGGGTTCACCATGATCCTCCGAACCACCGCTGGGGGGAAGTACGCTTCGAACGACCGACGCAGCACCTCCTTCTCCTTCTGCTCGTTGACATAGCGATAAGCGACGACAGCGAAGGCTCCCAGGCCGATCTCCAGAATCGGACGGAGAACGTTCACAATGTAGTTTGAGTAAAGGAACAGCAGCACGGCCACGGCAAAATAGAGAAGGATCAGTCCGAGAGCACCGAGGGAGAAATTCTTCGACGATAACCTGAGGGCGAGCAGAACCAGAAGGATGACAACAGCGAGCTCGACCAGGAACATCTCAAGGCCACCTGCTTGCCTCAGAAAGTTTTCTGTGAGGATCGTGTTGATGGTATTGGAGTGAACGCCGCTGAGGGGGAAGTCATTGTCCCCCGGTATGGGACCGACATCCGCCGCGCCCGTTCGAACCTCCGAAACGACGGCAATCTTTCCGGTGAGCTCGTCCCTCCAGATGTCCAGCTCCATGCGATCGTCTGACGCCCGGAGGACATCAGCGAAATTGACATGCAGCATCGAGAGTACGCTGTCGTCGCGCACCAACGGCCCGACATAGTTCACCAGCATGTTCGCTGAGCGGTCGATCGGGATGATGATGTCATGCGGTTGCGCCCCGGGCCGTCGTGCACCCTTTAGCGTGATACTCGTACCCGGTTCCAGGACGACACGATCCGGGCTGACGTCCAGGTACTCACAGGCTGCGCGCAATGCGAGGCTCGGATAGTAACCCTTGTGATACTGAATGAGCAAGGGCACCCGCCGGTACACACCGTCGCGGTCGAACGTGAGGTTCAGGAACCCAAGACCCCGCGAGGCTGCAGCGAGTGCCGGGAAGGTGATCAAGGCATCGCGAGCTTGATACAGATGGCGCAGATCCCCCTGAACCTGCACGTCCCACTTCGTCAGTTCGAGGTATGGATCGGCCATCGTACCGGAAGCATTGAGCCTCGACCGTCGTCGATCGCCGACTTTGAACGCAAGGCCGAAGTAGGCATTGCGCGCATTGGCCGTTGCGCCGACGAATGCGCTGTCCTCCTGCAGGTTCGTCTTCGCGGGCAGAATGAAATCCCAGATCTGGAGGGTCGTGCCCATGTCGGCGAGGTTTCCGACAACCTGGGCATACTGGAACCGGTTCAAATAGGAGTTTTGGAGAGCCTCGAACGTCCTATCGGAGATGTCGACATGGACGATCGTGCTGTCGTAGCGGGGGCGGAAGAAATCGGACTTCGACCTCAGGGCGAAGAACTGGTCGACGGTCTGAGCGTTCCACGGCTCAAACACGTTTGGCAGGAGCCAGAAGAGCAGGTGGACAGCAAGGAAAGAGGCTAGGATCAGGATGATCGTGGCCGATGTCGTTCGCTTGCTACTTGTGGTCAATGGTGAAGGTCTTACCGTAGAAGTTATTAGCAGAGATCTCCGTCGCGATTTGCGCGACATCAGGACGCCGCGCGGCCTCATCCTTGGTCAGGCTGCGAACGTTCCCTCCAATTGAAATCGGCCGCTCAGCGAACGTCGTGAACGTCTTGTAGTGCTTCCGCACGTTTCGAATCTCAGCGATGATCTCCTTCCCTACCGAAGGTTTGCCTGAAGCGCCCGCGTCCTTGTACTGTCCCAGGAGCGCCTCCAGATCGAGCAGTCTCTCCGTGGAAGCGAGCAGGTAGAATGTTTCCCGTCCGGCATTGGTGTCCAGCTTGAACCATGCTCGTCCTTTGGGGATGTAGTAGTTCTTGCCGGTCTTATAATCGGTCGTAAACTGCTTGAAATCGTATGGGAACTTGAGAGAAATCTCGCCAGCGGGGCCCTCGTGGATCACGTAGACAAAACACTCCTGGTCCAGTTTCACCATCATCTTCAACTCCTCCCCGGACGTAAGGGTGGTGTCCCGCGCAATCGCGACAAGTTTCGCGTCGGCGCCAGAACCTGAGAGCGTCCCAAAAGCCCATTCAAAGCTCACGTTGGATTTATCCTGGGCCATCGCGACCGCCCACATGGCAAGAACCGCAGCAGCAAATGAGCGAACCATGGTACTCCTCCCCTTAATGGGCAATCAGTGAGATAGTTAGGTCCTTGTCGTAGTTCGTTTGACTTCGGGTTGGATTCTGTGCACCTCTCGTCTTCCGCTTGACCTGCTCCTCGACATATTGCATCAGTTCGTTGATCGTCACCGTATAGTCGTTATTGAAATCAGCCTCGCCTTTCATTCCCTCTAACAGATAGTAGGTGAACACGCCGTGGCCGAGCTCCGGCAGCTCCTGCGAGATCTCGCCAGCCGCACTCGCGGTGAAGATGACGATCCCATCTTTCGTCCGCGCAAGATCTGTAAGGTATTGATTGATCAAGTTCGATTCAGGAGCATTTACCCCGCGGGCCGCAAAATCCGCGCTGATGCCGCCGCTGTGACACGCGTCCGAAAAGACGACGATCTTCTTCGCGGAAATGTAGCGCATCAGGACGTCTTGAATCTGCCACATCGGATACGCGGTTGTGCCTAATCGTGCCGGGTCTGAATCATACGTGAGCAAATAGAGGTTTGCCGGTCTTGCCGGCTCCGGAGCTCCGTGACCCGCAAAATAGATGATCACCAGATCCTTGTCTATCGCCTGGGAGAGAAAATCGATCAGCACCTCTTTGAGGTTGGCAAGCGTCGCGTCCTTGTTGATGAGGATGCGCATATGGTCCAGCTCATAGCCGCCGCCCTCTGGCTTTTGGAGAAACTCCGCAAAGGCTTGAGCATCCTGGTCAGCGAACTTCAGCGCGGGGATCGACTTGTTCGCGTACTCAGATATTCCAATAACAACCGCCCACCGTTGCGGTCCTGGCCCTCGTTCCTTTGGCGTCGGCTTTCCTGTTTGATCGACCGCTATCGCTCCGAACATCTTGCGGCTTGCGCCAAGGGTCTTCGTAAACTTCTCGCCCGTCTTGCTCGTGACGAGGATCTGGATCTGATTGTAGCCGACGACCAACGGGATCTCCTCAGAGAAGATCTCTCCCTCCTTCTTGTTCCGAACGTCGCTCTGGTTAACCATCTCGATAAGGTTCACCAGCACCTGGTATGACCCAACCTCACACCACGACTTAAACTGAAGCGTCACTGAGGTCTTGTTCGTTTCATAGTTGTTCGGGGGGCTGATCGCCTCGATCACTTGCTCGGTCGAAAGGCGCTGTATCTTGACTGTTTGCTTCGCAACGTTTCCAAATTCATCAATGGCCTTGACCTCAAAGGTGTTCACGCCAATGCTGTCAAGCTTCACCGTACCGAGGAACGCTTTTCTTGTCATACCCCGTCCCAGGGCAATGCTGTCCTGAACGTCTGTTACACCAGGGCTCTTCAGAGCACCATCGATGACGATGTCCTTGAGTTGACTTTGATCTTGAACGATTCCTCGAATCTGACATGAACTCCCGAAGACTCTCGCAACCCCTTCGGGTGTCTCCACGGGTTGTGTCATGGTTATGGTGGGAGGAGTTGTGTCCGGCGGAGCCGCGAGAACCCGCCAAGTTTTGAGAACACCCTTCGTTGTTCCAGCCCAGAGAGTCTCATCACCAACAAATGATACGACCGACACAAACCCGTCGTTCTCCGCGATCGACTTCACACTCGATCCAGTTGAAAGATCAAAGATTCTGAGCGTGCTGTCGGTCGACGCCGAGGCCAGCCAACGGCTCCTCGGATCAAATGCAAGTGCCGTGATGGTCCCTTTTTGATCTGAGAGATTCGACTTCTGTGAGGATTTCTCAAGATCCCAGATTCGGATGCTCCCGTCGAAGCCGCCAAGAGCGGCGTATTTTCCGTCCGGGCTTAGAGCCAGTGCTGCGATTCGGACCTGAGTATCATATTTCTGCACTTCGCCAAGTTGGGGTAATTCAAGAACGTAGATCCACCCAGCCGACGTCGCGAGCACTGCGGTCTTTCCGGCAGCGTGAAGTGCCATTCCGGTGATCTCCTCCTGCGGGCGCGATGCCGATACGACTGTCCCCCCACTCACCGGGTCGGTTATCTTCATCGATTGGTCGATCCCCACGGTCAAGATCAATCCCTGCGGCAGTACAGCAAGGGCAACGATGCCGGCCGCGTGAGGGACAAGGTCTTTCACCTTCCGTTTGGAATCGAGATTCCACAATGTCACCTGTCCGCTGACCGAGGCGGAGAGCACAACCTTTGCTTCACGGCCAAATGCGAGCGCAGAGCACGGCTGGTCAAGGCTTACAAATGCGGCTTGCTCCGTAAGCGTCCGAGCGTCATAGACCTTGATCGACTTATCCATTGACGCCACAGCGATCAAGCCGCTTGCATTGCTCGAGCTGCCTACTCGAATGGGGCCGACGAATGCGTTGACCGTACGGAGGGGCTCGACATAGATCTCCCTCTGCGCACGTCCGAGGGCTGAACATGCCAGCATCAGAATGACCAGATATTTCGAGCGCTTTTGCATGTCCAATCGAACGATGTTCGACATTTTTCCGTTGAATGTCAAGAAATCGGATTTATTGCTTCTCGGTCTCCCTTTTTCTATATTCTCACCGGCGCAGTCACACTCACCGAGCCCGTCATCTCCTCCGATCATGCTGATCACAATGAAACAGTCGATGACAAGATATCTCTTTCCCGTTCTCGCTCTCTCGCTCTGCTCCTCGCTCCTCTCGGCACAGGTCCCATCGGTCCAACTGAAAATCCGGGAACCAAAGCTGTTTGGGCTCAGCGCGGAGCGATTCGCAAAAATCGAATTGTCCAATCAAACCCGATCGCTGCCTCTGACGAGCGACAACGTTCACGCTGGTCCGTACATCTATTTCATCTTCCGGCCAGCCGGTGATTGGAAAATCGATGCCGACTACGTGAACGATGAGCTCCCGAAGCTAACGCTGAACCAGAACGAGCAGAAATTGCCGATAGTTTGGAAGGGGGAGGTCGTGAGTGATAGTGGGGGAACATCGGTTCTCGTTGGGTTTTCGAACGATCTGAAACTCCACGAACCGTTTCTCGCGCGCTTTGCACTGAGCGGCGAAACAAGCCAGGCGGATTTCACGGTTCCTCCGGAGTTTTGGCGCGGGTATTCAACGCTTGTCGAGACTTTCAGCAGCGGGGAGAAGGCCTTTGAAGAGAAGCAATACTGCGAAGCCATCGCGATCTATGAGCGCGCGCTCAAGAATGATACTCTTCAGATCTTCCCCCGGTACCCTGATCTTGTCGGAAAGAGGACTCAAGCCTTCGAGGGGTATGGCACCGAGGCCCAGGCGTCGTTTCTTTCCGCCCTAGCAGACGAAAAGCTCAGCCTGAAGGAGAAAATCTCGCGGGTCGACCAATGCAAACCTACGTTTCAACTTATTATCGATTCGTTGCCAAACGCCCGCCTGGGCGCCAACCCCACAGAGTTGTCAATCAAGCTTCTTGTCGACAATGCGAGGAACCTCCTCGCTAGGGTCGGGGCTGTACGAGATTCTCTGCAGCGTGTCCTGGACGATCAAAATGTTCGATGGATCATCGAAGGGACAGCAACCGGCAAGAATGGTTATCTCTATCAGTATATGGTCGAGACGCTCGCGTACGCGTTTTCCACTCTCGATTTCGCCGACACTACGGCCACGGCCTTGAAGATGACAGTGCCCCCGGAGATGCAGGCACGCCTGACGAAATACGATCTGACGGAGTCATATGAGACGTTCGTCCGGCAGTGCGACGAGCGCTGCCAGCAGCGCGCCGCGTTGCTGCCCGGCGAGTTTCTGAACAACCTTCGCAAGGACTCCACGGCGTTCGCCCTTCCGTTCTACTCGATCCTCAAGGCGGTGAACGATTACTATGCTGGCAATTTCGCCGGCGCGACCGAAGAAATATTCAAGATTTTCCGGACATGTTACGACCCCGAGCTTTCGGGAAGGCTTGACCAGATGAGGGTGTTGATCAATTTCCGCCAGCGCGGTTTGCCGTCGGACGTGATGAGAACCCTCGATGAGGCGATGGCAGCAGAACGGGCGGGGAACAACGAACTCGCGTCCGACCGATATCGAGAGGCATCCAGAACCGCGCCGGATCTCGCGTACGCAGCCTACGCGTGGGGAAAGTTCTTCATCCACACAGGCGACCCCATCCGCGCGCTGACGTTCTTTGAACGCGCCTATCAAACCGACTCGTTGTACTTAAGCGCATACCGCGAAGCCTACAGCCTCTATCGAAAAAGCGGAAACTATAAGCCGATGATCGACGTGCTCACGCGCGCGCTGGACTGTGGTAACGACTACTGGGAGACCAACTTCAACTTGGGCGTCGCGTATACGGGCGACGGAGATCTTGCCCGTGCCATTAAGCATTTCGAGCGAGCGCTTGATCTCAACCCCAACAGCTATCAGACGAATATTCAGCTTGGGCTCGCCCACCAGACGGCGAAGAATTACCAGAAGGCCCGAGAATACTTCAACCGGGCCATTAACATTGACCCTATCCGGCAGGAAGCGGTGAATTTCCTGGACAAGCTGAACGAACTGCAAAAAGCGGGTCGATAACTCTTCTTTTGTTTTACCGCGATTCTCCCTATATTAGGACTGCCCTCAGCCCGCCTGAGAGTACTCTGGCGGTCAAAATCCTCACATTGCTTGAGCGTTGAGGATTTTTTTTGTTTCATCGAGAGGGGGCTCCATCGGGCACGTGGCGGAACTGGCAGACGCGCTAGCCTTAGGAGCTAGTGGGGAAACCCGTGGGGGTTCAAGTCCCTCCGTGCCCACATGGCGTCTGTGGGATGGGGCAACTCATGGGGGTTCTGAGCCAGAGGCTCATCCGCCCCAGGTGTAAATCCATCGACGGTTTCTTCCGTGCTGAGCGGTGATCATCATTCATTCTGTCCCATTGTGAAGGAGCAAGATTGTGGACGTCAATATTACTTCGCTGTCTGAAGTATCGCGAGAAGTAGAAATCCAGGCGACCCCTGGCGATCTTCAGCCTCATTTTGAAAAAGCATACAGGGAGTACCGCCCGAAAGCCGAGATCAAAGGCTTCAGAAGGGGTCGTGCTCCGGTCGAGCTGATCAAGAAGCTCTACGGTGAAGCTATCGAGTACGAGTCCCTCGAAACGATCGCCGCCGAGCTCTATCGCCAGGCCGTGAAGGAAAAGGAGCTGAAACCGATCGGCGAGCCGGCCCTCGTTGATCTCGACTATAAGCGTGGAGAACGCCTGCGGTTCAAGATTCAATATGATATCAGGCCCACGATCCAACTCAAAAAGTACAAAGGTTTGTCGGTGGACACCGTCGTTCACAAGGTCATAGACGACGAACTCGAGGAGGAACTGCTGCGGCTTCAGAAGGTCAGCAGCACGACCGAAGAGGTAGGACAGGTAACAGATGAAGAGCATATCGTTTCTACCGAGCTTCAGGAGCTTGATGACTCAGGCTTGCCGATCATCGGCAAGAGATCAGACAACGTCAGGTTTTACCTCGCCGACCCTCAGCTCGAGCAGCCGTTCAAGGACGCGCTGAAGGCGACAGCGAAAGGAAACGAACACACCATCAAATTCGAACATCAACATGACGATCACAACCACAAAGTCAACCTGAAGGCCAAGGTCACGAAGATAGAGAAGGTGGTTTTGCCCGAGCTGACCGACGATTTCGTCAAGAAGGTTACCAAGGAGAAGATCACGACCGTGGATGCCTTCAGGAAGAGCGTTCGGGAGGACCTGGAGTCATACTGGAAAGAGAAGAATCGACGCAATCTTGTCACCGCCATCGTCAGCGAGATCATTCGACTCCACGAATTTCAAGTCCCCGACTCCCTGATCAGGGGCGTGCTCAACGGCCTGCTCGAGGAAATCAAAAACCAGTATCCCAAGAAGCAGCTCCCCGACGATTTTGATGCGGAGAAATTCTTCCAGGACAACCGGGCCTACGCGATCTTCCAAGCCAAGTGGGCCTTGCTGAGGGAGGAGATTGTCAAAGCCGAGAACCTCAGAGTGGATGAAGATGCGCTGGCAGCGCTTGCTGAGCGGGAGGCACCGAAAATCGGAATTGATAAGGAGCGATTAATCACTTATTATAAATCGTCCCAGCAAGTCAGAGATCGGCTCGTCAGCGATAAGCTGATGGACCTCTTGATCAGCAGTACGAAGGTGAAGGAAATTGATGATACCACTCTGTCGAATAAACTCGTGAAAGGATAATCCAAAGCATGAGCTCCCGACACCCTGAGATGTATGGCCAGCTTGTCCCGATCGTCGTCGAGCAGACGGGTCGCGGAGAGCGGGCGTATGACATTTATTCCCGGCTCCTGAAAGAACGCATCGTATTCATCGGAACGCCGATCGATGATACGATCGCCAGCCTCGTCATTGCGCAGTTGCTGTTCCTGGAATCGGAGGATCCGGATAAGGACATCCACCTCTACATCAACAGTCCGGGCGGGAGCGTGACCGCCGGCCTTGCGATTTACGATACGATGCAGTATATTCGGCCAGACGTTTCGACGATCTGCATGGGCATGGCGGCGAGCATGGCTGCCCTGTTGCTCACGGGCGGACAGAAGGGAAAACGAACTGCACTTCCGAACGCTCGCGTGTTGATCCACCAGCCGTGGGGCGGGGTTCAGGGCGCGGCTTCCGATATCAGGATTCAAGCGGAGGAGATCCTCAAGACCAAAAAGCGCATCAACGAGATCATTGCCAACCATGCCGGCAAGTCGGTTGAGCAGGTCGAGCGGGATACGGATCGCGACTACTATATGTCATCGGATGAAGCCAAAGACTACGGCCTGATCGACAACATTCTCGTCAGGCGAGCAGTAGAGCCCAAGAAGGATAAGTAAGAGAGGGCGCGTTTCGAAGAACGGATAACGGAAACTTCAACGAGCAATCTATGAGCCAGAAGCCAAAACAGGGCGACAAGATCACCTGCTCCTTCTGCGGCCGCTCATCGGAGGAGGTCAGCAGTATCATTGCCGGTCCGGATGTTTACATCTGCGATCTCTGCGTCTCGAGCTCCGTCGATATCATACGCAGCAACATGGCCGCGGTCACGGCGAAGCGACAGACGATACGCGGTGCGCTCACACCCGTCGAAATCAAGAAAGCGCTCGATGAATTTGTCATCGGGCAGGAACATGCGAAGCGAACGCTCGCGGTTGCTGTCTACAACCATTACAAGCGAATCGACTCCAACGACAACCTTCACAACCTCGATGAGGTCGAGATCGAGAAGAGCAATATCCTCTTGATCGGACCCACGGGGACCGGGAAGACCCTTCTGGCGCAGACCCTGGCTCGCATCCTTGACGTCCCCTTCGCGATCGCGGACGCGACGACTCTAACCGAGGCCGGTTACGTAGGCGATGATGTCGAGACGATCCTTGTCTATCTTCTGCAGAACGCGGAGTACAACATCGAGAAAGCGGAGCGCGGCATCGTCTACATCGATGAGATCGACAAGATCACCCGCAAGAGCGACAGCGCGTCGATCACACGCGATGTCTCCGGCGAAGGGGTGCAGCAAGCGCTTCTGAAGATCCTCGAGGGTACGATCGCGGGTGTCCCCCCGAAGGGCGGGCGTAAGCACCCCGAGCAGAGCCTGATCAACATCAACACGAAGAACATCCTTTTTGTCTGCGGCGGTGCGTTCGAGGGACTCGATAGGATCATCGAGCGGCGTGTCAGTCAGAACCCGGTTGGCTTCGGCGCCGACGTGAAGGGAAAGAGGCACAAATCCTCCGATGCGTACCTGGCCCAGGTCGAGCCCGACGATCTCCTCAAGTACGGCTTGATCCCGGAATTCGTGGGCCGGTTGCCGGTCGTTGCGACACTTCACTCGCTGAGCGAGACCGCTCTCCTCAACATCCTCACCGAGCCTCGCAATGCGCTCGTCAAGCAGTACAAGAAGCTGTTCATGATGGAAGGCGTTGAGTTGGAGATTGAAGACGCAGCGCTTCAGGCGGTCGTCACGAAGGCCATGGAGCGTGGAACAGGTGCCCGCGCATTGCGGTCGATCATCGAAGAGGTCATGCTCGACATTATGTATCAGCTCCCCTCCCGTCAGAACATCTCCAAGTGCATCGTCACGAAGGACACCATCCAGCGATCGAAAGAGCCAATCTACCTGTACGAGGAAAGAAAATCGGCGTAAGAGAGTGAGCCATCGGGACATCGGAACATCTGGTCAATAAATCAATGGCTCGACGGCTCTCAGCCAGAGGCTGATGCGCCCTTGGCGCAAATGACCCGATCACCCGATATCCTCGAACCTTCTTACTCTTCCATCTCCCATCCCGTACCTCCCCAGCTTCTTCCCCGCTAATAATACGTTCCTCTCGCACTCCCCTGCTTCGTAACCTTCAGGTCCTGTAGTTGCGGCGCCTTGATGCGCAGCTCCAGCCTGTAGCCGCGGTAGAACCCGATCGGGAACCAGGTGAAGGACATCTCCCAGCAGTGGAGATCGCGGTAGATGTTGACGCTCGGCGCGGCGAACTCCTTCCGTGTGAAATCATAGCTCCCGCTCGCCGAGAAGCGCCATTTCTCCGTGAGGTTGAAGGAGAGGTTCGCGTTCAGAGAAGAGCTGCGGATCTTTTGCCTCGGGTTGAACTGACTCTGGGAGAAGGTATAGCCCAGCGAAAGGTTCCAGGGAATGCTGAAGTCCGGCGTCTCCTCCTCGAAGAGGCCCGTGTACGTTCGCGTCTCCATCGATTGCCCGATTTCGCCCTGCGCGCGCTCTTGTCCCTTCCGCACCTCCTCGGGAACTGCACCGGCGGACGGTTGCTCCTTCTTCGTGCCGCTCAGCGTCGTCGAAAGCGTGAAGGAGACACTTGTCAGATCGGGAAGATATCGTTTATTGGACCAGAGGAGCTTGTTCACCCGCGTTCCGGCCTTCGAATCGAACACATAGAAATTGTGTGTTGTCGCTGCGCTGAGGCTCAGAATGTTCGCAATATCGGTGCGATACGTAAGGCTCAAGGGCGAAAGCCTCATGCTATCCGCAGCAAGGTTGTACGATATGCTGGCGCCGATGTTCATCAGCTGAATCTTCTGCTCCTGCTGTGAGGTGTCGGTCGACCGGTACTTCATCTCAAATAGGTTTCCGACGCTCAGACCCACGTTCTGCTGCCGCCCGCTCGGAGCGCCACCATAGATCTCTTGCTCGAACTTGTTGTACTTGACCGTTCGGCCGTTCTTGTCGACGTACGTCCCATAGTAGCCGAATCGCGGATCGGAAAAGTCGGGTTGATAGCTGAACGACAGGCTTGGCGTCACGGTATGGCGGATGCCAGTGATACCGAAGACCTGAGGCTGGAAGATCCCGAAGAACCGCGTCGATGCGGAAACACCTGTCGAGAAGGTTCTGACGGCGCGAAAACCGTTCACCTCGTGAGTCCCCGAGCTGTCTTTCTCTATGCTCTTCGCATACCATTTCTCGTTGTAGCTGAGAGAAGGTGCAATGGAAAGATGTCCCGCCTTGGGGGATGCCGTGATCGAGAGCTGATGATTGACCCCCCCCCGCTCGCTTCTGCTCTCCGTCTGCAGACTGTCCTGCGACGGGTTTACCAGGCTCTTGATGGTGGTGTAGTTGATCGACCGCTTGAACTGTCCCTGCCCGTTGTAGCTGACACCAATGAGTTCGTACCAACTCAAATCCGATGGCTCAACCGAAAGCCCGCGTGCTGTGGACGACCGTCTGAAGGGAAAGAACTGGCCCTGGCTGAACGAGATCGACGGCAGCCGCTCCTCCACATCGTTGCTCAGCAGGTTCTGATCCCGATACACGTTGACGGTCAGGTTCCGATTGCTCTCCTCCCAGGTTTTTGACAATGTGCCGTTCGAGACGATATTCTGCCTCAGGATCTCATCAAGGTTGGAGCTCACATTTCGGAAGTAGCTTCCCGATGCAAAGGTGAAGTTCACATCCAGGCGCGTGGTCGGATCAATTTGTTGATTGTGATTGATCTGAATGTTGTAATCTCTCTGCTCCGTTCGGCCCGGGTCGGTCGCCTCGCCGGTATGCAAGTTCGTCACATTCGCCGAGATCGAGCCGGTGAAATTGTAACGGAGCGCGTACCGGAACAACGAGCGGTTCAACCACCCGCCCCGCGTGTACCAGTCGAACGCCGTCGACACATCCATGTAATCGCTGATCGCCCAGTAGTAACCGAAGTGACTGAGGAAGGTCCCCCTTCGCGCGTCCTCTCCGTAGGCAGGGGCGATAAGTCCGGAGCGTCGCCCGGACTTGTTCGGAAACACGCCGAAGGGCAGCGCGAAGACGGGAACATCGGCCACGTAGAAGATCACCGGCTCCGCAACAATATGGTCGCGCAGGATCACCTTCATCTTCGGACTGTAGAAATAGTAGTGCGGGTCCGGTTTGTCGCACGTTGTGTACCGCCCACCCTCGACGTAGAGAACGTCCTTCTCGATCTTCTTGATCGCCTCCCCATGATAGTATCCCTGCTCTATCTCGGTGTCGCCGAGCGTGATTTTCCCCTTCTGAGTCCGGAAGTTGTAGGCAACCCGGTGGCCATTGTATGTTTCGTCACCGTCAACAAGGATCGGCAGACCGATGAACTTCTTCCCGGTCGTGTCCGCCGCGTCCTTCACCCCTTGCGCCATCAACGTTGCGGTGGCCCAGTTGACGTCGACCCGCTCCGCTTTCAAGCCGATCGTACGGTACTTGAGGTCGCTCTGTCCGTACATGTTCATGAACCGCGTGCTCATCGAATAGACGATCGAGTCAGCCGCCGAATACGTGACGACCGTGTCGACCCCGGATTTGCCGATCCCGGCCGGCTTGCCCTGAGATACATCACTTCGGGGCTTGAGAGTGTCCTGGAGAGCCGTCGATGGAGCGCGCAGGGTATCAGACCGAACCGCAGGGATGTCCTGCGCGTGAAGGGGAGCAGAGTGAGCGAGAAAAGTGAACGCGATCAGAACAAGGACGTTTTGAAAAGAAGGGAGCTTCATCCAGAATCCCCCAGCTCACAACACCAGACCGGCAGCTCCAAGGATGCCAGCGTTGTTGCCGAGCTGGGCAGGTAACACCTGAATATCTTTGCGGAGAGGTTTGAGGACGCGGCGTACGACAGATTCTTGAATCGCCCGCATGACAAAATCACCTGCGGCCGATATGCCGCCTCCGATGATGCTGATACGGAGATCCATGATATTCATCACGGAAGCGATTGCGACGCCGAGAAGTTCGCCGGCCTCGACAAGGATTTCGCGTGCGATCTTGTCCCCCATTTGTGCTGCCTCAGAGATATACATCGGCTCGATCTTCGTCGGATCACCCCTCACGAGCTCCAGGATCTTTGACTCCGGGTGGGACTTCAGCCGTTCCGCCGTCCGCCGGGAAAGGTATCGCTGACCCACGTATGCTTCTACGCACCCGACGTTGCCGCAGTTGCACTTGGGGCCCATGTAGTCGACGGTAATGTGACCGATCTCGCCTGCGCCCCCCGTCGGGCCCCGGTAGATCTTGTGGTTCATGATGATCCCGCCGCCGACGCCCGTCCCCCAGATGACGAAGAGGAAATTGGGAATATGGATTCCAGCTCCAAACCTTGATTCAGCGATTGCCGCCGCATTCGCATCATTCTCGACACCGATGTGGAGCTTCGGGAATGCCTTGCTCAGTTCAGCCTTGAGGGGGACTTCGTCCCAATCCTCGAAGTTCGGCGGTGCTTTCACGACGCCCTCGCCGTCCACGACGCCCGGCGCGCCGATGCCGATTCCTTCGGCCCGTGCGCCGTTCGTGTTTCTCAAGGCGTCTTGAATTGAAGCGCCGATCTGTTTGATGACCTTTGAGGGTCCCTCATCAGCGAAGGTGGGAAATTTGTTCTGATAGAGGATGGATCCGCCGGTTGCGACAACGCCCGCTTTGATACTCGTGCCGCCAAGGTCGACACCGATGACCACTTTTGAATCACCAGACTTCATTGCAGGAGGAAGCTACAAAAAATTCGATTGGAAATAAACCATAAAAAGGGGTGCTTCGGTCGAAGGTTCCCTTCAT
>Ga0315282_10000816_pt1 | contig 60941 bp, 57 predicted proteins | sample YL17G07_20_MG_FD_203693 | JGI IMG/M metagenome (GOLD analysis project Ga0315282, IMG submission 203693) | Sediment microbial communities from Yellowstone Lake, YNP, Wyoming, USA - YL17G07_20 | ecosystem: Environmental > Aquatic > Freshwater > Lake > Sediment | place: USA: Wyoming | collected...
TTGAGGAACGAAACCCAACAAAATATTAGTATAGTCGGGTTTCATTGCTTCAACCCGACCTACTGATATTTCCCAACCGTCAAATTATGCACAATGATAAAATCAAAATGGTATAAGGAACATAAGCAGAATGAGTCAAATAAACAAAATTCGAGATGATTTTGATCAAATAGCATTGATTTCATCACACGATGAATGGGATCATAATTATCATTATCATAAATTCTTGTTGAATCGGATGCCATCTAACTGCGTCAATGCTATGGATATAGGTTGTGGCAAGGGAGTATTTACCAAGCTTATGTCAGAGAGATCAGAGCATGTATTGGCTTTGGATTTGTCTCCAAACATGATTCAGATCGCTAGAAATCAATCAAAGGGATATAATAATATCAGCTATGAAATTGCTGACGTTATGAGTTGGAACTTTCCAAAAGAGGAATTTGATTGCATTACCAGCATCGCTACACTCCATCACCTGCCATTTGATGAGATTCTAGTAAAAATGAAAGATGCGTTGAAATATAACGGTGTTCTAATGGTGCTTGACCTGTATAAATTTGTATGGAAAAAAGATATACCCGTCAATATTATAGCCATGCCAGCAAATATCGTGCTTAAAATGTTAAAAAATAAGCGTTTGCGTGATACTAAAGAATCAAAGGCGATCTGGGATGCTCATTTTGCTAATGATTATCTTCTACCTTTATCATATATACGCAAGGTTTGTGCTTCTATTTTACCGGGAGCTAGTGTTAAAAGACACTTGTTCTGGCGTTATTCAATAATTTGGACGAAGAAGAAATAATATGACAAAAACGACTTCAAATTACATCTCGACTGAAAAACGGTTACTATAACCAGATTACTCTGACCATGTTACCATATTCATTAACTCATGTTGTTATGAAGGCGCACTAAATACATAACGCTATAAATACTACGACTAATTGTAGGTTAGGTCGAAGTAATGAGACCCAACAAATAGAGTTATAAGTTGGGTTTCATTCCTCAACCCAACCTACAAACTAACTGCCGGCTGATATGTGAAAACATTAATTGAAGGGAGTCTTAATGGCAGGTAAAGAAGATATATCTTGTAAAAAATATCAGATCGCAGATCAAGAATATTCATGTCTACATGAGTTTTTGGATAATTTTCCTTATATGATAATGATTATTCTTGGCTCCGCTGTATTATTCATGGGATTTGATACATTAATTTGGAAATGGGTAACTTCTGGGTTATATTTATTATATGGCATAATTGGGGCGTTTTGGATTATATTATTCGTATGTCCATACTGTCATTTTTTTGATACACGGCTTTGCCCATGTGGTTATGGAAAGATCGCCGCAAAGTTTCGGCAAAAGAAAGACGATAGCCTTTTTACAAGAAAGTTTAAGAACCACATCCCTGTGATTGTTCCGCTATGGATTATTCCGACAGTAGCTGGAGTAATATTTCTCATATCCAAATTTTCTTTGTTGATGTTGGTTTTACTTTCTCTCTTTGCCATAAATTCATTTGTAGTTTTGCCGTTAATATCAACAAAATACGGCTGCACACATTGTCCCCAGAAAGATAAATGTCCGTGGATGAAATACAAATAATCGACAATAGGATGCAAGATACAATATTCCCTTCCCTCTTAAAAGGTGAAAATTTATGTCATTCGACAGTTTGATACTGCGATCTTTAATATCTGAATTACACGAGACTATTCTCGGTGGCGAAGTTCTAAGTGTAATACAATCCTCCCCTTATGAATTTGTATTGAGAGTATCTGCTAATGGTAAAGCTTATAGTTTGCTTTTCTCTATACATCCTGTTTATGCAAGAGTGCATCTTAATGACAGCTTACCTGAAAAAGATAAACGCTGGCATTTTGCAGATTTCCTTCAAACACATATTCGTAAAGGCATAATTTCAAAAATTGATCAAGTAGATTTTGATCGTATCATCAGGCTTCAAGTCACCCCGCAAAGGGATATCATTGACCCAACACCAAAAATTATAATCGGTGAATTCATGGGCAAGCACAGCAACGTGATATTGATTGACGGTGAAACAAATAAGATACTTGAAAGCATGAAGCACATTGACGAAAACATGAGCAGATTTCGACAGATACTCCCCGGAGAAACATATTATCCTCCGCCTGTAACACAGTCGCTTGATTTCTTTTCAGTTGACGTGGAAACACTTTTACAGATACTTAAATCCGATGATGAACCTGCATGGAAAAAATTGGTTAAAAACGTTCAGGGGATGAGTCCAACACTCGCAAGAGAAATCTCCACAAAAACAGAAGATTCATTAATAAATAATTTCCAACGGATAAAGGATGACGTAGCCAATTCAAAATATTCACCAAACGTTTTAGTGAACGATCAAGACGAAGTAGTCATGGTATCTGCGATTGACCTTCATCAGCTTTCAGCAGATAAAAGCCTGAAACGGACACCTTTTCATTCCATAAGCCAAGCCCTTGAATACTATTATGAGCAGTTGATCGCAAAAGAGTCATTTAAGGCAGAAAAAAACACACTGATTCAGTCTGTCAAAAAGAGATGCAGTGATCTTGAAGAAAAGCAAGAGACTTTAGATGAGCAAATGCAGGTTGCTGAGGAAGCAGATATTCTGAGAATAAAAGGCGATATATTAATTGCAAATCTAAGTAAGCTAAATCGTGGGCAAAAAGTAGTTTCACTGCTCAACCCTTACGATTCAAATGGTTTAGAAATAAACATACAACTGGATGAAAAACTAAACCCGTCAGACAATGCGCAGAAATACTTTCAAAATTATAAAAAAGCAAAGAAAAGCAAAGAGATAGTGACAAAAATGTCAACTAAAAATAAAGCTGAACTTGATTATCTCAGAGAAGCTACACAAAGAATAGAACAAGCATACGATAGGGATACACTCGATAATATACATATTGAATTATCAAAGAGAAAGATCGTTAAAGAGAAAGCCACAAACACCAAGAAAGTAAAAGAGGAAGCACCTCTATTTAGAAGATATAGGTCGTCAGAAGATTTCCAGATATTCGTCGGCAGGAATGACAAAGAAAATGAGCTACTCATCAGACAGGAAAGCTCACCGCATGATATGTGGCTTCACGCCAAACAAATAGAAGGTTCTCACGTGCTTATACGCAATCCAGAAAAAAGACCCGACATACCAAGAAAAACACTATTAGAAGCGGCGGTTCTTGCCGCTAGTTTCAGCAAGGCTAAACATTCGGGCATTGTACCAGTGGATTACACGTGGGTCAAATACGTTAGAAAACCAAAAGGTGGGAAACCCGGATTTGTTATCTACACCAACGAGAAAACGCTATTTGTGTCCCCCATCCAATCTCCGTAAAACAAAAAATGGGTGAATTCAGATAGAAATCCACCCATTTTTTATAATGCTTGACCAGATTAATTGCTAGATTTAATCTTACCCCATGTCATAGCCAGTTTTCCAGCAGGTTGAACAGGGGTTATAAACTGCGGCACTTCGTCATCAGATGGGACCTTACCATCATTCCTGAAGCAAAGCACATTAATTCTTGGAAAGTTTGTCGGATCTGATTCTCTGACGCCTATCTCAACGTAGTTATCACCGACAGCTATAACCGGGTCAATGGTGCTTTGAGCATTCGCGGTATGTTTCTGCCACCACCACGGCAACGCTTTTCCCTGATTGGTGAAAAGTATATCTACACCATTAATATCGTCAGGGAACAGAGCAGCGCTGGGGTCATTTAATCTCAAACTCGTATCAGCCCTTGCTGCTGGTGTCCAATTTTTTGCGTCGGCGCTTGTCCTGAAGAAGAAAGAGTTATAATTAGTGGCGTCTATAAGCGCCTGCGGTTCATAAAGCCTTCCCCACAAAGCCCATACCTTTCCATCAGCAGTGGATTCACCAGCTTTGACTTGATCTGGGAATTTAATAGTAAGATACGGTTCACCGCCATCGTTACCGGCATTATTATCACCGGGTGCTCCATAGTCCGTACCATTTATGGACCCCGGATCACCTGCCATAACCCATGTATTACCTTTAACATCCACACCAAACTGACTTAACGCCGGGTCAAAAGTCCATACTCCAACGTAGATTACCTGTGCAGAATAGGCATACGTGCATAACATCAGACTTAATAACACTAGACCAATAGAGAATATAGTTTTCATTATTGATTACTCCTTCAATATTTAATTTTTCTCATACTCAATGTTAAATAAAATAAGCCTCGAAAAAATATCAATTTCCGGTGACCCACCTCCTTTCTTTCATGACATGAGACAGGAAATAAACATATAAAAACTTATCCCCCGTCATTAAGCAACTTTAAAAAATGATTGTAGACTTTTTAAATCCCCTCTAACTCCCCTTTATCTAAAGGGGAGAACCAATTCCCCCTTTCAAAAGGGGGATAAAGGGGGATTTTAAAGCATTTACCAAATATTGAGGCTTAAAGGTTAAAAAGTTGAAAAAAAATTCTTAAACTTGTTTATAGTAAACGTTTTAAAACCGCTTAGAAATCTATTCCACAAACTCCTTTAGCTTTGCCCCTCTTTTGGGATGACGGAGTTTCGTTATAGCTTTTCGCTCAATTTGGCGCACACGTTCTCTTGTGATCCCAAAAATAGTACCTAATTGTTCTAAAGTATGAATATTGCCATCATATAACCCAAAGCGAAGTTTTAAGATTTCTGCTTCACGAGGATGAAGAGTATTAAGAGCTTTGTTTAGCTCATCTCTCATTGATTCCATAAGAAATTCATCCTCTGGAGATACGACACTTTCATTCTTTATAAGGTCAATAACACAATCCTTATCATCTCCTTCACTGACAGGTGAGTCAAGGAAGGTGAGACTTTGACATAATTCAAAAGCCTGGCTTACCTTGTCTATTGACAATGATGCTTCTCTAGCAATATCTTCAATAGTAGGCTGAGAATTGTGATTCTGCTGGAGACGTTCTACACCCCGATTCATTTTTTGTAATCGTTCAACAATATGAGCAGGAAGGCGGATGATTCTGCCATAGTCTGTTAAAGCGCGCATCATACTTTGTTGTATCCACCATGTTGCATAAGTAGTAAACCTATAACCTTTTTCAGGCTTAAATTTGTCAATTGCTTTGATTAGCCCGATGTTCCCTTCTTGTATAAGATCAAGGAATGACAATCCAAGATTACAATATCTAAGAGCAAGTTTCACTACTAGACGAAGGTTCCCTTCAAGAATACGCATCCGTGCCTGATAGACTTGTTCGTCATCAAATTCCCATGGTGTTTCTGATGCAATTCGCAGTATTTGAAAAAGCTGATTCTCTTCATCAATACGTAGAAGCGGGATCTTTCCTATCTGACGTAAATATATACTGATACAATCCGAATCTTGAATCTCATACTTTGGTATTTCTTCTTCCACTATTTCTGGATCATTCACGTTATCCTTACACGATGGAACAGGAACTTGTGTTTTTTCATAGGTGTCAAATAATATTGAATATACATTTGTAAAACTCAACCTTTTTATTCTCCTATCGTCTAATATAATCGAAAATACCTGACTTATGCCAATCCTGTCTATGAACATAAAAAAGCATAGACTTTCATTCGACAAGCTCAGACAGATCCAATAAATCCAACCCCATGGACGTCAAATCTGCCGAAAATTGGCATAAGTCTTATATCTATTCATCTGCGAATTATCATTTTACACCAAACAATACTTAACATATAACTCTCTCCATTTACATCCATTTCATTTTTTCGCTATCAATTATATATGTAACCAAAGATAAAGTCAAAGGAATTTTATTTATTTTTTTATTTTTTGTGACGTTAAATAAAATCGTTAATCCTAACCTTTTTTATTCAATGTAAAGATTATTAATACTGAATTTTATCATAATTTTTATTAGATATACTTAAAAGATGGTGTTAAAACCATTTTTTTCAAAGAGTTGACGAATAAGGACTTAATATGATATGATTAAGCAGTGATTCTAAACTTGCTAAGTATAAGAGAATAACTCATAAAAAAGGAGTAAACGATGAAACTAGGATTTTTGACGCCGTTTTCAAAAGATATAGTGGAATTTGCCGGAAAAGGTCCATTTGAATGTCTGGAAATTGGCGGTGCGCCAAAAGAATGGCTTGGTGATACAGATGAAGCCAAAAAAGCTCGTGAAGAAGCGAAAAAGATTATGAAAGAGAACAACATTATTGTTGCTTCAATTATGAGCCCATTACCTTCTCTCCGAACCCCAAAAGAAGAAATGAAGAACAGGCTTGATAATATGGCAGCAATTATGGATGTCTGCAAGGACATGGGAAACGCAGTCTATACCAGTGCAGGTCCTTCTGGTTATGATACATCAAAGAGCTTGCAGGATAACGTTGCTGTTTATAAAGAGGTATATTCACCAGTGGCGGAACTTGCCGCAAAGAAGGGGATCAGAGTAGCTTTTGAAAACTGGCCCGGTGGTAGAGTCTTTGGTGAAGGGGCAAATCTGCCTGTTACTCCCCATGCGTGGGAGTTGATGTTTAATGCTCTGCCTGCTGAATTCATCGGACTAGAATTTGACCCATCGCATCTCATGTGGCAATGGATCGATCCTTATCAGGCGGCAAAGGATTTCTCAAAACATATCTTCATGGTGCATCTGAAAGATACCGAAATATTTTATAACAGACTAGAAAGAGTTGGCAATCACGGAAACGGTTGGTGGACGTATAGGCTACCGGGATTTGGTGAACTCGACTGGCACCAGTTCTTCACAGTATTATACGAAGCTGGTTATGATGGCAACATGGTAATCGAACACGAAGACCCCATATTCGACGGTCCACGCAGACGGGAAGGTTTTATCCTTGGTGGAAGCTTCCTGAGAAAAGTTCTCCTTGTCTGATACTGCTGACTAAATAATTTCTAATTAAGGATTAAAGATTGAAAATTAAAAATTGGATGGCAAAAAATCCACAATCTTTAATCTTCAACCCAAACTGTTTAGAATTGACGCTTGATGGGTCACGTTAATAGGAGATAATCCAATGTCACAGTTACTATCAGGCATCGCCCGTGCGAATATCACCCCTCCCGTTGGAATGTTAATGTCTGGTTATGGCGCAAGAAAAACTCCTGCTGTTGGGATACATGACGACCTTTACGCCGTCGCCTTATACCTTAACGATGGCATAACAGAAGCGGCGCTCATCACGATGGATTTGATAGATACCGACTCCAATGGCACTAAAAAGATGCGCAAAGCATGTGCCAATATGTCTGGCGTTCCTGCAAAAAATATTATGGTAGCATGTTCCCACACTCACGGCGGTCCTCAGACTGGGATTTACGGTGATGATGAAGGCGATAATCTCAAAAAGTCTTACACTGACTCAGTAGTCTACAAAGTCGCTGGCGCATTATCAGAAGCAAAGAAAAATGCTGTGCCTGTCTCTGTCGGATACGCAAGGCAGGATTGTAATATCGCCGCTAATCGTAGAGAAAGAAGACCTGATGGGGTAGTCATACTTGGATACAATCCTGAAGGACCCATTGACCCATTCACAGACGTTATCCGTATTGACCGATTAGATAAAAAAGAACCTATGGCGATAGTTTTCAGCTATGCGTCTCATGGCACGACAATGGGTGGAGAAAACTACCTTTACACCGCAGACTACATCGGATCAGCAAAGCGCATGGTTGAGCAGATCATACCAACAGCATTAGCGTCATTTATAGCAGGATGTAGCGGTGACATAAACCCATACCCAAGAGGCACTTATGATCTATGCGAAAGGCATGGTAAACGTCTCGGATGCGCCGCCGCTCAAGCGACTCTCGATATCTTCGACATGGTTGAAGATACCCGCATAGCAGTAGCGCACCACGAGTTTAAATTCAAGCTAGAGAGTCCGCCTTCGCTAGACGAAGCAAGAATCAGGCATAAGAAAGCGAAAGAATCCGCAGATAAGGAGATAGCAACTGCAAAGGAAGCATCGGAAGGAAAACCTATAGATGAGAAGATGGTCTTGTCGTGGCACATCGCATCAGAATTGCGCAAGTCAAAGGCACTTGTGGAGATGCTTGAAAAAGGCGGTACAGACTTCTCTATCCCCCTTGAAACACAAGCGATTGTTATCGGTAACTGCGCTATCGTAGGTATGCCCGGTGAGATATTCGTCAGGATAGGCCAGACGGTAGCAGAGCGTTCTCCATTCGCCAGAACGATTCACGTTAGCCACGCCAACGGCAGTGCAGGTTACGTTCCCACAGCCGATCAGATTCCTCTAGGCGGGTACGAGGTAGAATTAGCACGAGCAAGCAGGTATGGGCTTACTATCGTTCCTGAATCTGATCAGACGTTGATTGAAAGCGCGTTGACATCACTAAAAAAGTGTTATAAGACAGCCCATCCTTAGTGGCTCACCGAACTATTTTTTTATAATAATGTAATCGTTAAAAAATACATAAACGTCCTAAAAACAACCCTCTAGCCCCCTTTTTTAAGGGGGAATAAATCGAGTCGTGCCAACATTCCCCCTTAGCAAAGGGGGTCAGGGGGTTGTGAAAAACGTTGAAATACTATGTCAAAATGGCATTTTTTAACGATTACAATAATGGATTCCCGTTCCCCGCTTTCGTGAGGACAAGTTTCACGGGAATGATAGCAACATGATTGTCATTCCCGCGCAAGCACAGTTATCAATTCACTTCGGAGAAAGGGTCAGCAAGTATTTATAATCAAGACGGAATGGAAACTTACACAAAGCACTTGACAAGCTCAAGTAATAGAATAGGATAAGAGGGAACGGATTGAACTCCGATTCCCTCTTTAGTTTGTATAATTCTACTTCAGCATTAGCATCTTACGGGTTGCCGTGTATTCGCCAGCTTGAATGTTATAGAAGTATATTCCGCTTGATACCTGCTCTCCTGATTCATTCATCCCATCCCAATATGCCGCTTTATCCTTGCTTGTATAAAGACCTGATGGCTTATCGCCTAGATTCAACGTTTTAACAAGCAATCCGGAGGCATTGTAGATTCTGATCGTCACATCAGTATTATTTGCCAATTGATATGGGATCCATGTTTCGGGATTGAATGGGTTTGGATAGCTTAAACCGAGATATGACCTTGAAACAGAGATTTTGTCCGGTTCTCTGTTCATTGATATTACAGGCGGGGCAGTTAAAATACCACCTGAGCTTAAATCATCACTATCGAATATAGGATCAGGCATAGATGGTATGCTTACTCCTGAATCGTCTGCAATGTTAGCATCAGCAGGATCAACTATGCCATCTCTGATCACTCCAACACACGAAGTTAAAAGATTGCGTCCATCTCTGCTATCTATCCAGCTATCAGCTAATACCTGTGCATTCGCATGAATGGCTATACTTCCACTATAAGATCGCAGTGTGTTGGTTCCGCCATCTCCGTCAAATCCCCCCTGCACACTGACAACAGCCTTTTTGTTATCGCTGGCGCCATCGTTTATTTTGCTGGTTGCACTCAGGCCAATGTTGTTCATTGCATGAAGGTAAATCTTTGCGTCTTTGTCCTTTTTGCTGGCATTGTCAAAGGCACGATCTATGGCGATGATACCACCATTAATTGAGCGAATATCCATAATGCCACCCTTAGGTCCGTTGGATGCTGTATGGATAGCCACTGCGCCATAGTTTGGATATAGCGAACTCAGTATTGCGTTGCCATACACTGTTATATCCCCTGCTGACTGGATATTAATCATACCGGGGATTGGGTCTCTCCTTGACCGAACCGTGACGTCTGGAATGTGCCTTCAACCAGTCCAAACACTGGCGATTAGTTATGCGGTATAGCCACGATGCAAATCTTTCCCAACGCCTTAGAGTATGCAGGTTCTCATATACCTTTATAAAAACCTCTTGCGTTACGTCTTTTGCATCGTCGAAGTTGCGAAGCTTAGAGTATGCCAGTGCATAGATTCCAGCTTTATACTTATCCACCAGCAGACCAAAGGCATCCTGTTCACCGTTAAGGCATTTACTAATGATGTAGCCATCCTCAGTTTGCATTTTGAAACTCCATAATAAAAGCCTTCATATAATATGACGACACAAACGATAAAATTGTGATTGGAGATGTAAGTTTTTTTATAACAATTACCAATCCAATTATGTCATTCTCTTATGCGAAAAGTCAAGATGACATTATACAGATAAACACAGATTAAATCCGTGAAAATCCGTTGTATCTGTGTTTATCCGTGTGCTATTCCTGTTAAAATTTGTAGATAATACCCCGAATCTCGCAATTACCTCATAAATATCGCCAGAGCCCTTGTTATCTTGGTCAACTTTTTGGAGATCATTGACCTTGTAACGTTCAAAACTAATGCTATATCGTTCTGGCTATGCCCCATTAGATGAAGTATTATTATCTTACGATCTCTTGATGGAAGCCTTCTAACCGCCATTGCAAGATCAATGTCACTGAAATGGTAAGACGATGTGTCGAAGTTTAGCATTTTGATACCTCTCTGTTTACTTACGGACTCCACATTACTAACCTCGTTGATTGGATTTTCTTGCATTTTGTATCTCCATTTTTATTGTTGATGCCTATTAATGAATTATATCATTAATATTAACTCTTGTCAAGCAAAAAGATATACTCTCGATTTTTACGCAAAATTCCTGTATAATTAATTAAGTGACGGTCATCAATATATTACTAAATTAAAAAACAATGTGTAAACTTTCACGTTTAAATCTCGTCATAATTATGACTCAATTTTAACAGCCTGTATCTGATGGCAATAAAAAAAAGGAGTTTATATATGAAAAGAGTGTTGTGCATTAGCATAATCGCTCTAATGAGCTTGGTGAGTTCTTTTGATCATCTCTATGCTTTTAACATTCCGTATATAAGGTTTGGTGAGCAGAAAGCCACTGAAAATACTAAACCAGCAAGTGATACAGCAAATGATATGGGTGATAAAGTTCCTCAGAAACCTGCTGTTGACCTATCTGACCTATCACAACCATTGACCTTGAAGCAGTGTCTTGGGATTGCATTGGATAACGCTCCCAATATGAAGATGGCGAAGATCAGTATCGCACAAGAAGACATGAATGTTCAGGACGCACAAGCTAGCTACCTTCCTGATGTTGGTATCAGCGGAAGTTATCTCTTTTCTAAAAATATTGACTTTGGATGGGAGAAAGATAACTATGCTTCCTCTCTTGATGCTAGTTATGTTATATGGGACCATGGACAGAGAAGAAGCACATTAGAACAGTCAAAGGCAAGAAAGGATGTGGAATTAAGCCGTTATCGCCAGACCACGCAGTCTCTTATGTTTGACGTGATAAGCGGATACTATGGTTTACTGGAAGCGGAAAAACTCATCGCTGTTGATGAGCAACTGCTCGATATATCCAAACAGAACGTGGAGAAAATTAAAGCATTTATCGAAAAAGGATGGGCAACAGAGGCGGACCTGGCTACTACCAGGGTGCAACAGGCTAATGACGAACTGACATTAATTAATGACCAAAATGGACTTGATATATCAAGGGCTAATCTTGCTCTGACTATGGGACTGGACCCTGATACGCAGCTTAAAATTATTGATGATCCAGATTATGAATCATATATAAAAACCGGAATCATAGAGACGGAACAGGTATCATTAGAAGATATGAAGTCAAAATCTCTTGTATCAAGACCAGAATTAGTGGAACTAAATGCAAATCAAAGAATATTGGAGCTTGCCGCTAAACTTGCAAAATTGGAGAGATGGCCTCAAATTACCGCCGAAACTCAATATAATCTGGATACCGCAAGTTTTCTACGAGAGCGAAATGCGATAAAGAATTATACAGACTGGAATGTGGCGGCTAGAGTAACATTCCCATTATTTGACGGGGGACGTTCAAAACGAACAGTTCAAAAAGCCGAACTTGCCCTGCAAAATATTAATGAAAGTAAGTATGAACTTGAACAAAATATCACCCTCGAAGTGCGCCAGGCATATCTTAGTTTTGAACAGGCAAAGAAATCGCTGGATATCACCGCTGTTCAGGTAGAGGATGCAAAGATGAGTCTTGATGTGGCACAGGGACGATATGATACTTTGATGGACATTACGCTGCTGGAATTATTAGATGCACAGACACGCTATGCTAGAGCATTAACAAATCGGCTTCAAGCCTTCTATAATTATAAAATCGCAAGAAGATCGCTGGAGAAAGCGATGGGAGTTCTGCAATGAAAAAAAAGAAACTTATTATTATCTTTGGGATAATCGTGGTTTTACTTGCATCGGGTTCCTTTGCTGCCTTTAAGGTCAAGGGAATGATGAAGCCCGACAAGAAGCCCGATAGGATCGAGATCGTCAGGCGTAGTCCATTTGTCGTAAAACTCAGAGAACGAGGGAATCTTGATTCTCTTGTCAAAGTCGAAGTCAGATCCAATGTTGAGGGGGAGGTAGATAAGCTCTACGTGGATGAAGGCTACAACGTGGTTAAGGGAGAGCAACTCCTAAAGATAGACGAAAAGCAGATTAAAGAGGAATATAATCAGGCAAAAGCCAATTATGATGCGGCACAGGCTGAATTAGATCGTGCAAAAGAGAATTCCGGTCTGAATATGGATAAGCTCAAAAGCGATATACTACTTGCAAAGAATTCTCTAGACTCCTCAAATGCAAATCTTACAGGTACAATAGCCCGTTCTGCACAGCAATTATCTCAGGCTAAAATTTCTATAACGAATCTTGAAAGCCTGCTTGCACAGGATGAAATATCATTAAAAAAAGCTAATCTAACTCTGGAGCAAGCTGAAACAAATGAGAAAACAGCATTAGCAAAAATGAATAATGCTAAAGATGAGCTTGATCGTAAAAAAGACCTTTACGCAAAAAAGTTTGTGCCATTGCGTGACGTTGAAAACGCTCAACTTGCGTATACTTCGGCACAAACTGATTACGAATCCACAGGGAACAATATCAAATCCCAAAAGGAGAGCATTCAGAGTCAGGAAAACATTATTGAAAACCGAAAAGCAAGTATACAAGCTGAAAAAGATGACATTAAGACCCTTACAGATAGCACAGCAGAACAAAAAAAACAGGCAGAGATTCAGATACAGCAGTCACAGGAACGTCTGGATATTTTGAATAAGAGCGTTGAAGGTGAAAATCAGATCGCCAGGCTTGCTCTAAAGACAGCGGAAGCTAATAAAGTTCGGGCACAAAGTTCTTTGAATACTGCACAGCAAAGGCTTGGCTGGACAACTGTTATTGCCCCTATGTCGGGTAGAATTGTTCAATGCCAAATTGAAGAGGGTGAAATAATTACCTCCGGTAGGACGGCATTTTCGCAAGGTCCGCCTATCATGATCATTGCTGACTTATCACAAATGATTGTCAAGACTCAGGTTCACGAGTACGATATAAGTAAAGTGAAGGTAGGTCAAAAAGCAGATATAGAGGTTGATTCATACAAAGACGACGTATTTCATGGTGTCGTAAAAGAAATCTCACCCAGCGCTCAGTTGGTGGATAATATTGTCAAATTTGAGGTTACAATAACGGTAATAAACTCACCCAAGCCACTGCTCCCCGGAATGACAGCCAGCGTTGACATAGTAGTGGGAGAGAGAGATAATGTCCTGCAACTGCCATTAGAGGCAGTCAACACAAAGGATACCCTAAAGATAAAAACCGACGTAAGAAAAGATATGCTAGGTAAGCTTAGAGGACAAAAGATTGATATTGTTAGCAACAGATTTCCTGATAAGAAGTTCAGTGGAAGAGTCACAGATATAGCTCCTGAAAAACCCGGATTTTCAACTTGCGAAGTTACAATAACAATAGATGAAACACCGAAGGAGTTACAGCCGGGAACCAGCCCCAGCACAGACATAATACTACCCAATGATGAGAGAATATCTAACGTTGAGGCAAGGATTGGCAGCGAAATTGAAAGGGAATATTTTGTCAAAATCCCTAAAGATATACCTGAGAGAAGCAAGTCAGAAGAATCAGATGATGAGGAAAGGGTGATCAAAGTCGGAGATCGAACTCAAAGCAGTGTTGAGATACTCGATGGATTGAAAGAAGGCAATAAAGTAAAAGTTGTGCCTGTCGGTGAAGAAGATAAAAACAAGAAGAAGAAGAAGGAGAAGAAAGACTAATGCTCATCAGAGTTGAGGAACTAACAAAAATCTACAAGATGGGCGATGTAGAGGTACAAGCGCTGCGAGGTATATCTTTTTTCGTAGAGAAGCAGGAATTTGTATCCATAATGGGGCAATCCGGATCTGGAAAATCAACGTTAATGGACATACTTGGATGCCTTTCTAAACCCACAAGCGGAAAGTATTTTCTTGAAGACGTTGAAGTCTCTACCATGTCTGATAATCAGCTTGCTACCGTAAGGAATAAGAAGATCGGGTTTGTTTTTCAATCTTTCAATCTTCTACCTCGCACAACAGCCCTTCACAACGTAGAGTTGCCTATGATTTATAGTAGTATCGGCAGAAGAGAACGCAAGCGTCGTGCTTTAGCCGCTTTGGAGTCGGTGGGATTGGGTAATAGGATTCATCACAAATCCAATGAGCTATCAGGCGGGCAGATACAGCGAGTTGCCATAGCCAGAGCGTTGGTCAATGAGCCATCAATGATCTTCGCCGATGAGCCAACAGGTAACCTTGACACAAGATCCGGCGAGGAGATCATGTCAATTTTCGATAAACTCAACAGTGACGGCAACAGCATTATAATGGTCACTCACGAAAGAAATATCGCTGAACATGCAAAGAGGATCATATACCTAAAAGATGGTATGATTGAAAATGACGAGATAGTAAAACCTGTTAGTGTTTGATTAAATTTGTGAATCAAGATACATGATACAAGATTTAGTTCACTGTCCAATATTTTGAATCTTCTCCGTGTTTGTTTATTAATATCCACGCCCTGAGAATTAAAATACTTCCTTGCATTTATATACCTTAGCGTGATAAAATATTGAATGGATTCAGAACCTTTTTACTATATGAATCAAAACTCTAAAAGGAGGAAGTAGAAAATGAAGTCTGCAAAATCAATGTTAGTTCTAATGTGTTTGTGTCTATTTGTCGCTAGCTTGATCCTAATAGGGCAAAGCTCTGCTGCAATAGACAAGAAAAATGTTATAGGGGTATGGCTACTTAATGATAACGGAGGTACGGTTGCCAAAGACTCCTCTGCCAATAAAAATGATGGGACGATCAAAGGAAAACCAAAATGGATTGATGGAAAGTTTGGTAAGGCTCTGCAATTTGACGGCGCAAGTAGTGTTGATATTGACAATCCAGATAATTTTGATTTCACGACATGGACTTATTCCTTCTGGTTCAAAGCATCTGCAGGGGGAGATTACCCCAATCTGATAGGTAGGCAATTTAGTAATACCTGGGGCTGGACTATCCATCTGGATCCCGCTAGAGCTACCTTTAGGATAAGAATTGACTCTGACGGTGGAATAAATCAGTTACCCACAGTAGCCGCAAAGGTCGCTGATGGCGAATGGCATCATGGCGTAATATGCCAAGATGATAGTAAGAAAAAACAACTTACTTTTTACTTTGATGGAATTAAGGGACAAGGAACCTATTTGGGGAACTACAAACCTACGGGCGGATTCTTGACAATAGCAGCGCCCTGTGTTGGCGCTGTTGCTTTCAATAATGGGGCGATAGATGATGTTGCGATTTTTGACACACTTTTGGCTGAAGATGATATATTGTCTATCATGGATAAGGGATTAGAAGCGGCTATGCCCAGTGTATTTGCAGTCTCTCCAGAGGGCAGATTGGTAGATACGTGGGGCGATTTAAATCACTTCGATAGTAACAGTAGGATGGGCATTGCCCATCCTACCTCCACATCCTGTTAGCGATAATGGGATTGGAGTTGAGGAAGAAATTAATCAGCGCAATAACAATGAGAAAAAGTAGCACATTTAACTAAAGCTTGAAAGAAGCTTGAAACTGATGATATGAAAATCTTTGAAAATGCCTTTGTTGGATTTACAGCTATATTCACTAACAAACTCAGATCACTCCTTACCATGCTTGGAATCGTCATCGGGGTCGCCGCAGTCATAGGCACAATGGCTGTTGGCGAAGGTGCAAAGACACTCGTATTGCAGGAAGTAGAAAAGGTCGGTGGGCGCACACTGTTTATTGTCCAACGACAAGATTGGATTAGGAAAGATGGCAGATGGATGAGGAACCCAAGCCGTGAATATCTTACCCGTGACGATGCTTTTGCAGTCGAATCTCAATCTTCTGCCGTTAAAGAGATTACCCCGGAAATTATACGTGATACTAATGCAACAGTAGAAAAAGAAGGGCGAAGATACATGCTGGAAGCAACTGTACCAACCTTTACAGAAAGCCAAAGCTGGCTTTTGGATTACGGGCGTTTTCTATCTAGTGATGATATGAATACCTGGGAGAAGGTCGCTGTTATTGGCGCAAAAGTATGGGAAGAGATGTTTAATAAACTCAATCCCATAGGTCGTGAGATCAGGCTTGGAAAAGAAAGATTCACTATCATCGGTGTTATGGAAGAAAAAGGCACTGCTTTCGGAGATCTTGATAGAGATAGGGAGATACTTGTACCTCTCACAACAGCACAGCGAAGATTTGCTGGAAATGATCACGTTGATATATTCTGGGGTAAAGCCAAGAGTTTTGAGCAAGCGGATCTAGCTGTACTCGAAGCTAAAACTATAATAATGCGCAGGCATAATGATGAACAATTCTTTGAAGTTCAATCTGTAAAAGGTATGCTTGATCAGATAAACAAAATCATCCTGATCATCAAAGTTATGCTTGGTGGTACTGCGGCGATTGCCCTTGTAGTAGGCGGAGTCGGTATTATGAATATTATGCTTGTATCGGTGACAGAGAGAACAAGGGAGATCGGTCTAAGAAAGGCAGTTGGCGCCAAAAATCGTGACATACTCTTTCAGTTTTTAGTTGAAGCAGTTATTTTATGTATTGTTGGAGGGATGATTGGTATTCTTGTCGGGTTTGGTCTGGGTACGGGATTAGCAAAAATCATATCAGAGATAATTAAGGAAGCCAATTGGCCTTCAACTGTATCAATCCGTTCGATCATGTTAGCAGTCGGTGCTTCTGCCATTATAGGTATATTTTTTGGGCTGTATCCAGCGCGAAAAGCAGCAAAACTATTACCAGTAGAGGCTTTGCGGTACGAATAATTATGGTTCTTTGGCAATTTACAGGGATAATGTTATACGGGAAATCCTCCCATTTACCTTAAATTTATTCGGTCTATCAACATGAATGTTACAGAAGGTTTTATAATAGGTTTATCATCATTATTCAAGAACAAGATGCGCTCTATCCTGACTATGCTTGGGATCATAATCGGGATCTCAGGAGTCGTTGGTGTTGTATCTATAGGATCCGGCGCAAGAAAGCTGATTCTAAGTGAGTTCGAACGTATAGGCGCATCTAATGAAATAATAATCTGGCGAAAAGATTGGGTCAAGATAGGCGAGCATTGGGAGCGAATCAAAAGCAACGAGTACCTGGAAAATGAAGACGCTCTTGCCATAGCTGCTAACTGTCCTGATGCAAGTATCGTTCATACAGAGATAGGTTCGATAGACATCCAGTTAAAATACAGAGATAAAGACAAAATCGCTAAGGCAATTGGAACTGTGCCAGTTTATCCGATCAATAGAAACTGGCCCATAGATAAAGGCCGCTTTCTATCACAAGAAGACATAGATACTGGTGCAAAGGTGTGCGTCATCGGATGGAAAACCTGGGATGAGGTATGCGGTAAAAGTGAGAATATTATTGGAGATGAAATTCAGATAAACGGTATCAGATTCACCATAATCGGCGTAATGACAGAAAAAGGAAATACAATGGCAACACAGGGATGGGATGAGCTTTCTTTTTTGCCTATTACTACTGTACAAAAGCGCCTGACCAATTTAAACAATAGAGTAGGAACTATTCAGATTAAAGCTAAGAGTTTTGATGTGGTTAATAAAGTTGAAAGTCAGGCTATGAAAGTGCTTGCATGGAGACACAATGACGCCTATAAAATCTTTGAAACATGGACAGCCAAAAAAGAAATAAAGAACGTTGAAAAAGTCAGTATGATAATTAAAGGATTACTAGGTGGAGTCGCAAGTATAGCTCTCATAGTCGGGGGGATCGGGGTCATGAATATCATGCTTGTATCAGTGACGGAACGTACATGGGAGATAGGTCTCAGAAAGGCTGTCGGAGCCAAACGGCGTGATGTACTCTTACAGTTCCTTATTGAATCAGCTACCATTAGTCTGTCAGGCGGAGTAGTGGGCATACTTATAGGGGTTATATTCGGAATTGGAGGAGCCAAGCTATTCTCAACTTTTGTAGCAAAGGGAACCAATTGGCCCTCCGTAGTTTCATTTCAATCCATCATCATTGCCACCAGCGTATCATTCATCATCGGGGTCGTCTTCGGACTTTATCCTGCCAACCGAGCCGCAAAACTCATGCCTACCGAAGCATTAAGACATAAATAATAATGTATGATAAAGTAATACAGGATTGTAACTCTCACCGACTTGCCAGATCCACGGTTTTGTGGTATAATTATATTGTTAAAACATATCATAATTTCAATATTTTGTGTAAAAAGTGAAGATTACTATCATGGCTGAAGCTAAAAAGATCGTCGAAAACCGAAGGGCAAGGCACGAGTACCATATTCTGGATACTTACGAAGCCGGTATTGCGCTTGAGGGCATGGAAGTTAAATCATTGCGTGAGGGAAATGCAAGCCTTCAGGATAGCTATGCAAAAGTAGAAAATGGTCAGGTGTTTCTTTATGATGTTCACATAAGTCCTTACAGCAAGGCTGATACCAGAAAATATAATGCCAAGCGGAAAAGAAAACTTCTCCTGCACAAAAAGGAGATCAGGCGAATGCTTGGAAGGACCCAGCAAAGCGGATTTACACTGGTGCCTACTAGAATGTATTTCAATGAGAAGGGAAAGGCAAAAGTTCTAATTGCGATTGCCAGAGGTAAACAGCTTTACGATAAGCGTGAGGATATAAAGAAAGAGGATCTCAGACGAGAAAAAGCAACAGCCTTAAAGGAACGGAATAAAGAGTGATCAGTAATCAGTTATGAGTAATGAGTGCCTTATATCAATAGCTTTTACTCTACTCATCACCCATTACTGATTACTCATCACTGATTACTATTCTCGTGGGGGCGAATTGGATTCGACGGGGGTAATTGATACAGCGGTTGCATGCCGAGGTCCCATTGGTCTCGTTAAACAAATGGGAAAACTATAAATGCCAACTCAGATTTGGCTTTAGCTGCGTAATTAATTTTATAGCGGCTACGTCCTTCCTGTTTTTGCCTGCGGGGCAGGAAAGGGCGACGCTTTGCAGGATAGCGAATCGCTTTTTCACTGAGGGCGATGAGCGAAACAACATCCGTGATAGTGCCTTGAAAATCCCGCCTGTAGGAGTTGCAAGGGGCGACAACACAGAATATAGGAAAAGCATGTAGTAGCTTCTGTTGATATATCTTCGGACGCGGGTTCGATCAATTGGTCGACTTGAAGGGCAACCTTCTCGATTAAATCTGGCTTATATCGGTGAAACCTAAAAGATAAATATCTTATGGCAATACCGAGGGGTGAATAGCCCTGTAGAGACTGTAATGATAGGAGATATTGTCTTTTTTATGTCATTCCAGCGAAAGCTGGAATCCAGAAAAATCTTATGAATACGAAATGGATTCCCATTTTCATGGGAATGACAAAAAACAGATCAAAGGCAAAATTAGATCTCCTATAATACGCCAGGCTCCATCTATGATGGATGAAGATATAGTCCACGCCTTTGGGAAACCAGAGGAATAGCGTGTCCCGCCGCCTCCACCATTTTTTTATCTGATGGTGAAAAACTATGCGACAAACTCAGACAATTGAAGCGATTTATGAAAACGGAATACTCCGCCCGCTTGAACCAATAAAAAATCTTGCGGAACAATGCAAGGTAAAAATTACTATTGAGCGAGAAGAGATCACTCCGCATCCGTTACTGGAATTTGCTGGTATTCTTAGTGATGAAGAAGCGGAAGAATTAAAGCGTATTATAGAAACCGAATTTGAGAGGATTGATCCAAATGCCTGGTGAAACTGCTTTGGATAGTACAACAGCCATCAGGTATCTTAATGGTGATCGTGATGTAGTAAATAAAGTTCTTGCTTTGCCAAAAATATTGCTTCCTTTAATTGTTGTCGGTGAATTATTATTTGGCGCTGAAAATTCATCAAGATCATTAGAAAATTACTCAAGATATTTGCAGTTCATTAATACTTGCACAGTAATCCCAATGGGGAAAGAAACCTGTATATTTTACTCACGAACACGCTGTAACTTGAAGCAAAAAGGGCGCCCAATTCCTGATAATGACATTTGGATTGCCGCTCAATGTTTGGAACATAAATGGAAGCTAATCACTGACGACGAACACTTTAAGTACGTAGATGATCTTGCAGTTGAAAGCTGGTAAAATATGCGATTTTATATGGATGAAGATATAGTCCACGCCTTTGGGAAACCAGAGGAATAGCGTGTCCCGCCGCCTCCACCATTTTTTTATCTGATGGTGAAAAACTATGCGACCTAAAGTGTTTGTAGATCGTGAAGATGCTATGATAGCTTCGACAAATCATGAAAGTAGAGAAGTCGCTGGACATATATAAAAATCCAAGATTGCGTCTGCGTTTGTGATATTGTGAAGCAGGAGGATAGCATGAGTGTAGATAAGATTCAGCATCCAATATTCCAAGCTGTAAAGGATGGCGATCTACAACAGGTGAAACGCTACCTTGCAAAGGGGATTGATGTTGACATCAGAGATGAGGTAAACTCGACTCCACTTTCGTGGGCATCAAGTTGTGGACACCTGGAAATAGTTAAATACCTTGCTGAACATGGTGCTGACATCAACTCTCAATATGACGCTGGCAATACTCCCTTGATCGTGGCCGCTTGGAAGGGACATATTGAGGTCGTGCAATATCTTGTGGACATTGGGGCCGATATTCACATTGCGAACAAAGGAGGATGCACGGCGTTGTCCTGGGCCGCAGAGCATGGGCATCTGGAGATCGTCAAGTTCCTGGTGGAGCATGACGCCAATGCTCTAGTCCTGAACGGCGGCAGAGCCTTGATCGCAGCCTGCGAATGGGGAGGACATATTGAGGTAGCAAAGTACCTGATTGGTAAAGGCGCTGACCTGGAAGGCCAAGCTGATCGCGACGGATTCACACCACTGGTGACAGCCGCCTATCAAGGACATACGGATCTGGTCAAGTTTCTCATTACCTCCGGTGCAGATATACACGTGGATCATGGCGCACCCCTGGAATGGGCAGCACTCTTTGACCAGTTCGGTGCTGTGAATGCACTGCTTGATGCTGGTGCCGATCCTGATGAGAAAATGGGTTACGACAATACAGCGTTGATCTCTGCGGTAAGCGAGAGGCCAAATGAGCGAGTTTCCATTGTTAAAGCATTGCTGGACGCAGGAGCTGATGTCAACGGACGAGGAGTTTCCGGCGTCACAGCGCTCCAAGCGGCCGCGGCAAGTGGTCGGCTTGACATTGTGGAGTTACTCCTGAAGAGCGGAGCGGACATCAATGCGGTGGATGATAGCGGCAATACACCTATGCTAACGGCCGCCGAGGTTGGCCATGTCAAGGTCGTATGTTTCCTGGCAGAGCGAGGAGCTGACTTAGGTTGCAGGAACAAACAGGGGGAGACAGCGAAGGAAGTCTTAAGCAAGATGATGCTATCGCTGAAGTCCCTTTAGGCTTATACAGCGTAGCTCAAGTGAACAGTGATCATTGGGACCTCGTATCAATTGAGAAAGCGATAGGTTATTTTTTTCCAATCCCTAATGGCAGATTTATAAATGAAAATGCTGCTTTGAGGTGCCGTAAGTTATGAAATACAGAATCCTGATTGAGCAAGATGAAGATGGAGTTTTCGTTGTCGAATGTCCCTCTCTGCCCGGGTGCATTTCTCAAGGAAAAACCCGAAAGGAAGCATTAGAAAATATCCAAGATGCTATTAAGGGATATTTAGAAAGCTTGAAGAAGCATAATGAGCCTATTCCCTCAATGTAATCTTGCCTTATGAAATAGTAATGCTGTTCAAGCAATCCTATCCCTCCAAAACGAAAACCCCTTGACTTTTTAACAATACTCGTATATTATCACAAGGTTAGTACTATGAAACGCCTGATAACAGATATACAAATTCAAAAAAACCATCCGTCACGACTCTCGATCTTTCTGGATGGTAAATTTTACTGCGGAGTCTCTGAGGAAGTTACCGTCAGACATCAACTAAAGAAAGGCACGATTGTTGATGAAAATGAATTGAAGGAACTACTACACGACGAGGAGTTTTCAAACGCAAAGAAATATGTTTACAATATCCTTGCAAGACGGATGTATTCAAGCAGTGAAATACAAAAAAAACTGAAAGAGCAGGGATATACTGATGAAATTATAAATGATGTAATATCAATGATGGAAAGATATGGATACGTGGACGATAAAACTTTTGCAGAGGAATGGGTACAATCAAGAACGCAGAATAAACCAAAAGGTAAGATAGTTATCCGTCGTGAATTAAAGGGAAAAGGTATTGAAGAAGATACTATTGATGAAGTGCTAGATCAGGTTATTGATGAATCGAAACAAACAGATTTATTACTCGATATGGCAAGACGCAAAGCAAGATCATATAAAAATGATGATCTAATATCCGCAAAGAGGAAACTTCAAGGATACTTGATAAGACGTGGCTTTGATTTTGAAACTGTAAGAAACGTTGTTGATAAAGTGCTGAAGGAGGATAATTCAGTATATGACAGGTCATGAGTTACGAACCGCTTTTCTGGAATTTTTTCGAGAGAGAGGGCATACAATAGTTCCAAGCGATTCTCTCGTCCCAAACGATCCAACCCTATTGTTTACCACAGCAGGCATGGTGCAGTTTAAGCCGCACTTTGAGGGCAGTATTCCGCTGACGTATAGGCGAGCAGTAACGTCGCAGAAATGCCTCAGAGCAAGCGGAAAACAGAACGATCTCGAGGAAGTTGGCAAAACTAACAGGCATTTCACGTTCTTTGAGATGTTGGGAAACTTTTCTTTTGGTGATTACTTCAAGAAAGAAGCAATCGAATGGGCATGGGAGTTTATAACAGAAAAGGCAAAAATACCAGCAGAAAAACTGTGGGTGTCTATCTATCTCGATGATGATGAGGCTTTTGATCTATGGAATAAGGGCGTAGGCTTCAGAGCAGACAGAATTGTACGGCTTGGCATGAAAGATAACTTTTGGCCCCCTGTGGTCATTCCTGGGCCTTGCGGTCCATGCTCAGAGATATTCATTGATCTTGGTCCAGAAAAGGGATGTGGAAAAGCTGATTGCCAGCCGGGTTGTAACTGTGACCGTTATTTTGAATTCTGGAACCTCGTTTTTCAAACCTATACCCGTGATGGGCAAGGAGAATTACATCCACTACCAACGAAAAATATTGATACAGGAATGTGCCTTGAGCGATTGGGTATGTTGGTACAGAATGCACCAACCGTCTTTGACATGGATATGGTGAGACCCATTGTTGAAAATATGGCTGACCTAACCTATACAAATTACGGCGAGACAACAGAGAAGAATCACGCTTTGAGAGTGCTTGCTGACCATGTACGCAGTTTAACGTTTGCGATAAGCGACGGTGTGATGCCATCAAACGAGGGCAGAGGCTATGTCCTCCGAAGAATATTAAGGCGCGGCGTTCGCTACGGTAGTAAGATCGGCATGAAAAAGCCTTTTATCTACAAAGGTGTTGACAAGGTTGTTGAGATAATGGGCAAAGTCTATCCTGAACTTGTAGAAAAACAAGAGCTTGTGAAAAAGGTAATCTTGTCTGAGGAAGAGCGATTCCAGAGAACGCTTGAACAAGGACTGGAGAGGCTTGATTCCGTTATGTCCAATCTAAACGCTCAGAATGTATTCGTGATACCCGGTAAAGATGCTTTTGAGCTTTACGATACTTATGGATTTCCGCTTGATCTGACACAAAACGTAGCCGAAGAAAAAGGATTTACTGTAGATGAAGACGAATTCCAAAAGGCTATGGAAGAACAGCGTGAACGTGGTAGAGCCGCATGGCAGACAGTCGGCAGTATATTCCAGACGGGTGTATACAATGATCTCTTGAAAGAGCAGGGACCAACTGTATTTAGGGGTTACGATAATACCTCTCTGGATGCTCGAATAATCGCTATTGTAAAGGATGAAGAGCTTCTTTCAGGCGCTAAAAAGGGTGATGAAGTTGAGATCGTCCTTGATCGAACCCCATTCTATGGTGAAATTGGCGGGCAGATCGGCGATACTGGATGGCTTATTAGAGATGATACGAAGATACAGGTTCTTGACTCAATCAGACCGATCCCCGATATAATCGCTCATAAGTGCAAAATCGTTTCTGGAAGCATATCTTCCGGCGATCTTATTACCGCAGATATAGATACAGACAGGCGCCAGAAGATCGCAGTAAACCACACTGCTACTCATTTACTTCAAAGTGCATTAAGACAAATACTAGGCGGTCATGTAGCACAATCTGGCTCACTCGTTGCACCGGATAGATTAAGGTTCGACTTCAACCATTATGAAGCTGTCACGTCAGATAAGCTGAGGGAGATTGAAAAACTCGTCAATCAGCACATCAGAGAGAACACACCTGTTGAAATAGAGGAGATGGGAGTTCAGGAGGCAAGGGATAAGGGTGCTACTGCTTTGTTTGGTGAGAAGTACGGCGACGTCGTGAGAGTCGTGCAATTAGACGATTACAGCATGGAACTTTGCGGTGGTACTCATATCAGGATGACTGGCGAGATCGGCTTATTCAAGATCATCAGTGAGGGCAGTATCGCTGCTGGTGTAAGAAGACTCGAAGCACTTACAGGGGAATCCGCATATCTCTACGATCTTGAAATGGAAAATCAAGTCATGAAGATAGTTGACCTACTTCGTGTGAAGCCGATAGATGTTGCAGACAGAATTGAAATGCTCCTCCAACAGAACAAGGATCTGGAGAAAGAGATCGCAAAATTACAGCAAAAAAGCGCTTTGTCACAGGCAGGTGATCTGCTGAATCAAATAAAAGAAATAAATGGAATAAAAGTCCTAGCAAAAACAGTTGATAACATTGATAGAAATGCCTTACGAACCATGGTTGACGATCTCAAAGTGAGGATAGGTTCAGGCGTCATCGTACTTGGCACAGTTGCTGACGGAAAAGCTAATTTTGTAGTTGGCGTTACAGAGGATCTGATAAAAGAAAAAGGTTTAAAGGCTGGCGATATAATAAAACGAGTTGCAGAGATTGCCGGTGGAAGTGGCGGTGGTCGCCCAGATATGGCTCAAGCAGGTGGAAAGGATCCATCGAAAGTATCAGATGCTATTGCTGAAACATCGAGGATCATTGCTGGTTTGCTATAGATATTCATAAAAAGAATTTTAATCACGAATTTCACGAACAGAACGAATTGCACGAATTTCTAGTGGTAAACCAGATTAGTTCTTTAAGAAATAGCACACGGATTAACACGGATAAGACGGATCAGCACAGATCAAAATAGTAATCAGTTTACTAAATAAAATCCGTGAAAATCCGTCACATCTGTGTCAATCCGTGTGCTATTATTAGATCTAATAGCTAATTTGGTTGACCACTAGAATTCTTATCGTGAAATTCGTGATTATCTCGTTTTTAAAATCATTATCTGGATGTCTATATAATATTGAATTGAAATGGAGGTGCCTTGATGGATATCGTTAAACTGATTTTATTTGCGATCATAACACTCGCAGTCGTATTGCTTATAGGATATGTTGTTTCGCTACTGATGGAATTGAGGAAAACTATCAAGACAATACGAGAACAGATCGTTCCTGTGATAAATCAAATCAGGGATACAGTGACAGAGATCAGACCAAAAGCCAACGAAGTTATCGAAAAAATAGGCACCATAGCCGAGGAGGACATTAAACCACTAGCGGAAAATGTAAGGGATATTACTGGTAAAGTCAATGATAGTATGACCACTGTTAATGTGATGGTAAATGACGTTGAAGATATGGTATCAAAAACTAAGGATGTTGTAACGACCAAAGTTGACGAGAATATGGCTAAGGTTGACGTAATGGTAGACGCCGTTGAGGACATAGTAGAAAAAACTCATGAGGTTGTGAATCTGTATCAAAAACAGGCTGTTATTCCAGCCATTGAAATCATAAGCATCTGGAGTGGTGTAAAAAAAGGAATAAGCACTTTCTTCAGAAAAAGGGAGGAAACTTAAAATGGCAGAAAGAGACGATGTTGGAAAAATAGTGATCGCTTTCTTCGCTGGTGCGACTATTGGAGCTATTGCAGGGCTTTTGCTTGCGCCTTCATCTGGTGCAGAAACAAGACAGAAGATCAAGGACGCAACCGTAACAGCTAAAGAAAAGGCTGTAGAAAAAATTGGAGAAGTTAAAGAAAAAGCTACCGAAAAAATCGGAGAAGCTAAAGAAGGCGCTGCAAGCATTCTCAGCCGGGGCAAGGAAAAAGTGAGTGAGGTAAAGTCTCAGATTCAGTCGGCTGTAGAAGCAGGCAAAGAGGCCTACAAACAAAAAAAGGGTGAAATGGAACCAGAACCCGAAGAAGAAGCATAAACAGTTTTTTAACACACCCCTTAATCCCCTCTCGTGAAGTCTGACTAAATAATCAGGTAAAACAATAAAACTGGATTCCAGCCTTCGCTGGAATGACATTTTATGTGTGTTTGTCATTCCAGCGAAGGCTGGAATCCAGAAAAACTTTACAACTCCCCTCTTGAGAGGGGTCCGGGGGTGTGTTGATTTCTTTGTAAATATGGATATTAATTCTCTCCGAAAACTCTTAGACAATGTAAAATCAGGAACTCTCGCCGTTGATGAGGCGCTTGAACAACTCAGAAGATTGCCTTATGACGACATGGGGTTCGCCAAGATTGACAGCCATCGCCATATACGCTGCGGATTCCCCGAAGTCATATTCTGTCAGGGAAAAACTATAGATCAGATAGTAAAAATATCTCAGCGAATCCTGCAAAATGGAAATAACCTTCTTGCAACAAGGGCATCTTCCGATGTCTACGAAGCAGTACACGAAATAGAACCAAAAGCACAATACATCGAACTGGCAAGAACAATAACCGTCGTTCAAAAAGAGATCGAGATTCTGAGCAATGGCGTTATACTTGTGGTTAGTGCGGGAACTGCTGATATACCAGTCGCAGAGGAGGCTATCATAACCGCTGAGATGATGGGTAATCACGTTGAGCGTTTATACGACGTTGGCGTTGCCGGACTTCATCGTCTGCTTGGAAATAAAGATAGGCTTTTTGATGCAAACGTACTTATTGTCGTTGCTGGTATGGAAGGCGCATTGGCAAGTGTGGTCGGCGGACTTGTGGATAAGCCTGTTATCGCTGTCCCTACGAGTGTTGGATATGGCGCAAGCTTTCATGGATTATCGGCGTTGCTTACGATGCTGAATAGCTGTGCCTCTGGTGTGTCTGTCGTCAATATTGACAACGGTTTCGGTGCAGGATATTGTGCATCACTAATTAACAGATTGGCACGAAAGGATGAACAAGCTGCCTGTAAATAACATAACCCAAACAAAAATCTTAGATATGGTGCGAAACAAAGATATATCTCTACCTAGGGGTGCTGAACTCTTAAAAATGCCTTTACAGGATTTTCTGGAATTGGCATCTGAGAATCATATATCAGTTCTAGATTATGAATCTGAGAAAGTAGAGCAAAATCTATCAGCGTTAAAAAAAGCCTTCTCCAAAGCTAAAGTATATAACAATTATCCAAAAAGGAGGAATTATCATGCTAAAACCATTAAGCCAATGGTATTGTGATGTTTGTGATAAAATCATAGAAAAACCAGAAGATGGTTATGTTATTTGGATGAACGACGAAAATTATCGAGATTATAACTTTAAAATAATACATCAGTCAAAGTGCGATAATCATGAATTCCCTTCATCAATGGATATAAACTCTTTTCTTGGTGAAGAAGGACGAAACATGTTGCTTTCCTTTCTAAGTATAGGACCTATAAAACACAATATTGGTCAGCGTGGTGGTATGCGTATAAAGAACATGGATGAGTTTGTAGATTTTTTCAGAAGGATGCAAGTTCCATACTATGAGGAAGCTAGAAAGAGATTCCACAATAGTAACCTACTTGATGATTTTAGTGATGCTAACGAAATTTACTCATACCAAGTAAAAGTATTAAAAAAAATTATAGAAAAATATACAGAAGATTAGTCGGTAGGTTGAGTTGAGGAACGAAATCCAATCATTCACTTTAGCATTTACCGAAACCTTATGGAATAGATAAATGAAAATTCCGCATCCAATACAATATCAGGGAAGCAAAAGAAGCCTTGCATCAACAATTCTACGCTACTTCCCTATTAAATTTCCAAGACTCGTAGAACCCTTTGCAGGCACAGCGGCAATTTCTATGGCTTGCGCCGTTAGAGGAAAAACTAATTCCTACTGGATAAATGACTTAAACAACCCCCTTGCTGAATTGCTTGGCTTAATTATTAACCATCCCGCTGAAATAGCTGATTATTACGAAATTATCTGGAATCAACAGCACGATGATCCAATAGAGCATTATTATCGTATCAGGGAAGATTTCAACCGAACAGAAGACCCTAAATTATTCCTTTATTTGCTTGCACGATGTGCAAAAGGTTCTGTACGGTACAATACTGAAGGACTGTTTAATCAAAACCCTGACAAGCGGCGTCACGGTACACGACCAGAAACAATGAGAGAAAACATCTTCGGTGTTTCTGCTCTATTGAAGGGCAAATCTGTAATATCATCACTTGATTACAAGGATGTTCTATCAAAAGTCAATGAAGATGATGTTGTTTATATGGATCCACCCTATCAAGGAGTATGTGACGATAGGGATTCTCGCTATTCTTCACGCATATCTTATGAGGAGTTTGTAACAGCGTTATCAGAATTGAATACCCGTCAAATTCGTTATGCAGTCAGCTATGATGGGCGAACGGGCAATAAGACCTTTGGCAATCGCCTGCCTGAGAATCTTTCACTCACTTTGATTGAATTGGAAGCAGGGCGTTCTACTCAAGCAACATTGCTTGGACGTGATGACATTACCGTTGAGTCTTTATATTTATCACCACGTTTAGCCATCGAGGTTGAAGCATCACCGTATTTCCATAAGCGATTAGAAGCAGAACAGCTTGTTTTGATATAGGTAAGAAAACAATATGGCAAAGCGAGGAATTAGAGCAATACGAAAGACTGAAAGCTGATGCTAAAGAATCAGGACAGACAATTCCAGAATTTATAAAAGAACTCATTGAAAAAGCAATTGTAGGAAAAAATATCTAAAGGAGTGATTCTAATGTCACAGGCAGTTGAAATAACCCAAGACGAACAATTGACCATAGAAATAGCGCGCCTATTCCCACGTCAAGGACAGTGGACAGAAGCTGACTATTTTCGCTTACCAGAAACCAATAGGATAATAGAACTATCTGAAGGGAGACTTATCATAACACCATCACCTACCGATCAACATCAAAAAATTTCGTTCAAACTATCGTTATTGATAGGAAATCATGTTTTATCTAATAATCTTGGTGAAGTCCGTCATGCCCCAATGGATGTTAGGCTATGGAAAGGCAAAGTCAGACAACCAGATATAGCCTTTATGAGCAATGAGCATCTGGACAGGATCACAGAGCAATTATGGGGTGTGCCTGACCTTGTAATCGAAATATTATCCGAAGGCACGGCAAGGGTAGATAAAGAGGATAAATACCTTGAATACCAAAGGGCAGGCGTTCAAGAATACTGGATAGTTGATCCGTTCAATCAAAGCATAGAGATTTACGCTTTGGAAAATGGAACTTATGAGATTTTTGGCAAATGGGGTCTCGGTGAAATCGCTAAGTCAAAACTCTTAGATGGCTTTAAGGTTAGCGTTGACTCAATAATGGCATAATGATCCTGCAAAATAAGGAGAAAATCAACTGACACCTGTAAATTTTAAGAAATTATTATTTGTTATTACTATCGCCCTTGCAGCGGGATTTTTGCTCTGCGGGTACGAGTTTATCCGTAGTTCATCCGCATCAATCTATCTTGACGTCTATGGAAAAAATAATCTTCCCTATGCGATGCTTGGTGGATCAATAGTCACTATAATATTCCTCTATGGATATGGCTGGTTGATCACACTCGTAGGCGCAAGGCGTACACTTCTTATTACCTCTCTATTTTCTTCATTGATGATCGTAATCTGCTATTTAGGTGTCAAAAGTGGAACCAATATTTTCGCATGGTTACTTTATTCTTTCCGTGAGGCTTACGTTGTAATCATAATCGAGCAATACTGGTCGCTTATAAATAGTACTCTGCATGAGGGTCAGGCAAAAAAGTTTAACGGGCCCATAACAGGCGTTGGTTCTGTTGGTGCAATAATAGGGGCATTTACCGTTGGTTCTGTGGCGCAAAAGATACATACTGACCCATTGCTATTACTCACTGCGGCATCTTTGCTGCCAGCGGCTTTATGTTCGGAGTTAGCATATCACTTCGGCGGTGAACCTGCACCATCTGTCGAGGAAAAAGGACGGAAATCTCTTGCAATTAAACTCTTTAGAGATTCCTCATACCTTCGCAGAATTGCCCTTCTCATTTTTCTGACACAAGTAATCTCAACGGTACTTGACTTGAGATTCTCAGGGCTTGTTCAGGATTTCTTGCCCGTTAAAGATGAGAGAACCGCATACCTAGGTATGTTTTACGGCAGATTAAACCTGATCGCTGGCATACTTCAGTTCATCATAGCGCCAATATTGTTGAGTTTAGTAAGTATCAGATTTATACACCCGACTATACCATTAATACACATCACTACCGCAGTAATCCTATTCATTAAACCTAATCTGTTCACTGGCGGTCTAGCATATCTATTATTCAAGGCTTTTGATTACTCCATCTTCCGGGCAGGGAAAGAACTGTTCTACATACCTTTATCATTTGACAGCCGTTATCGTGCAAAAGAAGTTATAGATGCCTTTGGCTATCGAGCATCAAAGGGAATATCCGCAGGTATGACTTCGCTTGCAACGATGATCTCTGGATTCTTTGGTTATATGGTCTCCGGTGGAGCTTATCCAATCACAGCCGCAATCAGTGCCATCGTCTGGTTGCTGACGGTTACTGGTCTTGTTAAACAGCATGATAGAATATTAAAGCAAACTGACAAAAATGATTAATAATTTTTGGTTCTTCAGAACTGGATATGAAAATAAAAAATGGCAAGCCCCCTTATTCCTCCTTTCAAAAGGGGAAAATTTGACTCTTTACCTTGCATTGATTATCATACTAACCATTTTTTGTTCTAATTCAGTATTGGCGCAATTACAAGAGGGTGTTGTCAAGCATGTCATAGATGGGAACACAGTGGAACTGAGTACCGGGGAAACAGTCCGATATATAGGCGTAATTGTGCCTGATTCTACCGAGTTTTTCGGCAAAGAAGCTATGGAATTTAACAAAAACCTTGTTGAAGGCAAAAATATAAGGTTTGAGTATGATGAGAAAGTAAAAGATAAAGAACATTTTTTGGCTTATGTTTATCAGGACAATGTATTTGTAAATGCCGAGATAATTAAGCATGGGTATGGCTCTGTTTTCATAGTCTCGCCAAATGTCAAATATGCTCTGGAGTTTATCAAGCTTGAAGGGGAGGCAAGGCAGGCAAAGCAAGGTGTCTGGTCAGAACCAAAGGCAGATCCATCGCAAACTGAAAATCCCAAAACTCAGGACATCGTGTCACTCGAAAGTCGCATATCTGCCCTTGAAGCGAAAATATCGGAACTCAATAATAAATTGGAACAATTAGCTGAATTGGTAAAAACACTTCAAGCCAAATCTAATGAAGCAGTTACCGTAAAGCAGGAAAACACGAATATACAGAGCAAAACTGATGAAGTAAATTCTGATCTGGTTTATATATCTAAAACAGGAACTAAGTATCATAAGTTAAACTGCAAATTCCTCGTCGGCGAATCGAAGCAAATAACAATAGAGGAAGCGAAACGAAGAGGACTTGAACCATGTAAGATATGCTTTCCTGAAACACGAAAAAAGGGAAACGATAAACAAAAATGACTTGTAGTGCTTGACCAAATTAATTATTTAACTTATGAATCTCAAAAGTAGGTTGGGTTTCGTTCCTCAACCCAACCTACAATCATATTTTTTATAAGATGAAAAATTAATTTGGTTGACCAGTATTGTTTGATCATACTAAAGGAGGAATAATAATGCGTAAAGGATTGATATTTATATGTTTTTTTGCTTTTCTCTTAGTTATAGGATTGATCATCCAAACAGCCTATGGACAGGGTCAGAAGGAACAAAATAAGGTTAAGTCATATACTTCAGCACAGGTTGCACGTGGTAAATATTTAGCTCTCAATGTTTCGCTTTGTTTGGGTTGTCACACACCTTCACTTCCCGATGGACTTCGTGATAAAAATAAATCATTTGCTGGAGGACGCCAATTCCTTTCTGGAAAGCTTTGGAGTCCTAATATTACTATGGATGAAGCAACGGGTATTGGCAAGTGGACGGATAAGCAAATTATTGAAGCTATTAGGAATGGGATAGACGACGAAGGCAAGCCATTGTTGCCTAACATGCCATACTACGTTTTTGCCAATATGAAAAAGAAAGATGCTCTGACAATAATTGTCTATCTCCGAACAGAAGTGAAGCCGATCCGTAATGAAATTCCCGAACGGGCAGAATCAATAGTTCCTGCGAGTCCATCACCATTATTGAATTATGCACAACTGCCCGGGACGGGAAAAGGGAAGTATCTAGTTACAGGAGTAGGGCTTTGCTCAGAATGTCATACAGTGCGAATACAGGAACCCGGAAAGCCAAGTGACTTAGCACGACTTGACCTTGCGAAATACCTTGCAGGCGGTCGGGAGTTTAACCCCAAAGGTTATAAATCGTTTTCTGCTAACATCACATCGGATAATACGGGTATCGCATTATGGAAAGATAAACAGATCAAAGCGGCGATCCGTGATGGCAAGGATATCGGAGGCGGACAGTTGTGTGTACCAATGCCAAAATTTTCGGAACTGACAAATGCAGATCTGAATGACATAGTAAAATACCTGAGAAAAGTACCGGCAATTAACAATATCCCTCCAGAATGTCAAATACTTAATAAACCGACACAATAATGAAATAATCTTTGATTATAAGACAAAAGATTTATCAAGTTGACTATGAGTGGTCAACCAAATTAGTTTTTTTTGAAATAGCACACGGATTTACACGGATAAGACAGATCAGCACGGATTAAAATAGTGATCAGTAATCAGCGATCAATAGTGTTAATATGACTAAATCTTTACTGATTACTGTTTACTAAAAAATCCGTGAAAATCCGTCGCATCTGTGCCAATCCGTGTGCTATTAATAAATATAAAAATTAATTTGGTTTGCCATGAGAAAGGATCATAATAAATGATTTGGAATTTAAATGGGCTTTCAAAAGCACCAGAAATTTATCCCGCCATTGGTTTTGAGGCGCCGGGTGTAAAGGCGATATATTACGATGGACTTAAATGGAAGGGCAACCCAACTCGTGTTTTTGCATGGTATGGAGTACCTGAAAGTGACGAAAAACTCCCAGCAATGGTATTGATACACGGCGGTGGAGGAACAGCTTTTGCTGAATGGGTTCGGTTATGGAATCAGCGTGGATACGTTGCGATAGCTATGGATTTATGCGGTTGTGTGCCAAAGGGTGAATATGGCAACTGGAATCGCCACGATTTCGGTGGACCTCCCGGATGGGGTGGCTTCGATCAAATTGATTGGGACGTAGAGGATCAGTGGACTTACCACGCAATCGCTGACATCGTTCTTGCTAATACTTTAATCTCATCTTTTCCAGAGGTTGATCCTGACCGTGTTGGTATGACAGGGATATCATGGGGCGGTTACTTAACCTGCATTGCCTGCGGGGTTGATAATCGCTTTAAGTTTGCGGTTCCTGTTTATGGATGTGGATTTTTGGGCGTCAATTCCTGCTGGCTTCCGACATTTGAGCAGATGGGTGTAGAAAAATCGCAAAAATGGCTGAATTTATGGGACCCGTCTAACTATCTGAAAGATACTACAATGCCCATGTTATGGGTGACTGGAACCAACGACTTTGCTTATCCTCTGGACTCAGTTCAAAGATCGTATCGAGCAACTAAGGGACAACGAGCTTTATGTATAAAATTACGTATGCCTCATGGCCACGGCGGCGCCGGTGAGAATCCGGAGGAGATAGGTGCGTTTGCTAATAATTTATTCAAAGGTGATAAACCGCTTGCAAAGATCGTTGATCAAGGGATTGAAGGAAAAACTACCTGGGCAACTTTCGATTCCGCTGTACCGATAGTAAATGCAGAGTTGCTTTTTACAAAAGATTCGGGTGAGTGGTTTAATCGTGAGTGGTATAGCGAATCTGCTTATGTGAATAAAAACAAGGCTACTGCCATTTTGCCAGAAGATGTGGCAGTATGTTACCTAAACCTGATTGACGAAAGAGATCTTGTGTTGAGTATAGAGCATTTGTCATTTCTATGAAATAAAGAATCTTCAGAAATGGTTAATACTAATGTAAAAAATTCAAGTCAACCATAACGACACTAAGACACAAAACCCCTAAAAAGTAACGAGCTATGAGTAAAAACGGTAGAAGTAAAACATGCTGATAGCTTGTTTTATGAAATTGATTAACAATAGTACTAACTGGCAAAACTCATATTCATTACTTGATCTCCTCATTTATTTGTGTTTTAGTGTTTTTTTTGCCGAACTAACGTTAAATCGGTTGATAATTATGCAAACTCATATTACGAAAGACGAAAATTCGGGTCATAAACTGAATTACGCCAATATACCATACTACTGGAAGGTAATAAGCACGTCAGTATCTGGATCAGACCACGAAATCTCCGGGGTATCATGTCAGGATGCTAATTTTTACAAAATCCTGCGTAATAAAATTCTTGTTTCAGCGGTTGCCGATGGGGCGGGATCAGCAGTAATGGGTGATATAGGGGCAAAGATCGCTGTTCAATCTGCCGTCAAAAGTGTACGTATAAAATCTAGTGAGATAAGCAAACTAAACGATGAGAAATGGAAGGAAATTCTAATCGGATCATTCAAATCGGCACAGGTAGTGATTGAAAAAGAAGCAAAAGAAAAAGGAATGACTGTTCGGGATTTTGCTACTACTTTAAGCCTTGTGATCGCTTATCCGGGGTTTGTTGCAGCAGGTCAGGTCGGCGATGGTGCAATTATATTGGCAGAGAATGAAAATCTGATCGCTCTTACTAAACCACAGAACGGTGAATATATAAACGAGACAACGTTCATCGTTTTGCCCGATGCTCTGGATACAATACAGATCGAGTTCTGGCATGGAACTTTCACTCACATAGCTACTATCTCAGATGGACTTCAAATGCTCGCTTTAAAAATGCCTGAACATGTACCCTACGAACCGTTTTTTATGCCTTTATTCCGTTTCATATCTAATGCAAAAGAAATAGAAGCTCAAGAGCAGTTGACGAATTTTCTCCGATCACAAAGAGTTAGAGAGCGTACAACGGATGATCTGACGATGTTTTTGGCAACACTGATACAAAATAATAAACAAGCTTAATAAATAGCAGTAATACCAATTCTGAATTGAAATGCTACATAAATGGTAGTCGCAGGCTTTATGCCTGCGAAAACGCACCCTAAAGGGATGCGACTACCAATGCCGTATTTGAATTGGGAATTGGTATAAATCATTAATAGGGTAAATTTTGTTTTACAATTCGGGCATTTTTACCTTGACTTCCTTACCCTGTTTCACTGATCGAGCTATCCCATCCATTATGACATTTGTTGTTAGGACTTTTTCGGGATCGATAGGTGAAGGGCCACCTTGTCGAACAGCCTTTAGGAATTCCGTAACCTCTTTATTCCAGACGTCAACTGGTTTCAAACCCTCAACTCTAATATTGACCATGTTGTCAACTGGATCAACCTTTAAGGTGCAACCTTCGGCTTTGGCAAGTTTTTCAAGGTCTTTTGGAACGCTGTCAGCATAGATAGTGCCAAAAGTCATGCCTGCTTTTTTACCGAGGAAATAACTATTCCCAAGTGAATCAGCGTGTACCGCCCACGAGATTTTGAAAACCATAATGGAGCCATCATCAAATCTAATCCATGCGGCGCCAAACTCTTCAACGTTCATAGTTTCAAGACCGGGTGCATTTTTGGATAAATAATCACAGGCGTATCCAGAAACACTTACTGGTTTGGGATAATTCAGTGTGAAAAGCGTATCGTGCATGTTGTAAACACCGATGTCAACTATTGCACCAAATCCTGCGGTTTCTTTGTGAATGAAAGTACCGCCGGGAACTCCTCTACGCCTGCATCCGACAGATTCACAATAGTAAACGTCACCGAGTATGCCTGCGTCAAAGATTTTCCGCGCCATTACGATGTGGGGTTGATACCTGCTGTGAATACCTATGTGAAGAATTTTTCCAGAGTTCTTTGCGGCACGAACCATAGCTGTTGCATCAGACAGAGTTGCCGCCATAGGCTTCTCACAAAGAACGTGCTTTCCAGCATTCAATGCCGCTACAGTCGGTCCTCTATGTGCCTGATTGAACGTGCAGACGCTGACCGTCTGTATCTCGTCCATCTCCATCATCTTTTTGTAGCTGGTAAAAACATTCTTTTTTGGAACTTTCCATTTCTCTGCAAACTGGAGAGCTTTGTCTTTGAATATATCGCAAACAGCCACGACCTGTATATCCTCTATCTTAGAATACACACCCATGTGGTGGTTGGCTATACCGCCTGTGCCTACCACGGCAACCTTTATTTTGTCCATTTTCTGCTCCTTTTTAAAGACGTAAGGGCGAAGCATTTGTTTATGAGTATCGGTTTATACAAAAATTTAGCAAAACAAATGCTTCGCCCTTACAGTTTTTTATTACATACTGGGAGATTCTTCTCCGAGTAGCTCTTTTATAAAGGCACTGAGCCTTGGATCGCCTGATGTTTCTACCTTTTTCAATACGGCAATGGAATCTGGATCGCCTATCTTATATAAAGCCTGTATGGCAGTGAGTTTTACTGTGGATTCCTCGTTTTGATCTTCCAGAACCTTTTTGAGTTCTTCTTTGACTACTTTTCCACCAACAGCACCGAGAGTTGCAACTGCGATGTCTCTGACTTTGCTATCGGGGTCTTGTCTTGCTTGTATCAAAACAGCCGTTGCAGGTTCCCCTATCCTTCCAAGTGCATATCCTGCCAGTAAACGAACCCCCAATGATGAGTCCCTTAAAGCTTGCGCCAGAGGTTCTATGGCTTCTAGCGGGTGCATCTTTGCCAGTGCTTCTGCAGCACTGCGTCTAACCTCTGGATCGGGTTCATTCGCTTCCAGAAGATGGGCAATAAGCGGTTGTATTATGCGAGGGTCATTCATACTTGCCAGAGCATTTGCCGCAGAACGGCGGATCCATCTGTCATTGCTCAACAATGCCTTTATCAATGGCTCAACAGCCCTTGTATCACCTATTTCACCAAGCGCATCAATAAGCGTTAATTTAATCCCGCCCAGTTCTCCCCTTTTAAATATAACCCTGTCAGCTTCGGAGGCCTTCTTGATAGCTTTTTTGTAGCTTTTAATGTCAGTTACACTCATCTCGTCAATAACGTGAGTGATCAGGTCGCCTTCCTGTATACCTTCCATGCTCGCCGGGCTACCCTCTACTTCAAGCACTTCCAACTTTTTTACAATGACACCTTTCCCGCCGTTATCTCCTTCTTCAATTCCAACCTTGCTGATTTTGGGAGCAATTATTTCCCTTGCTAGATTGATTGTAATTTTTCCCGAACTCTGCAGTTTTTGAGAGAGTTCCTGATTGTATTGCTCTACGCTTTTCACAGGTGCGTCATCTATGGTGTAGATAACAGTATTGAGTTTTATCCCGGCTTTATCGGCTTTGCTAGCAGGCTTCACGTCAGACACAATAACCCCTCGCTCTTCAGGATCGGGTTTAACCGTAATACCCAGATCACCAGGATTTAATGCTGAGACGACTTTCGATATTCGCAGGATAGCTTTCTTATCTTCTTTTAGCGCTTCACTTAAAGCATTTCTGAATTTCTTTGTACTGTCTATTTGCCTTTCGTCTATGATGTAAGATATCAATTCTCCTGCTCTTATACGATTGTCTGCCGGGGACCCAGGGTTCACTGTTTCTACAATAACGCCCTTGAGCGACCATCGGTCATTGAGATCAGAGCCTATTTTCATTATGGTTATACCTATCTTTCCGTCTTCATAAGATTCCTTACCGCAACCAAATAGGAAAAGAGTTGCCAGAAGTAAAGCACAGAAAAATAACATAAGTCTGGGACAAGTATGAATACTCGTTCGATAAACTGGCATAAAAACTGTCTCCTTTATAGTTTAGAATTTAACCATTGGTAAAACTATTGGTCAACCAGATTAGTTTTTTGTCTTATTAAAAAATATAATTGTAGGTTGGGTCGAAGCATGAGACCCAACTTTGATAATATTATGTTGGGTTTCGTTCCTCAACCCAACCTACAATTCTGGATAATAGTTATTATATTATTTCAGATTCTATGATTTAAGTTTTATTTCAATAGGGCTTGTTTCTTCTTGAAGCATTTCTATTAGAGAATCAACAGCGGCTTTGTCTTTTAATTCTCCCAATGCAGTAGCGGCGTCAAACCTTACTATCAATCCTTTGTTTTGAAGGACGTCAATCAGTTTACTTATAGCTGTTTTGTCTATTGCTGTGATAGTGACTTTACCACTATTAAGCCCTTCTCTTACATATTGCTTGAACTGGTCAGCGTTTTGTACTTTTCTTTCGCTGACTACGTAAGATATTATCATACCAAGCCTAAGACCCGCTTCAACTGCCGGGCTTTGTGGTCGGAGTGCAGTAATGATTACGCCTTCTGATCCAGTGGGCAGTGCTTGCGCTGTTATACCGAGAATTGGGAAGTCCATTGTAGGTGCTTGTGGAGTTTGCACAGGCTGAACTTTTTCTTTTATGTCTTTAGCAACTGATTTAGACGGTTTGGACGCCGATTTCGCTTCTTTTATTTTTGGTTTCAATTCTGCTTCTTTTATCTTAGGCTTTGATCCTGCTTCTTTTATCTTATCTGTCAATTCAGAAACTTGAGTTATTGTTGCTATTTCGGGAACGGGAACAGATATAGTCTTATATTTATCATCGTTTGTTATCATGAATCTGAGTTCATCGCCTTTCGAGGTAACGTCAGAGACGATCCTTTCATAATCTTTGAGAGATTTAACAGGCTGATCGTTAATGTAAGATACAATCTCACCCTTTTCTATACCCAACTTGCCGGCTTTGCTCTCTATTGTCAGATTCTTTACGAGCAAACCATCTTTACTTTCAGCCAATGTTATTCCAAGATCATCTATATTAGATGCTGTAATTTTCACTATCTTTGGCAAACCGAAGATGACGTTCTTGCTCGCTATTGACCCATCCAATAATTGCTTAAATTCTTCTAGTGATGATACCTTTTTGTTATTAATTACAGAGGATATTATTTCGTCCTTTTGGAGGGTCGTCTTTGCTGATAGATCACCTGTTATATCTTGAGTTATTTTTACTCCGTCGTCAGTCGGTGCTAATTGAATATCTATTAATGAAGAGTTACCGTTTTCTCCAAAGACATCTATTTGTCTTTTAGCGATCTGGCGCATCGCAACTACTGCCGCTCGCCTGACTTCAGCTTCCTCACCTTTTTGATCTTCAGTTTTCAGAGCGGTTATTCTTTCCATCAAAGCGGGAATAGCCTTTGGATCACCGATATCACCCAAAGCCCTTACTGCGTCAAATCTGGTTCCCATACGCTTGTGCTTTATAATGTCTTCTTGCATCAGGCGGTCAACAACTTCCTTACGATTATTCAGCTTACTAAGAACCAGTGCGGCATCACCACGATCTCTGGAATCTTTCGATTTCAGAATTTTGATTAATGGTTTAATCATGGGGTCTACTTGAGCGTTGATATCTTGAAGAGCTTTTAAGGCACTCTTGCGGATGTTTTCATCTCGATCCCGTAAAGCCTCCTCAATCAGGATTTTCTGGTATTTCCTTTTATCATTCTTATAAGCTAACACCATTTGTTCGGCTCGGCGCTCAATGGTAGCATTCTCATCATAGTATCCTAGCAGGTAATGGGCTTCCGCATTATTTGGTTCCTTTTCGACAGCAAGCTCAAACTGCGCAACTGCTTTTTGAATCTTACCTCTCTTGTCGGATTTCACCCATTCCTTACCTTTGGAAAGATACTCATTTTGAGACCCACAGCCAACGATAGAGATCATGGCAACACATATAAACAAAATGAAAATGGTCCTTTTCATGAACATTTTCCTCCTGAAAATGATTAAAATTAAAGATTTTAGATTGAAGATTAATAGAAAAAACCAAGCTACTGGCCAACCAGATTAACTATTAAACTTATAAACATCAACGTAGTTGGGTTGAGGAACGAAACCCAACATAATATTATCAAATTTGGGTCTCATGCTTCGACCCAACCTACAATTATATTTTATAAGTCAAAAAACTAATTTGGTTGATCAATAATAATAAGCAGTAATCTTAAATCTTTAATCCATTTATAGCTTTTTCTCTAGTATTATGATTTCTTTTTCTACAAACCCCCAACTCTTATATTTTTCTATGACTTTGCCATCAGAACGATTTGCCTCGATTTGAAGTATTTCGATGTTGTTTTGCCTTGCCATATCAGAGGCTACGTCTAGCAATTTATCGGCGGTAGCAGTACCACGCCATGGGCCCGTAACTGCCAATTGGCTGACTTGAGCGATCTTCTTATTCTTTTTATCAATTTCGATTAGTAAGTTGCCAACTGCATAACCATTAACCTCAGCGACCAGTCTAAATGCTTCGCCATGATCCATGCGTTCAACGTCCCGTTTAAGCTTTTTTTCCACTTCCTCTAACGTTTCTGATGGAAAACAAAAGGCATGGAGAGAACTAGCATCATCAATCTCTGCCTTGCGTATTTTTAAGCCCGTCGTTATATCAAAAACTTGCTCCATGTCAGTTCACACCTCTGCAATCTTAACCGATAAAATAATTAGCATTTTTAACATATAATACTATAACATAAGACTATTTTGTGTGTCAATCAAAATAAAAATAAAAAAGGACGGAGAAATTAGCCTCCGCCCATAGTTTCATCTCTGGAGAGCCTTACTTTAGACTGCCCCATGTAGCTGCTAATTTGTCAGAGGGTTTTACGCTTGTTGTTCCGCCCAATCCAAGAATTGTTTTCAGACCTTGATCAGCTATGGTTTTAATGTCAACCTCTGCTAGTGCTACGTCAAAGATAGCAACATCATCAATCAATCCTCTGAAGAGTGATGCGCCACCCCAATTACCAAAGGTTACAGGGCTATCGTTAGCAGTTGGATTGCCATCTCTATCGCTTTCACCTGCCTTTACGCCATCAACAAAGACGGTCAGTTTTTTAGTTCCGCTGTCATAAGTTGCGGCGTAATGATACCATTTATTTAATTCAGGCACAATGGCACTTGCACGAGGCTCCCACGCACCGCCTAAATTAACAAATGATGACAATTTACCGCCTTCTGACGGGGGATCAATGCGCAACAGATATTGATTATCCTTTGCAATGATTTGATGCCAGTCATTGAGTGTATCTGCGCTAAAATAAGCCATCAGTGTATACTGTCCACCATTATTGAGCTTTGCTGTTGACTGAACTGTAACCCCAGCCTTACCTGCAAATAAAAGGGCTTTGCCGAATTTACCATCTGCCCATGTTGCAACCTCGATTTTACCATCATTCCCGTTTCCGGAGGAATCCTTAGCTACATCACCGGTGCCTTCATCTAAAAGCCATACACCTGCCGCAGTATTTGGGTCTACTGCTGAATACGAAACTAAAGCAGGAATAAAGGCAAAAGCCAGAATACAGGCAATTTTCAGTATAGTACGTGATTTCATTATTATAACCATCCCTTGTGCTAACGGCACTGTAAAAATTTTTGCCACAAAGGCACAGAGAACACAGAGGAAATATGGATTTTCTATTCCCTCTCTCTTAAAATCTTTTAAATCTTTGTGTCCTCTGTGTCTCTGTGGCTATTTTCATTTTATTTTTTACAATGCCGTGCTAACAAATTTATTTATTTATGATTCTTAACATCTCCCCATGTAGTTGCCAATTTCCCCACAGGCTGAACGCTTTTACTGCCTAAAGCGGCTTTCAATCCATTATCAGAAATAGCTTTAATATCATCCGCCGTCAGTGCCACATTGAAGATAGCGACATCGTCAATGATACCTTTGAATCGTGAACCACCGCCCCAATGACCGAATGTTATTGGATTCTCGTTGTTTGTGCCCTTTCCTGCTCTACCAACCTGTGCCTTTTTTTCTCCATTAACATATACTGTAAGGAATGTAGTTTTGCTATCATACGTTGCGGCAAAATGAATCCATGTTTTTATGTCTGGCACACCAGCACTAGAACGAGGCTCCCAGCCTCCGGCAACCCACACAAAAGCTGACATATTTTTACCCTCAGCCGGCGGGTCAATGCGTAACAGATATTCAGTGTCTTTTGCAATGATCTGATGCCAGTCGTCAAGTGCATTTGCGTAAAAATAAGCCATCATTGTGAATTGAGCACCAAGACTAAGGTTCTCGTTGGACGGAATCGTGACATCACCAGCACCCTCAAACAGGAGTGCCGGTCCGAACTTCCCATCTGTCCATTTTGCTCCCATCATCTTACCGTCGTTTTTATTTCCTGATGAATCTAAGATTTTATCACCTTTCCCTTCATCAAGTAGCCACATACCCATGATATTCTCTGGCTTTATTGCGGCAGAAGCAATCAAAGTCGGAATAAGCAGGAATAATAGAAACCAAGCTAACTTTAACACTCTCTCTCCCCCCTTTCTGACAATACATTAAAAACTACACTGCATATTTAGGATACAAATACGCTATACCAATATTTACCAACGACAGGAATAAAAAACGACAGATTCTACTATCTATTTCATAAACTTCCATCATTGGTATTATACAACGCTCATAATATGAAGTCAATAATATTAGACATTATTTTACCTTGATATCATAAGCCATCAAGACATCACCGTGACGCATATAAAGTACCCCATCGCTGATCACAGGATGCGCCCAATGTGCGCCACCGCCCAGCGTAATTTTAAATGAACTGACAACGGTAAAACCGTCGGGCGATGCCTTTACCAGACCCAATGTACCGTGCTGTTCCTCGTAACAATACAGCATGCCTTCTGCTGAAATGATAGAACCCTTGTTGTTCCACTTTGTTTCATACATGGTTTTTCCGGTGTTCCAATCAAGGCAGACCCAATTGCCATGCTCGTTATCAAGCCAATTGGAGCCATATACATAGCCACCTACGAGAACAATTCCGCCATGATGTGTGTCCAAAGCTGGATTTACCCATGCAACAGACGCCTGTGACCCATCATCTGACAATTTTATCAAAGCGCCGGCGTCATTGTATCCGCTGGTGACGAATACACTTCCATTGTAGTATATTGGTGAAACGCAGTTAATGTCTCCCGGTGAGGAAATCTCACTGTTAGCAACCTTCCAGTCTATATGACCATTTGATGCGTCAACACCAATTACGTAACCCGCTGTAATAGTTATGATCTGCTTCTTATCACCTATTTTTGCAAGTATTGGAGAAACATAACCGCTGTGATCATTAAGGCTTTCGCTGGTCCATACGGTCTCACCGGTGTCTTTATTCAAAGCTACAACTGTGGTTTTTTTCCCACAGGGGGTATAAATCACCTTATTATCTACTATAAGAGGTGATTCTGCTATACCCCAACCACCGTATTCTCCCTCGAATTTATTAAAAGCCGGAACTGACCATTTTATATCACCAGAGACGGCATCAAGGCAGACAACTTCACCTGTACCGCTGATAACATATACAGTGTTACCTTCAACCGTTGGGGTAGTGCGTGCTTCTGGAGTTGATTGGGAGAAAGCTTTTCCATACTCTTTGCTCCACTTGATATTGCCATTCAGATCAAGGGCGAAAAGTATCTCTTTGTTGTCTTTCATACCTGTAACATAAATAACACCATTGGCTATTGATGGCGATGAAAAACCAGCTTCGATGCCCGTAGCAGACCACAGGAGTTTTGGGCCTTCTTCTGGCCATGTCTTTAGTAATCCTGCTTCTTCTGATATGCCGTCACGATTGATACCTCGCCATTGAGGCCAATCTGCCGCTTGAACATTTGCAACATATAAAATGCCAAAGGTAAGAAACAATACTTCAGCAGATAATACAAGATTCTTAATAGTTTTTTTTGAGATCAATTTAAATCCTCCATTTAAACTTACTTAATTTAAACGATGCCGCTATAAGTTCGGTTCGTATTTACCATAGATTAGCTTCGTGTCAGTGGTGACAGTTTCGTCAAAGATGCCGTCACCATTGGAATCTATTTGCAGAATGACTCCCTTTTTCCCTTGAGATAGAGCATCCCAGTCTACGGTATATTGATGTACCGCTTTAGACGTTATAGGTATACCAACCGCATTAAAAGCTATGGATTTTCCATCCTTAGTTGACGTGATATTAAGCTCGTAAGTTCCATCGCCTGTGCCTGTAACCACGTAACGGTAGGAATCTGATGGAAGGAATACCACTATCGCTTTGCTTTCCCTGTCATATATCGTGTTTGGGATTTCCTCTACTCCGTCTTTAGTTGATGGATCGAATCCACCATTTATCTTATTGTCTCCAATACGGTTATTTGAAACTCCAACTAATGATCCGGTAATTCTGCCATTGGAATCAATAATTATCAATTCCGCAGGACAACCAAGCGTTATAGTCTGGTTATTGTTATAAACCGTCTCAAACTTGTCTGCAAGGTCTTCAGATTTATCACCTTTAAGCATAGGAAATAGCATAGACCGCTTCAATAACCTGAGTTTTTCCGCTATATTCTTCAAATAAATTGTCGGTGCGCCAACCCGGTGAACATAAGCTGTGCCATTGTCATTTCTGACAATGTATATGCGATTGCCGTCAGTTATACGCCATCTGCGATTCTGGTCTTCAGGGGTAACAACTGCTGAATAAGATAATGGATTATACTCACCTGTGATTCCAAAAATAAGTCTTAATCCCTCAGGTATGCTGCAATTGTTAAGATCGACACATAGGCTAGGATCCATATCAGTATTGAAGAGAAGCTTACCATAGGTATTGTAGCGTTGTATAGACGATATCCAGCGCATTTCTTCATCAGTTATACCAAGTTCCTTGCTACCTTTGCAGTTATTTGCGGCGTTATACTTAGTCTTGAGCGCATACATACCATCTCTTAAATTTGCCGATAACCCTTGTGGAGTGTTAGAATAATAGCTGTAAATAGCATCTTTGCTAAGAAGGTTACGGCACTGATAAACGACCTGATCATCAGCTTTACTACCACCTGCGCCAACGAATTCAGATGACGTTATCTGCATGATCCCGCGCCCAACGTTGTCTTTATTGCCATTTTCTCGTACTTCTATGAGTTCGTTGTTAAAGTTATAGAATAATCCCGTTTCCTGAGATGCAATGGCAAGGACTAATTCAGGCGGAAATACGTCTGGAAGGAAATCTTTGTAGCTACCCATAACTGCGTCATGAACCATTGCAACCCGATCATAAGTCTCTTTTCTATATTTAACAAGCTGTTCTGTCAGTTTATTTCTAGTCACAGCACCGACGAATCCGGGAGTTCCTTCATTTATTTTGTGTTTGCGCTGAAAATTAATCACCGCTATTCTGGTGAAATCATCAAAAGAGCTATTGATCTCACTTTCGGGATAGACCCATGGACCTTCCTCTGCCAGCATGACCTGAAGGTATCGCACATCCTCTTTTCTTGCACCGGGATAAATGTCATTGTCAAAAGAATTAAAGCGATCTGGTATTTGCCTTACGTACTTTAGCTTGCTTCCCATCCAAAGTTGCAAAAAAGCCTGCGGTTCGTCACGATCGTTGCTGGATATGATAATACTGCCTTTGTATGTTTTTTCTTCGCCTCGTGAGAATCTTACTGTAACATTTAAACTGCTATGAGGCTGGATGACGTAGGGTGATGGAAACACGTATTCAGTTACGGGGTTCATCTCATTTTTGAAGGAAGATGCAAGCACTGTAAAGACAGGATTGTCAGACATGGCGCTATTTATCAAAAGATCAGCGTTTCCCTTATTAAATATGGTAAATTCCCAGTCTGTATATTTCCCAACATCAATGTCTTCAAAGTCATGAAATCTATCAGATATTACAATATCAGGTTTGGTGACTCCTATGGCATATCCGACCTTGTATATTTCATCATTGGAGCATCCAGAGTACCACATCTTATATCTATCATCTTGCATGATCACAGTTGGGTTGCTGACATAGCTATAGTCCCAGGTTCCAGTCGTTCCGGGGTCTAGCACCGGACAGTTATCAGGTTTAGTCCAATTTACTCCGTCAGTACTGGTCGCATAACCGATACCAACGCTGACACCATTCCAACCGGTATACCACATCTTATACTCAAAACCGTCTAATAACACGCTTGGAGCCCAGACTCCACGATCATCCCATGAACCCCATGACCCCATGTTTAGCACAGGTGCGCTTGCCTTTATCCAATGGATGCCGTCAGCACTGCGGGCAAACCCGATCTTCATGTTCCCATCGAAACCAGTGTACCACATTTTGAATTCAACGCCGTCGAATATAACACAGGGAGACCATACGTCACTGTCCCTGTTTGATCCCCATGCGCCAATATCCAACACTGGGTTATCAGAATACTTTACCCAGTTGATGCCATCCGGACTGTTAGCATAGCCGATACGAATATGCTCACCATCAAATCCAGTATACCACATCTTGTAGGTGATACCGTCATACAACACCGACGGGTTTGCAATGTGTACTGAATCCCATGACTTTTGAGTACCCAGATCAAGCACTGGATTTGATGAATACTTAGTCCAGTTGATGCCATCAATGCTGGTAGCGTATCCGATGCGCATGTGTTCTTCGTCAAAACCGGTATACCACATCCTATACTCATGGTCTTTGAAGATAACAGAGGGATTTGATATGCCCTGTTTGTCCCACGTTCCGTCAGTTCCCAGATTCAGAATGGGATTAGCATAGCTTTTGTCCCATTCATTTTGGGCAACGCTGACGTTTACACCTATAATCAATGTACAGATAACAAACAATGCGATACCCAATCCGTCTAAGAATATTTTTATCAAAGTTCTCTCCTTACGTATGATGGGTAAATGGTTTTTCGTTAATATTATTTTATCATTCTAACATAGATATTTGCCATTGAATTGTATGTTTATAAGACGACAAATCAAAAACCATTTACCCATCCTACATGCTATTCGATCGCCTTTTTAGCATGAAACCTTCTTTTTTATATATATTGCTACTTATTTTATCAGAAAAAAATGTCATTGTCTACCTAAAATGACATATTAAAAAGTTTCCTAATACCATTTTCCAATTCAAATACAACATTGGTAGTCGCATCTCTTTAGGGTGCGTTAAATATCATAGTCTGAAGCCTGCGACTATCATTTACGTAGTATTTCAATTCAGAATTGGCATTACAAAATTAAAACATAAATACCGAAGAGTTTGAGGTAAAAAAACTCTTTGTTGACTATACAGATGAAGTTTTGTAAAATCTCATATATTATCTTAAATTTCATGTTATATAATTGGTAGATTGAGTCGAGAAACAAGACCCAATAATTCTAAAACGTTGGGATGATTTGCCTCAAATGCCAGCATCTCGGAGATTTCAATTTGGACGATCCGATTTGGAGACAGTTTGAGTTTGCCGTTGCACGGTTCTTAAAGGCGCTTGATCCAACCGCTGTCATTCGCCATAATATTAGTCTGCCCGATATTCACACCGGACACCCTCGACAACGGGACGTTTGGATTGAGGCCAAGGTTTGTCAGCACTTCCCAATCAAGATCCTAGTGAGTTGCAAACGGTGGAATACAAAACTCAACGAACAAGATATTGATACCTTCGTAGGTGAACTTCAGTCGTCAGGTGCGCATAAAGGTGTCCTATATTCTTTCTCTGGCTACACAAAACAGGCGATCAAAAAGGCTAAGAAGATTGGGGTTTGCTGTTGCAGTCTATACACCAACCAACCACCGGATCTCCCTGAGTTGCTCATTTTTCGGTCGTATTGTTGCACGCCAAAGATTCATATTTCATTAGTTGAAATCCCTGATCCAGTATGGTTACTAAAAACGTTTAATGATTTATTCGCTCTTGAATTAGGACCAGATGGAACCACGACATTGCTAGATCATCTCGTCACTATATTCTACGAACAAGAAGAAAAAGTAGTGAAGGAAGCTTTGTATCAGATTCCGTCTGACTGGAAAATAATCATAAGTATCTCAGAAGAGGGAAAGCCGCCACTAGAGATTCTTTCTACTTAGTGAAGCCTGGTCAATCTATCGAGGAAGGCTCAAAGCCCATTTGCTTGAGGGGTCTTATTCATTCACTGCTAGTGAATTCAAAGGCAAGCAATCAACACCATTGATAGACTTGATAGGTCCCGATCCCGGTCCTGGTTGGGAACCCGTGGACAAGCAAGCTGTGCGTATAGAATCCAATGCGGTGATCGCGATTCTTTATCATGGTAATGCTAAAGAGGCTTTGATTAGCACCTTAGGACCCAGTGGCATTTCGTGAAAACTCACCAATATTCGAGGTGACTTAGTTGACAGGTTAGGTCGAGGCAACGAGACCCAACAATTCTAATATTATGTTGGGTTTCACTTCGTTTGACCCTACCTACCCACTGCTTATATCAGAAAGGATGGTGAAAAAATTGGATCTCTTAGAAGCTGTAAAGGATAATGACAAGCAAAATTTGAAAGGATTAGTTGATTCAGGAATTTATAAATCAGAAGATGAAGTTATACACTTTGCATTAAAACAGCTTTTAGAGAATAATCCCGAACAACGACTCAAACTTGCTATATACAGGTATCAAAATAGAGAAATATCACTTGGTAAGGCTGCGGAAATTGCGGGATTGTGCTGGGAAGAAATGAAAGATGTCTTAATAAAAAACGGAATAAAACCAAGGTTGGGTCCACAAACTATTGAAGAAGCTCGTGAAGATTCTCTTACAATAGAAAGATTTCTTAATGCAACAAAAAGTGATCGCAGATAATACAGTTTTGTCAAATTTTGCTTCTGTTGACAGATTAGATTTATTGGAAAAAGTTTTTGGTGAGATCTACATAACACTGGAAGTATATGCCGAAGTTGATAATGGAATCAAAAAAGGATATTTATTTCAAAAGCAAACAAAGCAGATTGTGGATTCAGGATATTGGATCCATATAACAAGTCTTAAAAAGAAAGAATTAAATCTTTATGAAGAATTAGCAAAAATAGTTGATTTTGGAGAGGCTTCTTGTTTAGCAATTGCCAAAGAAAGAAAATGGCTATTTTTGACTGATGATGATAAAGCTAGAACGATTTCAAAGACGAATAATATTCAGTTATCAGGTACTGTTGGGGTTATACGTTCTGCGGTAATAAGAAATTTGATTCATCTATTTGAAGCCGAACAAATTCATCAAGTTATGATAAAAAATGGATATTATTCACCGATTAAACTCATAGCTGACATAATTTAGTCGGTAAGTTGGGTCGAAGAACGAGACCCAACAATTCCAATACTATCGTGACAATCGCATAGGGTTCTGCTGACTGAATGGAGTGGGAGATACTCCCTCCACAGATAACCATGAACGATAAGGCGTTCCTGACACTCCGGCACTGGCAAAGTCGCATAAATACAAATCCTGACCATCTTTTGCTTTAACTTTAAATAATATGAATGGCTGAATCCATCCAGACCAGGATATTGATTCCAATGACATATTATTGGCATCAATGAGTGGTATATTGTCCGGATCCATCGTATTAAAATATCGGTCATAAGTCAATAATATTGGTCCATGATATATTGAAGTTTTACCCTCAAGTTCACGTTCACCAACCCAGAAATATGGCGAAAGATCAAGCTGTAGATTTAGTACATCACCATCTTTCCATTCTCTATCCAAAGACGTATATTTGCCTGAATATACATTATTTACGATTTCACCATTCAAATATAGCTTACTATCTTTTGACCATCCAGGGATACGAAGGTTTAAAACGAATTTTTCAGGGGCATTTAGACTCAGTGTTATTTTGATCTCTCCGTCTTTTGGATATTGTGTGTCTTGTGTTATAGTTAGAGATTTTCCTGATGGTAAGGAAGTAGTTATAGAACATAGTCCATAATAATTCAAAACGACGCCATCTTTTGACGTCATCACTGCCCATTCACTGAGCATACCGATACCTCTTGGCGCGTTGACAGAACAGCAGTTGAGTTCTGGTGAACCGGGTCTTGCCTGAAAAACTATATCATGCGCGCTAGCCCTTCGCTCACCGTTCATTGGGGTGTTATACGTCCACCAGCGACCTGATGGGTGCTGTGCGCCGAGTATCCCATTAAACAGGGAAAGCTCAAGTTCATCTGCAACGAGTGAATTTCCTGACAACCTCAGCATATCAATCGTCAAAGCCATCCATGCAACAGTACAGCAAGTCTCAATTGCACCCTGATCGTAGGGATTACCCTGACACGCTTCTGATGATGTAAATCCGCCAGTGTTGTGCCTGTCACCTTTTAGCATTGCCCACCAGATATGCTGGAAAGCATTGTGATATTTAGAATCACCTGTAATGAAACCCATTTCACAGATACCCTGTATGCAATGCAAACCTTCCCATCGTCTTGCACGGAATTCCTGTATTTCTTTGCGAGCAAGCGCATCCTCTATGTAACCGCAACCTCCCGGCTTATCCAGTTCTTCTATCACCCATTCTGCAAGCTCAAGGTAGTTTGGTTGAGCGGTTATTTTGTAGAGTAAGCAGGCGCCGTGAAGGATCGCAAGGTTTTGCTCTGGAGATAGCATCCGTTTGTCAGTTCCAACGAATGTTTTATGGATTAGATCACAAGCCTTACAACATGCGTCCAAAGCGCGCTGATTGCCAGTATCCTGATAATACATTAAAAATGCCAGAATCCAATGATAATGCCCCCAAGCATCCCATCTGTCAGAGGTAAGCCGAAGATCGGTAGTGAACGGACCAAGATAACCATCCGGGAGTTGAGAGTCAATAAGTTCCTTAATTATATCATCAATTAGTTTTTTAAGTTTTATATCTCCACTTATACGCCATCCTTGAATTGCGGATATAAGATATTTACCGACGAACTCCCCCGACCATGGGAGCAGATCACGATGCGGTTGACGTTCCTGATCACGGAACATCTGAAGCATGGCGGGATTCGCATCTGGTGCGGTAAGTAACCAGTTTTGGAGATTAGCATCCATTCGCTCTCTAATGAATCCATCAAGATTAAATATTGCAGTTACAGGTTTCTCAAAGATTGGTTTTACAGATTGATTGCCAGAATTCACTGTTGTTCTCCCCTTAAATTTTCGACACCTAATTAAAATAAGGCTTTTAAGATCAGGAATTTAGCCGCGGAATAACATGGAATCTTTTTTTGTATTATTCCGTGTGTTTCCGTGGCTAATAAAAATATACTACCTATTACTACATCATTAACGTGACTTAACGTTAGCCCACGTTGTGGCTAATTTTGTCTCTGGGTTTACTGCGGTTGCTGTTTTTAACCCGTTTGTCATTATGGTATTGATGTCTTGATCAGTCAAACCCTTTATAGTAACGTCTAAAAAAGTTTTTATCGGTTACTATTCTTTTGTAACGTAAAAAGAATATAGCACAACTAAACACTGACGTCAAGTGAGCAGTTTTAAGTTTTGAGTTTTGAGTTTTCAGTTAGGAAAAGCCTTGTGGATAAACGATTCTGGTAACTGAAAAATTTAATACCTTTTCTTAAAGATGCTAAACAAAAAAATTCACTTGACAGGCTAAATCAACCATGATATAATTTATACTGAAAAATTAAATATGCTGAACTTGTCTTAAACTCACATCTTTATAATGTGAGTGAACGAAAGACGGGGAACCCAATTCTGATTCGATGAGAATCTTGGGGCGAATATCTGGTAACAGATTAGGGATGCTCATCCCAAGCCCGACAGCTAACCTCGTAAGCTCATAGTGAGGAGAACGCCAGAGATGTGTTCTCTGGTTTTTTTATGTCTATTTTCAGAGAACACTCACGCTAAGTTCTCTGGCTTTTTCATTTCTGGAGAAATTTCTGGAGCAAAAATCAACCTCTCGCACCAGATATAGATCCATAGCCGGAGGGTTCATAGTGCTATCACACAACCAGAAAACTCGTAAATGCTTTGATCTAATCGTATTGTTAGGGTTAGTTACTTTATTGATGATTGCTTTAAATGGGTGTGGCGCCATAAACAATGTTCAAATGTACGAAATGAGTAAAGTCCAGTTCGGTGTTGCATCATGGTACTCAAATGATTTTCATGGAAACAAAACATCGAGTGGCGAAAAATACGATAAAGATGATTTTACAGCGGCTCACAGAGCAATTCCATTTGGAACCATCGTCAAAGTAACCAATATAAAAAATGGACGAAACGCTTATGTCAGAATTAACGATAGAGGACCTCACAAAGCAAGCCGTAAAGTTGATTTATCTTATGCCGCCGCTAAAAAAATTGGAATGATAAATGACGGTATTGCAAAGGTCAGACTAGAAATCATTGACAGTGAAGCAGGTAAGATATTATATGCACAGCAAGAGCAATTCTGGCAAGCGGAAAATGCTAGAACTTATGAATTAAGCAAATTTCCTGAATCCTATAGCATCAAAGATTCCATAACAATCACTCAGGCTATTGGTTCTATAAATAGCAGGATCGTTACCTTAAATCTAAAAAAGATTCCATTTGGGATTACTGAAAGCCAAATTGTAAACGAACCACAGATACTTGTTGCTAGTGCAAGATAGGCTTTGTAATCCACAAGATCGGGGGTTATTTACCCCCTTTATTATTTTAAACCATGACTAACAATTGGGCTGAAAAAATTGCAGTAGCTCTTGACGTTCCTGATATTATCTCAGCAAGAAAACTGATGGATCAGCTAGATGAGACTGCAAGGTTGTTTAAGGTTGGTTCACAGCTTTTCACGAGTGTCGGACCCATCATAATAAAAGAGATCAAGGGTCGGGGCAAGAATCTCTTTCTGGATCTAAAGTTTCACGACATACCAAATACCGTTGCAAAAGCCGCGGAAGCTGTGACTGAGCTAGGTGTTGACATCTTCAACGTCCATATTTCAGGCGGTTACGAAATGATGGTTACCGCAGTAGAAGCAGTAGAATCAAAAGCATCCGAAATGGGTATCATAAGACCTATTGTGCTTGGTGTTACAGTACTAACGAGCATTGATGAACCTATGTTCCATAATATTTTCGGTACTACGAGAGACCTTGAATCTCAGATCATTCACATGACTGAACTTGCTAAGAAGGCAGGTCTTGACGGTGTAGTCGCTTCCCCGCAAGAAATCAAGCGATTACGAAAGATGTATGAGGATGAGGTTGTAATTCTCACACCTGGAGTAAGAACAGAAAAGCTACTGAACGATGATCAGAAGCGCACAATGACACCATCACAGGCTTTGTCTGATGGTGCAGATTACATCGTCATTGGGCGTCCAATTTACCAAGCACCAGACCCCGCCAAAGCTTTTAAGCAAATACTTCAGCAAATTGAAGATGACATAAAAAAACTCCCCTCTTGAGAGGGGTCCGGGGGTGTGTTTCCTACTTATACCATTTTCCAATTGAAATCTAACATTTAAAGGGCAACCGCAAGGGATTGCCCATACAATTAAATGTCATATTTGAATTGAGAAATGGTATTACCCTCCGCATACCTGCGCAAATATCCTGAGAAAGTTATCCCCCATAATCTTTGAAATGTCATCTTTCTCATAACCTTTATCAAGAAGCAATTTTGTGATAAACGGCATCTTTGAGACATCTTCTAATCCTCTAGGCGCAGAACTGATCCCATCAAAATCTGATCCAAGCCCAACGCTTTCAATTCCACCTACTCTTGCGATGTATTCGATGTGTTCTATCACTTTGCTTATATCAGGCGGTTCAGGATTCATGCCCTTTTGCGATTGAATTTTGAAATTCTCATCCAAAAATTCGGAATAGAAATTGACAAAGATACCTCCGCCAGATGCAGATATAGCCTTTATAAGATCATCATTCACGTTTCTCGGATGATCGCATATTGCTTTTGCGCAGGAATGTGATGCAATAATAGGGTCGCTGGTGATTTCCAGAACGTCCCATACCGTTTTATCCGCAGAATGTGATACGTCCACTATCATTCCAAGACGGTTCATCTCTCTGATTACGTCTTTACCGAATTCAGTAAGACCATCATGTTTCATAGGGTCCCAGGCGGCGTCCGCCCAATTAGTGCTTCCCCACGTAATAGTCATAAGCCTTACGCCAAGCGAATAATATTTCTCAATGAGTTTTAAATCATCCTCAATAGCTTGCCCGCCTTCTATGCCAATTATCCCGGCAATCTTGCCATTTTCATTAGCTTTACGAATATCGCTTAAAGTCAGAGCTAATTCTATCTTATCAGAGTGTTTGTTGAATTGGAAATGAAGTGCGTCAATCATTTTATTTGCAACATCGGCATAATATCCGGCAGGTTCCCCCGGCTTACCGACCCAACAAGCAAAAACCTGCACATCAACTTCACCTTCAATGAGTCGAGGGATATCAATATGCCCTTGCTCTGATCTTATGCTGAGATCAAATCCTTCGCGTAGCATCCTTCCAACAGTATCGCAGTGAGTATCACACACTGTCATTGCCTTATGAACAGCCCGAAAATCGTCATTTACCATCTTTTTATCCTTTATAGCATCTTTAAAAAAGTATGTTAAAGTTTTCCGTGAGCGTAAAAAATCCCCCCTTCCCCCCTTTTCAAGGGGGAATAGTCAAGTTTCCCCCTTTCAAAAGGGGGATAAAGGGGGATTTTAAAACGTTTACCGCATATTAAGACTCAAAGATCAAAAAGTTGAAAAAGATTTCTTAACTTGTTTTATTACTGTTCCCAGAATGGTTCAACACCAAATTCTCTACCCAGATTAGCTAAATCTCGAAGGTGCTGTTTGTGCAGAGGAATACCATCTCTCAGAAACTTCTGGCGATTAAGCCATTCGATCTCTCCGGGTAAATATACCCGCTTAACACCTTCAGCAGTCTTTGATGATCGAACTTTGCGAATCGTCTCATCCATCTTTGCTGTGAACTCATCCAAAGGCGTGAAGCTGTCAACGTTTATCGCAAAGAAAAAATGCTCTGATGGTTCGCCATTCTTCTTTAGACATGCGGATGTTCCGCCAACAAGCGCACCTGCCAGCGTTCCAACTACCATAGCCAGCCCATATCCCTTTGGACCTGCGGCGGGTTGCATATATCTGCCTTTGCTTGGGTCAGTCGTTGATTCGCCATCAACAGTCAAAAGCCATCCGTCGGGTATCTCTTGACCATAAAGTGTCATTGTTACGATCCTGCCCCATGCGGCGACCCCGCAAGCCATGTCCAGCACTATTGGCGGTTCTTCCTTTGCAGGGATAGCATAAGATAAGGGATTATTCGCTATAACCGGGGTGATCCCGCCGGGTGCGATTACTGATGCGCCCCCAGTGTTCGTCGTTGCAAATCCGATCATACTGTGTTCCAAAGCCATCGTTGAATAGCAGGATGCAGAACCAAAATGCTCACTGTTCCGAACCCCAACAGCAGAGATACCTGCTGTCTTCGCCTTATTGATAGCAATGTTCATCGCCTTGATACCGGCGATGTATCCCAATCCCATATCACCGTCAATCAAAGCAAAAGCCAGTCCTTCTTTAATGATCTGCATATTGGGATTTGCTTTGATATGACCGGAACGGATACCATTCACGTAACGCCCTAAAGCCCTTGTGCCATGCGAATATGTACCTCTCAGGTCTGTCTCGATTTCCAAATCAGCGACAGCGTCGGCATCTTCTTTCGACACACCAACTTTCTGATAGACTTCACTGACGAACTTTCTCAATTCCTCTGAACACACAATTATCTCTTGAGAATTATCACTCATATTATTCTCCTCAACCATGATTATTTATAACCATATAATTCAATCTCTCGTATTTCAGGCGCTGAAATTTTGGCTTTTTGTAGTGCATAAAATTCTGTATCGCTGTGCGCAAATCCATACACATATCCATCAAATTTTGCTTTTCCGTATGCCCTGATCTTGACCTTATCTGTAACGACAGATGTTCTTACTATGATCTCCTTTACTGAATTATTTTTGTATTCTTTAATGAGCTTCCATTGATTTTCTCCTTCAATAAATGCCAGAACACCGAAGTCACGCAGGGCGTCACTATGAATCACAATCTTCTTTATAGATTTCTTTTCTGGTAAGGTTATAATAACTTCAGCACTTGGTATAGAGCCAATGATTGTATCGCTGTGTATACTTGCAGGAAAAGCAAGCTTTCCAGACGTACTCATGAAACCGTCAATCACCTCGGGAGAGGTAGATTCGACACCTTTATCTCGGGCATAGTTCTCACTCCATTCATATTTCTTGAAAATATCCTGTCGTTGAATATTTTGACAGGAAGATATAATCAACAATGCTGCCAGAGTTGTTATCAATATTAGTATTTTTAGTATCAAATCTATCCTTTCATCTTAAATCCCATGCGAAGATGTGAGCATTTTCATCACCATACGTTGTCAATGGAATGAATCTCAAGGATGTTGTCGTAATACTCATTTTGATCCTTACCAACCTCTGATGATTATTATTTTCTTCAGCGATAACCTTCCATGAGCCATTCTGATCTAATGCCTCGATACGAAATGCCCGAACCACAGTCTTTGGAATAGTCATAGGTTCTGTATGTAATGGATAATTGCATGGCATGTTTAGCGGTCTTCTGTTCAGGTTGCTGTCAAATACAAGGCGGAATTCGCTGATTTTTTGTGGTAAGTTAAATGAGTATTGTATCCACGAATTCGGTTTGCCTGTCCAGCCGTTATCAGCGTCACCGATGGGCCTGTCAATACCATTGCGCAATGGTTCTGGATCGCCTTCCGAAGCAGAAAGCTGTGCCGATCTTGTAAGTTCAGGAACTTCTCTAACCTTCCATGGCAGGTAGCAATCATCATCTATTAATGTCTGTTGAAGCTCTTTAAGTCTTTCCTGATAGACACCTCTAGGTGAAAGTCCATATTTAATAGCTATTGCAGAAGCTGTTCCAACCGCCTGCCCAAGTACCGCACAGGTCGCCATTACCCTCGTTGAACTCATGGATGCGTGAGTTGCGCTGATGTTCCTTCCGGCAAAGAGTAAATTGTTGATGTTCTTAGAATATAGACTTCGATAGGGTATCCCGTAAGGTGATGGCGCAGGGTGAAAGATGGTAGGCTGTCCCTTCCAGCGCATTCCGCCGGGATGATGATCATCCATAGACCACCCGCCATAAGCCACAATGTCATCAAATCGCCCCTCGGCGCGCACATCGTTCTGTGTGATTATGTGATCGCCAACGTATCGTCTGCTTTCTCGCTTACCGGGTAAAAAACCTACCCAATCAAGTACCCAATTATCCGCACCATGATCGCCGTAATTCTTTATGTGATCCCACACTCCAAAGGCGACTTTCAGCAACTCGTCCCTTATCTCCTCAGTATCGTGTATGGAATTCTGCTCCCCGCCAAGTTCAATCCACCAGAAGTTGGAACTGTGAACATCGTGACCTCGAAATGGGAGATCATCATCGGTCAGATATTTATTTGCCCAAAAAGGAGGGATAAAGGACTGTGAGCGATCCGTCTCACGGGCTTGGATCAGGCAACTCATACCCATAGTCTTATTATCGGATTCTTCAGGTTCGATATCCTCGTTGAATTCGTGAGAGGATTCTCGCCCCATACGGAATTCTGCACCGGATAAAGGTGCAAGGATGCTGTCGCCAGAACAATCAGCGAATAGCGATGCTTCAACGGTGTGCCACGTTTCAGTCGTAAGTTGCCATCCCTTGATTTTCCTGATGGTGTTTCCATCCATAACCAGATCATTACATGAGCAGTTTAGAAACAAAGTGATATTATCCTCAAACTTTACCTTTTCGTATAATATACTATCCCAAATAGAATAAATGCGTTCCGGGTTGCGGTAAAGGTTTTCCAGCATTATTTCCTCAAGGATGCCGGTTTCACGATTATTTTTACCGTGTGCGCCTCCGACCCACATGCGTATTTCCGATGACGCATTTCCTCCGAGCATGGGTCTGTCGTGCATTAATAAAACCTTTGCGCCGTGTCTTGCTGATGCTATCGCAGCGCACATTCCCGCTAGTCCACCGCCAATAATGCAAAAATCAACTTTATGTGTTTTATGTCTCATAATTTTTCTCTACAAAAATCAAGATGAAAGTTTAGGTTATTTTGAAAATTAATTGTTTAACGATATAATACATTAAAACTGAATGACGTTCAACATCTATTTTGCTTTAAGCGTTCCCATGTTTTCATTAGCTTTCCGCTTGGATCAATAGCTCACTTACTGCCTTTTTGCCTCTTGACCTATATATAAATCATGATATAATATAATTTGAGTAAGGTAAACAAAAAACATTATATTACTAGGAAAAATGAAGATATGGGTCTTATTTTTGAGTGGGATGAAAACAAAGCTAAATTGAATTTTAATAAACACAAAGTTAGCTTTGAGGAAGCAAAAACTGTTTACGATGACCCATTTTTAATGACATTTCCTGATCCAGAGCATTCTAATCACGAACAACGATACATAAATATTGGTATTTCATCAAGAAGACGATTTTTGATTGTTATTCACACAGAGCGAGGAGAGAGTATCCGTATCATTAGTTGTCGAAAAGCAACCAGATCGGAGCAAAAAGTTTATGAAGAAGGCATCTAATCAAAACAAAACAGAGTGTGATAATGAAATGCTACCTGAATATGATTTTACAAAAATGTCGGGTGGTGTTCGAGGTAAATATCACAAGGCTTATCGTGAAGGACATACCGTTAAGATTCACAAAGATGATGGGAATATTGAGATTCATTATTTTACCCTTGAAGATGGCGCAGTTATGTTAGAGCCAGACGTAAAAGAGTATTTTCCTGACTCAGAATCTGTTAATAATACCTTACGTTCCTTGATCTCTCTTATTCCTGATAAACATCAGACAGTAAAGGTAAAATAAAAAAACTTATTTTTAGCCAACTAATTGCTTCTGAAGAAGCTCTTCTACAAATTCACTAGCAGAAATTCCTTTTTCCTTAGTGATTTTTTGAAGTATCTCGGCAGTTTCTTCTTTTATTTCTATTAAGTAATGTCTTTTCCGAAGATTAACTTCTATCTCTGCATCTTCAAGAAAATCTTTGTAGTCCATACTGTCATGTGAATCCCAAAATTCACCAGCTTCGTCGTAAGATGCAAATTCTTCGGGAATTTCCTCAATTTTTCTTTTTGGCATTATAGTACCTCCTCTCTCGAGGTGACATATCTCTTGCTGAAATAACAATTCCAGTATTGTTCGTTTTGTAAATGAAAACTACAAAAAGGTATCGTCCCGCAAAGGTTCTACTATATGCAATATAAGCATCTTCTCCCTTTACTTTGCCACGTTGTACCCTGCGAAAAACAGGCTTGTTGAATAAAGCCTCTTCTACTTCCGCAACGCTTACGTTATGTTTCTTTCTGATTTTATTGACAAATTCTCTATATCATACGATTTCTTTAAGTTGCAATGTTATCCGCAATTGTTTGTAATAAACCAAACCAGATTATGTGTATCTACAACGTAAGTTTCCATAGGATCAAACTTGTTTGACAATATAATACATTAAAACTAAGCAACATTCAACGCCTATTTTGCTTTAAGCGTTTCCCCATGTTTTCGTTAGCTTTCTGCTGCATCAATAGCTCACTTACTGCTTTTTTGTCTCTTGACCTGTATGTAAATCGTGTTATAATATAAATGAATTGAGAAAAGAGTGTGGTCAACATCAATATTACACAACAATAAAGAGAGATGAACTGATATTTCTCAAATATCCTTTTAACCAAGTAATCAAAGGCGTTGAGGAATTGGAAGCAAATGAAAATGCTCTCTAAAGAAAGAACATATATCAATCTCCCGTTTGGCATGGTTCTTTATCTGCTGAAAGGTCAGACCTGTCACAGCATAAAGCTTTATAAAGCTTTTCCATTACCAGATATGCAAGAAACTTGATGCCTACCATGCTATATACACCTCTCAGGGCATAG
>Ga0315282_10000817_pt1 | contig 60934 bp, 43 predicted proteins | sample YL17G07_20_MG_FD_203693 | JGI IMG/M metagenome (GOLD analysis project Ga0315282, IMG submission 203693) | Sediment microbial communities from Yellowstone Lake, YNP, Wyoming, USA - YL17G07_20 | ecosystem: Environmental > Aquatic > Freshwater > Lake > Sediment | place: USA: Wyoming | collected...
CACTCTTTGCGGGCGACGCATGCGTCGCCCCTACGCCAAGAGCGCATGCCACAATCGCTGGTCACACACTTCGGCGCGGGGGCATCAATGATTTCCGCTTGCATCCGTCGCGGTCGGTGGGTCTAATATCGTGCTGCGTTTGCGCCACCACGACACCTCACCCGGCCTCGCGGCGCCCGCGTATCCGACGCTTTATCGAAGGTCTCTTCACGCGAAAGGGAACGCCCGCTCATGGACAAGAGAAGGCAACTGCTCGAAAGCTACTCCGCGCTCACGCTCAAAGGGCTCGGCACCGACGAGTTCGTGGCCGCCGTGGAAGCCCTCAAGGCAGACGCGGCAAAGGCCGGGGCGCATGACGTCGAACACTTCTTCGCTGGGATGGCCGCCTCCGAGAGAGACGAGTGCGAAGAAGCCGTCGCCTGCTTCGATGCCGCACTGACGATTAACCCAGATTTCCCCCAGGCGCTGCGCTCCAGGGCCTTTTGCGTCGGCAAACTCGGCAGGCGCGAGGAGGAACTCAAGCTCTATGATGCAGTCGACGAACGCTATGGGAAGTCCGCGGACCCGCTTGTGCTCGAGCAGGTCGCGACAGCCCTTGTCAACAAGGGCGCGGTGCTTGGGAAGTCAGGCAAGCCCGCCGAGGCAATCGCAGTCTGCGACGAGGTGGCGAAGCGATTTGGCGATGCCAAGGAACCAGGCATCATCGAGGATGTCGCGACAGCCCTTGTCAACAAGGGCGTGGCGCTTGGGGAGTCAGGCAAGCCCTCCGAGGCAAACGCAGTATACGACGAGGTGGCGAAGCGATTTGGCGATGCCAAGGAACCCGGCATCATGGAACAGGTCGCGCGAGCGCTTGTCAACAAGGGCTGGGCGCTTGGGAAGTCAGGCAAACCTGCCGAGGCAATCTCAGTCTACGACGAGGTGGCGAAGCGCTTCGGCAACTCCAAGGAGCCCGGCATCATCAAGCAGGTCGCGACCGCGCTTGCCGGCAAGGGCTTGGCGCTTGGGCGGTCGGACAAGTTCGCCGAGGCGATCACAGTCTATGACGAGGTGGCAAAGCGCTTTGGCGATGCCAAGGATCCTGGGATCGTCGAGGAGGTTGCAAGAGCGCTTGCCGGCAGGGGGTTAGCCCTTGAGCAATCAGGCAAGCCCGCCGAGGCAGCCGCAGTCTACGAGGAGCTCATAACGCGCTTCCCGGCACGCGAAGAGGGCGGTATCGCGCGCATCGTCTCGCTGGTTCGAGGATTCCGTGCCGCGTTGCCGCCTTTCGCCGGAAAGCGGGCACGAGGGGGAGCCGAAGGTGAGAAGCTGGTGCCTCCCGATGCCGAGAAGCCAGAGGAGTACGCCAATATCCTAAGGGGCGCGCTCGCCTCGACGCTGGACGAATACGCCCGCGAAGCCGAATCCAAAGGCTTCTTCGACAAAATGAAGGCACGCGAGGCGCGATTCATGCGGTTTCTGGAGTCCGGACGGAGCTTCGATGCCGGAAGGTCGATACTCTTCGTCCTGCGCGAGTGGAATTCGTTTACCCCCGCGATCCCAGACGAGCAGGAGGCGGACCGGGGCGGCGGGTACTTCATCCACCACCGCGGTCAGGGCATAGTGATCGATCCGGGCTACGACTTCATCGAGAACTTCGAACGCGCCGGCGGACGCATCGCCGACATAGACCATATCGTCCTGACCCACGCCCACGGCGACCACACGGCCGAGTTCGAGTCGCTCCTGGTCCTCCTTCACGAGTTCAACAGTCGCCGCGAGAAGGAGGGCGCACCAGGTGCGCGCAAGAAGGTCAAGCTCTACCTGAGCCAGAGCGCGCACCGCAAGTTCGCGGGGCTCTTCTCCCTCAAGGATCGCGACTGCGTCGGCGAGGTGGTCACGCTCAACAAGGGGTCCCGCGAGCATCCTCAGAGGGTCGCAGTCGCCCCCGGCATCACGATGACGGTCCTCTGCGCGTACCATCCGGACGTCCTCTCCGACGACTGCGCCGTGGGCGTCGGATTTGATATCAGCTGCGGGGACGGCCCGAAGGCCGTGAGCCGCAAAATCCTCTTCACAGGGGACACAGGGCTTTTCCCGCAGGTCCGAGGGACTGACGGCGAGCTCATAGACAACCGTGTCGTGGTATCGAAGGACGACGCGCTGTACGCGAGATATCCTGAAGACTTCGGTCCGGGAAGCGCTATCGACCTTGCCGTCGTCCATATAGGCTCCATCCGCGATTCCGAGTTTCGCATGCCGGACCTCGGCAGCGACATGGGCGAGAAGTTCTTTTACCCGCATCACCTCGGCATCCTCGGCGTCACGCTGCTTCTGAGCCAATTGAAACCGCGCGCCGCGGTGATAAGCGAATTCGGCGAGGAGCTCAAAGACATCAAATGGGATATCGTGAAGATCATTGACGAACGGCTCGAAGCCCTGGGACTCTGGAAGGGCCGTCACCTCGTTCCCGGCGACCTGACCGTCGTATACGACATCGCCGCGGGGAAGTTCCTCTGCCACGACTGCTGCGCATTCAAGGACGTCGCCGACCTTCACGTCAGGAAGGAGAGTGATTTCGGCCCCCGACCCCACGCGCACAACAAGCACAAGCGTACATACCTCTTCGCGTCCCCCGCAGCAGACGACGTGAGCGGCAAACTGGAGGACTACTACAATCGCCTCGCCGACCGCGCCCTCGACTACTTCGCCCCTCCGCCGCCCGCGCGTTAGCTGGCGTAGGGTGGGCCTCGGCCCACGCGGGAACGGCCTGCGAACCGGACCGGATAGCAAACTGCGCGCAGCGGTCGGCCGCTTTGCGATCTCGAGCCCTCCGACGGACACGTGACGTGATTCACCGCCTTGAGTCGCCCACCCCTTGATTGATTTCTTCTTGAATTCATTCCGGTTCTCTTGGTGCTCTTGGTGCCTTGGTGGTGAGTTTTCTTCATCAACGTACAGTCCTCTGCGGACCCTGCGGACTCCGCGTGAGACAGGTTTGCCGAAGTGTTTGCATCGGTGTGATCCGGTGGCTAACCTCATCGGCGCATCGCCGGCCGTTCCCTTCGCACGTTCTCACGTTCCCACCTGCGGCTCCGCGCCGCCTCACCTGCTCCCCTGATCGCCTGTTCTCCTGCTCTCGCGGCCTTGGCCGCGCGCCGTGAGACTCGTGCGCCTCTGGAGGGAAAATCAGAATTCCTCATTTTTTCTTCAAGTCGCTTCCACATAACGTCTTACGTCAATATCTGGAAAACACCCTATTGGACTTACGTCACCCCCAACCCCCCAATCCTCGTGCACCCCACATAGTTATAGAGGGACTGTGTTTCTTTCCCGGGGGCCTACCTTCGGACTTCGGTCTGGTTCTTGCTCCAGTCTCCGGCCTACAGTCTCCAGTCTGGTTTTCGTTCTTTGACAACTGAAGACATTGTGAAACAGACGGTTCGCCGCCCGGGGGCTCGGAGTCTGTCCGCAGATATGGGCAGTCGAGGACTGCAGGTCTCGACTGCCCCTCCTGTGAAAACCCGGCCGAAAATCGATACCATGGCCCGTCGAGACCTGCAGGTCTCGACTGCCCCTCCCGGGCCATTGCCCGGCCGCGAGTTGCGTATATAATACTGACCAGTCAGTTCTATGCCCGGGCGGCTCGCCCGGTGCGATTGTCTCTCTATGGGGGAGGATGACAGATGCCCAAGCGTGACAGGCGGCGTGACATCATAGAGGCCGCACAGAAACTCTTCACGTCGGGGCGTTTCCACGAAGTGACCACCGACGACGTCGCCCGCGCCGCAAAGGTCGGCAAGGGAACGATTTACAAGTACTTCCGCGACAAGGACGACCTCTTTTTCGAGACCGCAAACGCCGGCCTCTCCCAGCTCTGTGAGACTCTTCACAAGAAGGTGCCCGAAGGCGCTCCATTCAGCGAGCAGCTCCTTAGCGCCTGCGTTGCCATCAGCACCTTCTTCCGACACAAAAGGCAGGTGATGCGGGTTATACAACCGGATGAAGGCCGCGGCCCCTTCAGTGGTGAGTTCCGTGAGCGCTGGCGCCAGAAGCGCGCCGAGCTTGTGGCCGCGGTGGCGGCGATCATCAGCAAAGGTGTCGACGAAGGGGAGATTCGCGACGACGTCGACCCGCAAGTGCTTGCCGCGTTCTTCCTTGGGATGCTGAGGACTCGGGGGAGGGAACTCGGCGACGCTCCGGAGGAAATGCAAAGGCATGAGATGGTGGTCGATCTGTTTCGTAACGGCGCCGCTCGAAGGGATGCATAAAGAGGCGTTTGACAGTTTGCGCGGACGATCTTAGGAGGCTCTTGTGAAGAAGATAATCATCGCCGTGGTAATCCTGGCACTCGCCGGAGGCGGAGTCTATTACTGGCGGAGCCGCAACGCCGCCAAAGACCCAAGCCAGGAGCAGCAGACCGCCAAGGCCGAGAAAAGAAGCATAATGAAGCTTGTACACTCCAATGGCCGCGTCGTGTCGAATCTTGACGTCGACATTAAGTGCAAAGCCAGCGGCACCATTACCAAGCTCCCCGTCGACGTGAGCGATTCGGTGAAAAAGGGCGACCTCGTTCTGGAGCTCGATCCGATCGATCAGGAGCGAATCACCAAGCAAAGCGAGGTGCAGCTTACAGCGTCCAAGGCGAGACTCGTTATCGCCAAGGATAACCTCGACATTGCCGAGAAGACTCTCGCTACGGACCGCCAGCGCGCCCAGACAGCCCTTCAGTCCGCCGAAGTCAGGGCTAAGGACGCCGACGCCAAGGCTGAACGCGTGAAGACGCTGTTCCAGAACAAGTTGGCCAGCCAGGAGGAGTACGATACGGCGCTCACCGCCGCGGTGCAGGCCAAGGCCGACCTCGATGGCGCGGAGGTGAAGCTGGACGAGCTCAAGACCCAGGAAGAGGGTCTCGATCTGCAGCGCCAGCAGGTTTCGCTCGCGCAGAACCAGGTCGATAGCGACCAGATCTCATATGACATCGCCCAGGACCGGCTCGCGGACACGAAGGTCGTCGCGCCCATGGACGCTGTGGTCAGCGCGCGCAGCGTGCAGATCGGCCAGATCATCGCCTCCGCCGTGAGTAACGTCGGCGGCGGCACGACCGTTCTCACCCTTTCCGATCTGTCGAGGATATTCGTGATCGCTTCGGTTGACGAAAGCGACATAGGCAAGGTGGCCGTCGGGCAGCGCTCGATAATCAGCGTGGATGCCTGGCCTGACAAGATGTTCGACGGCCAGGTCGTTCAGATCGCCACCAAAGGCGTCAATAGCTCCAACGTCGTCACGTTCGAGGTCAAGATCGAGGTTACCGGCGACGAAAAGTCTCTTCTCAAGCCCGAGATGACCGCGAATATCGACATAGTCTGCGCGAGGAAGAGGGACGCTCTCGCGGTGCCTCTGGAAGCGATATCCACAAAAGAGGGCAAGTCTTTCGTTACGCTCCTCAAAGCCGACGGCAAGACCACGGAATCGAAGGAAGTTCAGGTCGGCATAAGCGACGACACGAGGACCGAGATAACCGACGGGCTCAATGAGGGCGACACCGTTGTCCTGCGGAAGGCCGGTGCCGACAGCCGTTGGAACGCCTCCAGCCAGGATCAGCGCAAGGGCGGCGACCGCGGTCGTATGCCGGGCATGATCCCCGGCGGCGGTGGCGGCGGCAGAGGCTTCGGCGGCGGCGGCAGGGGCGGCAGATGATCATAGAAGCGCATTCGCTGGTTAAGGTTTACCGGCTGGGCGGCGGCGAAGTGCGAGCCCTCGACGGAGTGGACCTTGAGGTCGATTCCGGCGAGATGCTCGCCATAACCGGCCCCTCGGGGTCCGGCAAGTCCACGCTTATGCAGGTCATTGGCTGCCTCGACCGTGTTGACAGCGGCTCCTATGTTCTCGCGGGCGAGGACGTATCCAAGCTATCCGAGGATCAACTCGCCGACATTCGCAATCGCCGCATCGGGTTCGTCTTCCAGACCTTCAATCTGCTGCCGCGCATGAACGCCCTTGAGAACGTGGAGCTGCCTCTTCTCTACGCGGGGCACTCGGACGCCAAGGACCGGGCTGCTGAGGCCCTCGCCGCAGTGGGCCTTTCCGATAGGATGCATCACGAGCCCAGCCAGCTCTCCGGCGGCCAGCGCCAGCGCGTCGCAATCGCGAGGGCGCTTATCACCGATCCGGCCATAGTCCTCGCCGACGAGCCTACCGGAAACCTCGACTCGAAGACAGGCGATGAGATTATGGCGGTTCTGCGCCATCTCAACGATCAGGGCCGCACGATAATTTTGGTGACACACGAGCCTGATATTGCCCGTCTATGTAGAAGGCAGGTGCGGCTGCGCGACGGGCGCGTCGTGGACGGCTAAGAGCCTATTTCAGTAGGCTTCGTGAGCGGCGTTGCGCGCGCCCACGGGCCGAATGCAAGGAGCGATGACGATGGCTTATCCAGAGATAAGTCGAGGAAGAGTGACGAGAGCTGCGGTCTGTGGCCGCCGCAACCCGAAGGGACGCCTCAATCTGCGTCGCATTGCGGCGTCGCTCGTCGTCGACGTATCTATTGATACGCCTTCCTCCTCGCTCCTTGCACTGCAACGCAACTTGAGGCGTCGCCGCCACGACGCCTACTGAAATAGGCTCCAAAAGAAAGGGTAGGGCGCTAAGTGCTTTTCTGGACAATAGTTAAGGTGGGTCTCAGAAGTCTCCTGGCCAACAAGCTTAGGAGCCTCTTGGCGATGCTCGGGATCATAATCGGCGTCGCGGCGGTGATTTCCATGCTCGCGATAGGCGCAGGAGCCAAAAAGCAGGTTCTCGACAGAATCTCCGCAATGGGCACAAACCTCCTCATGGTCCGGCCCGGGCAGAGCGGCTCGCATGGAGTAACGTCGGGCACGACCCAGAACCTGACGCTCGACGACGCGCAGGCCATACTTGCCGAGGCCGATGGCGTCGCCTCCATTGCCCCTGGCGTAGGCGGCAACGCCCAGCTCAAGTATATGGGTCACAACACGCGCACCCAGATAACCGGCATTTCCGTAACCTATTTGCCCATAAGGGATTTCCAGATCGACAAGGGGCGCATGTTTACGGAGCCCGAGTGCGACTCCATGGCGCGCGTGGCGGTAATCGGCCCGGTTACGGCGACGAACCTCTTTGATACAGATGATCCGATCGGCCAGACCATAAAGCTCAATGGCATAAGCTTTAAGGTCATTGGCGTGCTCAAATCCAAAGGCGACCAAGGGTACTTCAGCCCCGACGACCAGGCCTTCGTGCCCTATACAACCGCCATGAAGCAGCTCTTCGGGCTGGATTACCTTCGCGAGATCGATGTTGAGGCGAAGGAGGGCGCGGATCTAACCAAAGTGCAGGATGCGGTTACCGCGGTCCTAAGAAAACAGCACCACCTGCAGGAAGGCGTTCCCGAGGACTTCCAGATCCGCAACCAGGCCGATATGATCGAGACCGCTTCCGAGATCACGCAGACCTTCACGATCCTTCTCGGCGGCATAGCCAGCATCTCCCTCATCGTCGGTGGAATCGGAATCATGAACATAATGCTGGTGACGGTGACGGAGAGGACAAGGGAGATCGGGATACGCAAGGCCATCGGCGCCAAGAGGAAGAGTATAAGGATGCAATTTCTGCTCGAATCGCTTATCATTAGCGGGCTCGGAGGCATCATAGGGGCAATGCTGGGGGTTGTCACGGCGCAGATAATCGGTAAAGTGTCTACGTCGTTTCACCCGTCCGTTGAGTTGTTCAGCATAGTGCTTTCGCTGTCTTTTTCGGGGATGGTGGGGGTGTTTTTCGGTTGGTACCCCGCCGCGAGGGCGGCCAAGCTGGACCCGATAGAGGCCCTGCGGTACGAATAGTCAGACAATGCCGCCGGAAGGCCGGCGGACAGCATACAGACGCGTAATGAAAGGGAATGTCATGGCAAGAGGTGGTTGGGGTCTTTGTGCAGTAGTGTTCCTTACGGCCGTGTTCGCGTGCGCTGTGTATGCGGCGTCCGCCGCGGCTGAAACCGAAGCGGCGCCGGCTGCGCCGGCTCCGACGGAGAACGCCGCAGTATGCCCGCCGGGTACGCAGGTCGGCGTTGCGCCTTCGCAGCCCGCGATTGAATCCACGGGAGCCATTACGTTAAGCGTCGCTCAGGCCATTCTCATGGCGCTCGAGAACAACAAGGCCCTCGTCGTCCAGCGGTACAACCCGAGCATACAGTACAACAACATCGCCGTTCAGCGGGCGGCGTTCGATCCGACCCTGACGGGCGATCTCCGTTTCAGCCGCACGCACAGCTTCTTTCCAACTATCGACCAAAAGACGGGCAACCTCGTGCGCTCGACAGGCAGTTCACAGGCCACCACGGCGCAGATCGGCATCTCGGAGTTTCTCCCGACGGGCACGACGCTGGCATTGGTCGGCACATCGAAGCTCAACCCTCTCGAATCCATCGAAACCAGCGAATACTCCACTCGCGTCGGCCTGACCGTGACGCAGTCGCTCCTCAGGGGATTCGGCCTCGACGTCAATCTTGCCAGTCTCAGGCAGGCGAGGATCGCCTACCTTGCGTCTGAGTTTGAGCTGAGAGGCTTCGCGGAAAGCCTTCTCGCCGCGACGGAGGAGACTTACTGGAACTACGCGCTTGCGCAGAAGCAGATCGATATCTTTGAACAGTCTCTCAAGATCGCCGAAGATCAGATGAACGAGACTAAGGAGCGTATCAGGGTCGGCCAGCTGGCCGAGAGCGAACTGGCCGCCGCAGCGGCGGAAGTCGCGCTTCGCAAACAGAACCTGATCAACGCGAGGGCCGCGCTTGCCACTACGCGCGTGCAACTTCTCCGTCTCATAAGCCCGCAGAGCTCCGTACCTCTCGGGCTCGACGTGGCGAGCTCGGATGAACCGTGCATACCGACCGACCAGATAGACGGTCTGGACGAGCACCTCGCACTCGGTCTTCGCATGAGGCCGGACCTCAACCAGGCTCGGCTCCAGGTGAATAGAGGCGACCTGCAGATCGTCAAGACAAAGAACGGCCTCCTGCCGAGGCTCGACCTCTTCGCAACCTTCGGCAAGACGGGGCTCTCGGATTCCTATTGGGGCTCCATCAAGCACATTGACGATGGAGGCTATGATCTCGTTGCGGGTCTGACGGGCGACTACACTCTGGGCAACCGCGCCGCCAAGGCGGATTACAGCAGCTCGGTTCTGTCGAGGGACGAGTCGCTCGAAGCCGTCGCCAATCTGGCGCAATCGGTCGAGTCGGACATCCGCCTGGCCTTTATCGAGGTCGGGCGATCCGGCGAGCAGGTGACCGCCAGCGCGGCGACGACCAAGCTCCAGGAGGAGACGCTGCGCGCGGAAACGGAGAAATTCCGCGTCGGCAGGTCAACGAACCTCCTCGTCATTCAGGCGCAGCGCGATCTGCTCCAGGCGCGGATTACCGAGATACAGTCGGTCATCAATTACATAAAATCCTTCACTGAGCTTTACCGGCTGGAAGGTTCTCTTCTCACGAGAAGGGGCATCCAGTGCGCGGGCGGCGAGCCGGTGACAATGACCTCCGGCTTCGACGCAGCGGCGGCGCCGGGCAACGCATGCACCACAGGCGCGCAGGCAGTCGTGCCGGCGCAGTAGGCATATAGCCGGTCGCACCGCGCTCTGCCGCGAGATATTGTCGCAGGCGCTTGTCCCCGCAGAATCGACGACCGTGTTGTTACCGGCGTGGGACCGGACGCTGCTTATTCCATGCCGGGCGCTACCGGCTTCTTCACGGCCGGCAGGCGCGTTCCCTTGAATCGCGCGAGCCAGACGTTCGCGTTGCCGGCAGGGTCGAACGTCCTGCCTGCGACCAGCACCTGGCCGCTGGAAAAGGCGATGGCCCCGTAGACGGCGTCGTCGTGGACGCCCGCCGACGAGTACGTTGTCTGGGCCACCTGCCTCAGGTACTTGTCATAGATAGCGACCCATGCGTCGTCGACGCTTGCGGCAGTTGCGACCTTGCCCGCGACGAAGTACCGGCCGCCCGGCCCCTTGGCAATGGCATACGCGAAGTCGTCGTGCCCGTCCGGAGCAGCGTAAGTTGCGCTGGCGATAAGGTTCAGGTCGTTGTCGAACTTGCCTATCCAGATATCGAGGCCCTGGGCCTCAGTGGCAATCGTTCCCACGACGTAGACGTCCTTCTTTTCGACGAGAATGTCATAGGCGGCGTCGTTGCCGGCGCCGAAACCCGCAACATACGCCTCCTTGACGACATTGAAACTCGCGTCGAGCCTGCCGACCCAGATGTCCTGGCCCTGGCCGGCCACCGGGCGATAGCCAGCGACAAAGAGGTTGCCAGTGGAGTCGAGCGCGAGGGCGTTTGCGCCGGCGCTGCCCTTGGAGGGGCCGTCTATGGTCGTGTTGCCCAAAGGCTGCATATTCGGGTCATACTTTGCGACCCAGATATCCGTGCCCCACCCATACATCGCCATCCGGCCGACAGTGTAAACGTTGCCCTTCTTGTCGAGGATTATCGCGCGTCCGGAGTCATCGCCGCTTACGGCGCCGCTGGCGGTAGTGCTGGTGTTGGGGCCGAGATCCTTGAGCCGTTTCTCAACGCGGATCTCCTTTGCGCCCCCTTGCGTTATGTAGCCGGTGACGTAGATCTCTCCTTTGCGCCCGATCGCGACGTCGAAGATTTCGTCGTCCTGGTTGCTGCCACCGTCCCAGCCCATAGTGCCGTCCCACTTGAGACTTCTCTTGTACTGCCCGATGGAGATGTTCTTTCCTGTCACGGCCCCGGAGGACGTGCCGGCGACGAACACCCTGCTTCCCTTGGCTGCGACGGCGTGCCCCTCCGACGGCAGGCCCCATCCGTCATCCTGCAGCGTTGATTTCACGATGACTACGGCGGGGGGCTTGGGCGCCGCATAGAGCGCCGCGTTCAGGACAAGCGTGAGAACCATGCATGCGGCCAATGTCATGGCTGTGCATGCGAGACGGTTTGCGCGGGCGCTCGTGTCCGCTACGCGAAGATGTCTGTTCATCGGCAATCCTCCGAAAGAGTGGGCCGTGATGGTTATGTCCGCCGGTGTCGCGCTGAGGGGCAAGTATTTGAGCACGGCCACGCGGCCCAGTCAAGTCAAATCCGCGTAGTTTTCAACAGGAAACCGCCTTTGGCAGCGCCTTCGGAGCAGGGATGCCGCCGTCGAGGCGGGGCCGCTGCCTGAGCGCAATGTATTGCAGCGCCGGCACTTGCGCCGTGCCATGTTTCTTTGCATGGCCGGCGCTCAGTCTTTACAGGAATTTAATGCCCGCCCTCAGCCTCCTAACACCGGCCATATGCGCCATGCGGTAGGATCAGAGGCGTTAGCGGCACTCAAGAGGAGCGGGTAGACCACTGTCAAGGGAGAAGGTGTGGCTATGAATCCAGAAAGCCCATGCCTGAGCCATCGGCCAAGCCGACGGAGGCCGGCGTGACGATGAAGCCTGGTCTCAGGGACCTGTTCTGGATGACCGTCGGCGCGGCGATTTTTCTCGCGATTATACTGCTGGCGTTGCATTTTCAAAACCAGCAGAATCCCGCCGCACAATTGGCCTTCAAGGCCAAACGCATTGAATTGGTGGAACGGATGCGGCTGGGCCTGGCCTCGGCCTCAGAGGCAGAGAAGAGCGCGGTAATGGCCGTCACCGATGAGGATTCGCGGACCTACGCCGACCAGGCCCGCGCAGCTACCGCCACAGTGGAGCAGGGCCGCCGAGATCTGGAGAACCTGCTGTCGCCGGGAGGCACAGAGGACGAAAGAGACGACCTGGCCCAATTCTCGAAAGCCTTTGCGGAGTTCCAGCGCATCGACAAGGAACTGCTGAATCTCGCGGTCAGGAACACCAACCTCAAGGCGTACAGTCTGGCGTTTGGCCCCGCCGCCGAGGCGCTCAGGGAGATGGACGATGCGCTGGGACGTGTCACCGCGGCGGGCGGCGCCGCGGGCGCGGACAGCCTCAAGGTCACGCAACTCGCTGACGGAGCCAGGATCGCGGCGCTGCGCCTCATGACCCTGTTGCCGCCGCACATTGCCGAGGAAAGCGATCAGAAGATGGACGAACTGGAAGCGGCGATGACCAAAGAGGATCAGGCGGTCCGCCGGAGTCTGGACGGTCTGACCGCGTTGGTGAAGCAGAGCGACAGGGGCGATCTTGCTGCCGCTACATCGTCCTTTGGCCGGTTCACAGAGATCAGGACGCAGATAATCAAACTCTCCCGCGAGAACACAAACGTTCGCTCTCTGACTATCTCACTGAACCAGAAACGCAAGGTCATGCTGATCTGTCAAGACAACTTGGCGGCCATCGAACAAGCCATTCAAGCGGAGCCGATCGCGGGCTTGTCTAACCATGCGCCGATGATGCCTCGGTAGAAGGTGTGGGCAACCCGATAGTCTGATTGGGAGACGTATCATATTGCGAAGGCGAGGTCTGTGTCGCAGGGCATAGGTGCTCTGTGGAAGGCCCTCCGGCTTTACGAGAATTTGACGGCGTCTTCTTGTCTCTTAACATGAGCCATATGAGCCCTGCGATAAGATCAGGGGGCAGCGATATTCAGGAGGAACGGCCGGTGAAAGACGCGCTATACGTTGTGCTCATGCTGGGTTTCTTCGCGGCTTCGGTTGTGCTCGTGTATGCGCTCGACCGGCTGAGGGGAGGGTCCAAGCTGTGACGATTCCGCATATGATCTCGGGGCTTGTGGCGGCGGGGCTTCTGGCATATCTCCTTATCGCCCTCATCAAGCCGGAATGGTTCTAGACAACCGGCTCTTGCTTGCCGGTGCTGGAGGCGCTTTGAATGACTGCTTCAGGGCTCATACAGGTGGCGCTCTTCGTCGCGGTGCTCCTCGTCCTCGCGAAACCGCTCGGGCGGTACATGGCGCAGGTGTTTGAGGGGCGCACTCCGGCGTGGGCCCGCGTCCTGTCACCGCTTGAACGGCTGCTGTACAGGCTGTGCGGCGTTCGCGCCGACGAGGAGATGAGCTGGAAGGCGTACGCGGTGGCGATGCTCGTCTTCAATGCCGCGGGGGCGATTGCCGTCTACGCGCTGCAGCGTCTTCAGGGGATGCTGCCGCTCAATCCGCAGCATCTTGGCGCGGTGGCCCAGGACAGCGCCCTTAATACCGCGATCAGCTTCGTCACAAATACAAACTGGCAGGGGTACGGCGGCGAGAGCACTATGAGCTATCTGACGCAGATGGCCGCGCTCACGGTTCAGAATTTCGTCTCGGCCGCGACGGGGTTCGCGCTCCTCCTGCCTCTTATTCGGGCGTTTGCACGTCACTCCACGGAGCGGCTCGGCAGCTTCTGGGTGGACCTCACCCGGGGCACCGTCTATGTGCTGCTGCCGCTTTCGGTGATTCTGTCGCTCGTGCTTGTTTCGCAGGGCGTGGTTCAAACGCTTGCGCCGTACCGCGAAGTGACGCCGCTGGACCAGTCCACGGCGAAAACCCAGACCCTGGCGCTTGGGCCCGTCGCCTCGCAGGTCGCGATCAAGCAGCTCGGCACCAACGGCGGCGGCTTCTTCAATGTGAATTCGGCGCACCCTTTCGAGAACGCCACGCCGCTGTCCAATTTCCTCGAGGTGCTGGCCATCCTGCTCATACCGGCGGCGCTGTGCCATACGCTGGGGTTCATGGTCGGTGATACGCGCCAGGGATGGATGCTTCTGGGAGTCATGACGGCTGTTTTCCTTGCATTCATGCTGGGGTGCTGGTCGGCCGAGCAGTCGGACAACCCCCGCCTGAAGGCGCTGGGGGTGGACCAGACAGAGCGCGAGGCGCCGTCAACAGCGCGCAGCGCGGCGGCGATTGCCGTCCAATCGGGCGGCAACATGGAAGGCAAGGAGACGCGCTTCGGCATCATCGGCTCGGTCATATGGGCGACCGCGACAACGGCGGCGTCGAACGGCTCCGTTAACTCGATGCACGATTCGTACACGCCGCTCGGGGGGCTTGTCCCGATGGTGCTCATGAAGCTCGGGGAGATAATCTTCGGCGGCGTCGGCACGGGCCTGAGCGGGATGCTTGTATTTGTCCTTGTGACCGTGTTCATCGCCGGCCTCATGGTCGGGCGCACGCCGGAGTACCTTGGCAAGAAGATCGAAGCGTTCGAGATGAAAATGTCGACGCTCGTGGTGCTGATACCTCCCGTCCTCGTGCTTGTCTGCACCGCCATCGCGGTCGCGACCGCGGCGGGCAGATCGAGCACGGCCAATCCCGGACCGCACGGTTTCAGCGAGATACTCTACGCCTTCGCGTCGATGAGCAACAACAATGGAAGCGCGTTCGCCGGCCTCAACGCAAACACGCCGTTCTATAATCTGCTCGGGGCTTTTGCCATGTTCGCCGCGAGATACTGGCTGGCCATTCCGACGCTGGCCATCGCCGGTTCGCTCGCGGCCAAGAAAACCGTGCCGGCGGGCGCCGGGACGCTGCCGACGCATACGCCGCTCTTTGCGGGGCTTCTCATCTCGGTGATCTTGCTGGTCGCCGCGCTGACGTTTCTGCCGACGCTGGCGCTGGGCCCGATAGCGGAGTTTCTGCAGTGGACTCACTGAAGCCGTTCGCGCCTGAACGAAGGGACTTAAGCCATGTCGCATGACAGGGAACGCATGAAGGCAAGGACGCCGTCGCTCTTCGAGTGGCGTCTCATAAGGCAGGCCGCGGCCGCCTCGATCAGGAAGCTTGATCCCCGCATCGAGGCGCACAACCCGGTTATGTTCACGGTCTTTGTCGGCAGCATTCTAACGACGGGGCTTTTCGTGCAGGCCCTTTTCGGGCGCGGCGAAGCTTCGGCGTGGTTCATCCTTGCCATATCGGTATGGTTATGGTTCACTGTGCTCTTCGCCAACTTCGCTGAAGCCATCGCCGAGGGGCGCGCAAAGGCTCAAGCCGAAGCGCTTCGCAGCACGCGAGAGCATACGACGGCGAAGCTCCTGGCGGCGCCGAGCCGCTCCGCGCGCTCAACCACGGTGAGTTCATCCGACCTGCGCAAGGGAGACGTGGTGCTTGTGGAAGCGGGGGACCTCATTCCGGGCGACGGCGAAGTGATCGAAGGCGTGGCTTCGGTTGACGAAAGCGCGGTGACCGGCGAAAGCGCGCCTGTCATCCGAGAGAGCGGCGGCGATCGCAGCAGCGTGACCGGCGGCACGCGTGTCCTCTCCGACTGGCTCATAGTGCGAATCAGAGTGAACCCGGGAGAGAGCTTCCTCGACCAGATGATCTCCATGGTCGAGGCAGCCAAGCGTCAGAAGACTCCCAACGAGATCGCGCTCACGATACTTCTCGTGGCGCTGACGATAGTATTCCTGATCGTGTGCGCGACGCTCCTGCCCTTTGCGATCTACAGCGTGGCGCAGGCGAAGCAGGGGGCGGTTATTTCGGTTACGGTTCTGGTGGCGCTTTTTGTCTGCCTTGCGCCTACGACAATCGGGGCACTATTGTCAGCTATCGGCATAGCGGGGATGGACCGCCTGCTGAGGGCCAATGTCATCGCGACCTCCGGCCGCGCGGTTGAGGCCGCGGGCGACGTGGACGTGCTCCTCCTCGACAAGACGGGCACAATCACCCTCGGCAACCGCCAGGCGGTCGCCTTCATTCCCGCGGCTGGCGTCAGCCAGGAACAGCTCAACGACGCGGCGCAGCTCTCGTCGCTTCCCGATGAGACGCCCGAGGGGCGAAGCATCGTTCGTCTGGCCAAGGAGAAGTACGGCCTGCGCGGCAGGGACATTCACGAGTTGGGCGCGCGCTTCGTTCCGTTCACCGCCCAGACGCGCATGAGCGGCGTCGACCTGCCGGGCCGCGCGATCCGCAAAGGCGCGTCCGACGCGATAGCGGACTACGTCAAGAGCAGGGGAGGGGCGCTGCCTCCGCTCGTGCGCGAGACCGTTGACGCCATCGCGCGAAGCGGCGCCACGCCGCTTGTCGTGGCCGAAGGCGCGCGTGTGCTTGGAGTGATACACCTCAAGGACGTCGTCAAGGGCGGCATCAAGGAGCGCTTTGCCGAGTTGCGTCGGATGGGCATAAAGACAGTGATGATAACCGGCGACAATCCCGTCACGGCCGCCGCGATCGCGGCCGAAGCCGGCGTGGACGACTTCCTTGCCCAGGCGACTCCGGAAGCCAAGCTCAAGCTGATACGCGATTACCAGGCTGGCGGACGCCTTGTCGCCATGACCGGCGACGGCACAAACGACGCGCCCGCGCTCGCGCAGGCCGACGTCGCGGTTGCGATGAACACCGGCACGCAGGCCGCCAAGGAAGCCGGCAACATGGTTGACCTCGACTCGAACCCCACCAAGCTTATGGAGATAGTCGAAATCGGCAAGCAGCTTCTCATGACGCGCGGCGCGCTCACGACCTTCAGCATCGCAAACGACGTGGCGAAGTACTTCGCCATTATCCCAGCGGCGTTCGCGGGCACGTTCCCCGCGCTCAACGCCCTCAACGTCATGGGCCTCGCGACGCCGCAGAGCGCGATAATGTCGGCGGTGATCTTCAACGCGCTCATCATTGTGTTCCTCATCCCGCTGGCCCTGAGGGGCGTGAAGTACCGCGCCGTTGGGGCGGCGACGCTCCTGCGCCGCAATGTTGTGGTCTACGGCCTTGGCGGCATTGCGATCCCGTTTGTCGGGATCAAGGCCATCGACATGGTCCTTGTGGCGCTCCACCTGGTGGGGACGTAGAGGTGATGCCATGCTGACGACGCTGAAAACACAACTACGCCCCGCGATCGTGGGCGTGATCGTCTTCACAATCCTGACTGGCCTCATCTACCCACTGACAATCACAGGCATTGCCCAGCTGCTATTCCCGCGCGAGGCAAACGGAAGCCTAATCTCCAGGGGCGGAAAGACGGTAGGGTCGGAGCTTATCGGGCAGGGCTTCAACGATCCGAGGTATTTCTGGAGCCGGCCGTCGGCTACCGCGCCGCAAGGGTACAATGCCGCGGCGTCGTCGGGATCGAACCTCGGTCCAAGCAATCCCGCCCTCACGCAGGCGGTCGCGGACCGCATCCAAGCGCTCCGCAACGCCGATCCGGGCAACGCGTTACGTGTGCCAGTGGACCTTGTGACGGCGAGCGCCAGCGGCCTGGATCCTCACGTGAGCCCCGCCGCGGCGGCATACCAGGCGGCGAGAGTCGCGCGTGCGCAAGGGCTGCGCGAAGCGGACGTGCTGAACCTCGTCGCTCGGAACGTGGAAGGCCGGCAGTGGGGCGTTCTCGGGGAGCCGCGCGTCAATGTGCTGCGGCTCAACATCGCGCTCGACGACCTTGTTGCGCAAACTCAGAACCGGTAGAATAGCGGAACAATGGCCAACGCTGAAAACACGCGGCCGGATGCCGACAGCCTGCTTGCCCGGGTCAAGGCGGAAGAGGAGCTTCTCGCCCGAGGCAGGCTCAAGATATTCCTTGGCGCGTGCGCCGGCGTCGGCAAGACGTACGCGATGCTCGAAGCCGCCCGCGCGCGGCGCGGCGAGACGCGCGACGTGCTTGTCGGCGTCGTCGAGACCCACGGTCGCGCAGAGACGGAGGCTCTACTTGCGGATCTCTCCATCCTGCCGCGCAAGGAAATCGAGTACAAGGGGATCAAGCTTCAGGAGTTCGACCTCGACGCGGCGCTTGCACGGCGGCCGGGGCTTATCCTTATCGATGAGATGGCGCATACCAACGCGCCGGGCTCGCGCCATCCCAAGCGCTGGCAGGACGTGAAAGAGCTTCTCGACAGCGGCATCGACGTCTACACGACGATCAATATCCAGCATATCGAATCCTATAACGACATCGTCGCCCAGATCACCGGCGTGGTCATGCAGGAGACGGTGCCCGACGCCATAGTCGAGCAGGCGGATTCCATCGAACTTGTCGACCTGCCGTATGAGGAACTGCTGAAGCGTCTGCAGGAGGGGAAGGTCTACATCGGCCCCCAGGCGGAGCTTGCGCGGCAGAACTTCTTCAAGCCCGGTAACTTGAGCGCGTTGCGCGAACTGGCGCTGCGGTTCACGGCTGAAAAGGTGAACAGGCAGGTGCAGGCCCTCAAACCCGCCGGCGCGGGCGCGAGTCTATGGCCCACCGCCGAAAGAGTCCTTGTGCTCGTGGGCCCGAGCCCCTCATCCGCGCGGCTGATACGGCGCGCCCGCAGACTGGCGAGTTCGCTTCGCGGGCAATGGTTCGCCCTTCATGTAGAGTCGCCGGCCAAGGTGCACGCCTCTGTGTCCGAGAAGAACCGCATTGTGCAGCACATGCGCCTTGCGGAGAAGCTGGGGGCGGAAGCCTACACGATCATGAGCGATCACCTCGTCAGCGCCGTTCTCCAGTTCGCGCGTGAGCGAAACGTCACCCGGATCGTCGTGGGCAAGCCGCTGCGCCCCGCCATCGTGGACAGGCTGCTCGGATCGTTCGTGGACGACCTCGTGCGCCACAGCGGCGAGATAGACGTGCTCGTGACGCGGGGAGACCGCGCTGGCGAATCCTTCAAGTCGCCACGAACGGCACGTCCCGCGGAGGCAAACCTGAGGCAATACACCGAAAGCGTTGCCATAGTGTTGCTGTGCACGCTTATTTGCTTCCCGCTGCAGAGATTTGCGTCGTTGTCCGCGGCAACTCTCATAATGATCTATCTTCTCGGCGTCGTCACGCTCGCCGCAAGAAGAGGGCGCGGTCCCGCCATTCTCGCGTCTCTCCTGAGCGTAATGGCCTTCGATTACTTCTTCGTGCCGCCAAGGCTGTCTTTTGCGGTCGCCGACACTCAATACCTCTTCACGTTCCTCGTGATGATCGTAGTCGCGATCACCATCAGCACGCTCACCGTGCGCCTCCGGGACGCCGTATCCACGTCACAACTGCGCGAACGCCGCACGGCTTCGCTCAACGAGCTCAGCAGAAAGCTCGCCGGCTCCCGCGGCCAGGAAGCAATTGTGCACGCCACTGCGGTGCACATATCGGAGCTCTTCGAGAGCGAGGTCGCCGTGCTCCTGCCGAACGCAGATGGCAAGCTCGAGGTACGCGAAGCCAAGCCTCCTGGGCTTCACCTGGACGCCAAGGAGCAGAGCGTCGCTCAGTGGGTTTTCGACCTTGGGCAGATGGCCGGCATAGGAACCGATACCCTGCCGAGCGCGAAGCTCCTCTACGTGCCGCTTCTGGCGTCAAGGGGCACGGCGGGCGCTCTCGCCCTGAGGCCTGCGCACCCGGAGCGCCTTCTCGTCCCGGAGCAACTGCGCCTCCTTGAGGCCCTTACGCAGCAGGCCGCTCTGGCGCTGGAGGTTGACCGCCTAAGCGAGGAGTCGCGCCGCCAGGAAATGCAGATCGAGACGGAGCGGCTGCGAAGCTCGCTTCTGAGCTCGGTCTCGCACGACCTGCGCACGCCGCTTGCATCGATTACGGGCGCTGCGTCGAGCCTTCTTCACGAAGAAGGCGCGCTAAGCGAAATGAACCGACGCGAGCTCCTGCAGACCATCTACGATGAGTCCGAACGACTCGGCCTGCACGTGAACAACCTTCTCGAAGTGACCCGCCTCGAAGCCGGCGCGATCGCGCCGCGCAAAGAGCTGCAGCCGCTCGAAGAAGTAATAGGAGTGGCTTGCAGCCGCGCCGACAGGCAATTGCAGGGGCACGAGTTGACGATATCGCTGCCTGAAGACCTTCCGATGGTTCCGGTCGACGCGGTGATGATGGAGCAGGTATTCTTCAACCTGCTTGAAAACGCCGCAAAGTACACGCCGGGTGGTACTCCCATCGAGATATCGGCCCATGTGGCCGACGGCTCCGTTGTCGTGGAAGTTGCCGACCATGGCCCCGGTCTCGGCGAAGACGAGAAGGAGCGCGTGTTCGAGAAATTCTACCGCGGCCGCGAGCGCGGCTCGACCGGCGGCGTCGGTCTGGGGCTTGCCATCTGCAGGGGTATCGTTCAGGCGCACGGCGGCCGCATCTGGGCCGCTAACCGGCCGGAGGGGGGAGCGGTCTTCTCATTCGCGATTCCGCTGGGTGGCGCGCAGGGTTCCACGACGGTAGAATAGCACGTCAAAGGAGCGCCGCCCATGCCCAACGCAACCGTTCTTGTGATTGACGACGAAGTTGCGATCCTGCGTTTCCTGCGCAACGCTCTCGGCGGGCAGCCGTATACGCTTGTCGAGGCACAGACCGGCCGCGAAGGCCTTACGAAAGCAGCGTCCTATAGCCCGGACCTTGTGCTGCTTGACATCGGCCTGCCTGATATCGACGGGTTCGAAGTGCTCAAAGAGATTCGTGGCTGGTCGTCTGTTCCCGTTATCATTCTCTCCGCGCGAGGACAGGAGCAGGACAAGATAAGGGGCCTCGACGCCGGCGCGGACGATTACCTTACGAAGCCGTTCTCGGTAGGGGAGCTCCTTGCGCGCATGCGAGCGTGCCTCAGACGCAAGGCCCTCGGAGACAGGGACGCCGGCGAACCGGTCTTTGAGTCGGGCGACCTGCGGATGGACCTTGTGAACCGCCAGGTCTTCGTGGAAGGCCGCGAGGTGAAACTTACGCCCATCGAGTACCGTCTCTTAACCGAGTTCGTCCGCCATGCAGGGAAGGTCCTGACGCATCGGCACCTCCTCAAGGAGGTCTGGAACATACACGACGAAACCCAGTCCCACTACGTGCGCATCTTCGTTCACCAGCTTCGCAAGAAGATCGAAACGGACTCCGCTCGCCCCAAGCACCTTCTGACCGAGCCGGGCATAGGGTATAGGCTGAAAGGCGAGTAGCAGGTCGGGCGTTTCCGGTTTCCCGTGGGCTCCCGTCTTTTTTGTACCTTCTACGAAGATTTTCGTTGACACTACGAAAGTATTCGTATATTCTTACTTTCATTACCGGGGGAATTACAACCGTACAGGGAGCAGCGGCCATGGTCAGGCGAAAGACAAGCAAACCGACAGACGGGGAGTTGGAGATACTGCGCGTGCTCTGGGAGACAGGGCCCGCAACGGTGCGGCAGGTCAATGAAGCGCTGAATAAGGCGCGCCCGACGGGGTATACGACGACGCTGAAACTGATGCAGATCATGACGGAGAAGGGTTTCTTAGACAGAAACGAGGCCGACCGCACTCATATATACCGGCCTGCCGTAAGCCAGGAGTCCACACAGAGCAGGATGGTGGGCGAACTTCTGGACAAGGTGTTTGAGGGCTCCGCCGAGGCGCTCGTGATGAAAGCGCTTTCCGCCCGCAAGGTGTCCGCGGAGGAGCTGGCGAGGATCCGCGAGCTTATCGACAAATTCGAAGGGGGAAAATCCGATGAGCATTGAAGCATTGGCAGCGAACCCGGTTGCGCACAGGGCGGGATGGGCTCTCGTCCACTTCGTCTGGCAGGGCGTTGCCGCAGGCGGCATCCTGTGGCTGGTACTGCGGATTCTGAGGAACGCAAGCGCAAACGCACGGTACGTCGCCGCATGCGCGGGGCTTCTGGCAATGACGCTCCTGCCGATCGGGACGTTCGTTCTTGTCCCAGGCGATCAGGCGCAGCAGACTGCAGCCGCAGTCGCGCCGCAGCCGGCAGCGCCAGAGCCGGTGGTCTACATCGCGCAGCAGGCGCCGCCAGTGCAGCCCGCTCGCCCCATGCCTCGTCCGGAACGGGCGATGCTGCATGATGCGGATAAGCAGGGGTCCCTCGTTGTGCCTGCCTCCGCGGGCAAGGGCGTGGACCTGGTTCCGGCGCCGCCGAAAGGCGCCGCGGCGTGGCGCGCGAGGATCGATCATTGCCTGCCGTGGTTTCTCGCGATATGGGCGGCAGGGGTGCTGGTCCTCTCCGTGCGGCTCGCCGGCGGATGGCTCAAGGTTCAGCGCATGAAAACCCTCGCCTCGCGGATAGAGGCTGCCTGGGCGGCCGACAGGGTCGCCGTACTGTCGGAGAAGCTTGGCCTCTCCCGCGCGGTGCGCGTCCTCGAATCCACTCTGGTCAGGATGCCACTTGCCGTAGGCTGGATCAAGCCGGTCATACTGCTACCCGCGGCGTCGCTTGTGGATCTGACGCCGGAGCAGTTGGAGGCGATTGTCGCTCACGAGCTCGCGCACGTCAGGCGATTCGACTACCTCGTCAATCTCATCCAGACCGCTGTCGAGACGCTTCTCTTCTATCACCCCTGTGTGTGGTGGGCGTCAAGGCGCATACGAATCGAGCGGGAGAACTGCTGTGACGATGCCGCAGTGGCCGCTTGCGGCGATAAGGTCTCGTATGTCGCCGCTCTCGCACGCCTCATGGAGGCCGGAATTGCCAATGCGCTTCCGGCCCCTGCCGCAGGCGGCTCGGGCGTTGTCGACCGCGTCAAGCGACTTCTCCACGGGTGCCCCTCTCACGACCGGCGCGCGACGGGGTGGCTGGCGCTGCCGATAATCGTCGCGTTCGCGGCCGTGATGGTTGCGCTCGCGGTTCCCAAGGCCCAGGCCCAGGCGCCACGTGTTATCGAGGCAGATGCGTCGACCTATGCCGCCGTGCTCACGGCTGCCAAACCCGGAGATACGATCGTCCTCGCAGGAGGTGATTACGGCGACACCATCAACATAAGCGTTAGCGGCGCCGAGGCATCGCCGATCACCATCAAGGCCAAGGACGGCGCAACGTTCGGCAAGGCGTATTTGTCGGTAGATGCAACGAAGTATGCCTCCATTGAATCGTTCAACCTTGCCCGGGTCCTCATCTATCACAGTTCCAACGTTTCAATACGCAAGTGCGTGCTGAAAGACAGCAAGTCAAGGGGCATTCAGATAGGTTACTGCAAAGCGCTTATCGTAGAGGATTGCGATATCTCCGGAGCGGCGTCTCATGGCATATCCGATAACGACGCCTGTCCGGACAGCATCTTCCGCCGGAACACCTTCCGCAACAACAAGACAAACGCAATCCAGCTCATTGCCGATGGCAGCCCCGGCTCGCCGCAGACGAATATCCTTGTCGAGAAGAACATCTTTGCCCACAATGGCGGCGGCCTGAACTTCGAGGACATGCGCGACAGCGTCATCCGAAACAACCTCGGTTTCAAGAACAAGAAGGGGATTATCTTTTATACGGATGCGCCTTACACGGGCAGTGGCGTCGGCAGCGGTCAGCTCAATGAACGCAACAAGGTCGTCTCCAACACGATCTACTGCGCCCCCAATGACGGCTTCTTCTGTTTCAAGCTTGTCGATGGCTGCAGGGACAACTACGTCCACAACAACATCTTCTGGGGCGGCACGGACGGCGCGGTGGATGTCGCCGAGGGGAATTTCGCCGGCCTCGACATGGACGACAACATCATCGGCGACTATCCGGGCATGAACCTGCTCGGCGAGAAGGGGCCTGACGACAAAGAAGGCACCGTATACACGCTTGGCTTCTGGAAGTTTGAGAAGGGGCTCGACAAGCACTCGCTCTTCCAGACCGACCCCGGATTCGTATCGACGGAAAAGGATGACTATCACCTCGCCCCGAACTCGCCGGCGCGCGACATGGGCGCCGACCTCGGAAAGCTCTGTTCCGACGACATCGACGGCACGGCCCGCCCGCTCGGAGCGAAGTATGACGCAGGATGCTACGAGGGCAAGGCCGAGGAAACCGTTGCCTCGCCGGCCAAGGCCGCGCCTGAAGGCAAGGCTCAGAAGATGACCCTCAAGGTCGTTGACAAGTCGACCAAAGAACCGATTGCCGGCGCCAGAATCAAGCTGCAACTGGATTCAGACACCTCTGAAATCGCAGCGGATGCCCAGGGGGTCGCCATGATCGAGACTCCGGCGAAGGCGTTCGAGTTCATCGAGGTAACCGCTTCGGGCGAAGGCCACTCGCCGGTTCTCCATGAGTGGCAGGCTCCTCAAGCGGCGGCCCTGCCCGATGAATACACGCTCGCGCTTCCCAAGGCATCTACTGTCGGCGGCGCCGTGCGCGGCGAAGACGGTCAGCCAATCGAGGGCGCAACCGTTACCGTCTCCGTGCCCTCATCGGGCGAGCCGGAGCGCTCGGCCGTGGCGAACGTCGAGTCCACGACCGACGCCGCCGGGAAATGGCAGTGCGCCGAAATCCCCGAAGGCGCTGAGAAGATCGACATCGCCGTGACGCACCCGAGTTTCGTGCAGAGCCGCGCGACTGTCACCGTGGAAGCGCTCAAGTCCGGCCAATCCGTCACTTCCATGCGCCCGAAGTACGCCATATCCGGCGTCGTGGTCGATTCGACCGGCAACGCCCTCAAGGCCACGTTGCGCGCCGGGCAGCAGTACGAAATGTTCAATGCGACGACTGCCGTGTCAGACGACAAGGGCGCGTTCGCGTTCGAAGACATCAGCGGACCGAGCGCGACCCTCGTAGTAAGCGCACCAGGTTTCGCCAGCCAGACGCAGACGATAACGTGGACGAAGAACGCCAAGCCTTTGAAGATCGTTCTGGAGAAGGGCAAGCCCCTCCGCGGCCTTGTCGTCGATTCCACCGGCACTCCGATCGCGGCCGCTTATGTTGTCATTGACAGCATAGGGGCCGCGCAGCTCAACGGTTTCATATTCCAGATGCAGAGCGATGCTAACGGTCGTTTCGAGTGGAAGGAGGCCCCCGCCGGCAGTTTCACCATCAGGATCAGCAAGCAGGCGTTCATGGACCCCTCTTTCAACGTCACCGCCTCCGACGACGAGCAGAAGTTCACGATAGTGCCGAAACCCGTCATCAGCGGGACGGTGGTCGACGCCGAGACAGGCGCGCCGATAGACCGGTTCAAGCTGTTCAGCGGCCAGATGCCGAACAGGGGCGGAGACGTCTACTACGACGAGCGAAACGACTCCATCGAGTCAACCGCAGCCGACGGACATTACACCTACAAGGATCCTTTCAGGATTGGCATGGGCGGCGGCACGGCGGCGTACTATATCAAGGTCGAGGCCAGGGATCACAAGACTGCCGCCGTGAAACTTGAGCTTGGCGAGCCGACTATTACTCTGGATTTCAAACTCGAAAAGGCTGCGTCTGTTTCCGGCATCGTGAAGCGCGCCGACGGCAGTGCCGCCGCGGGCGTGATGGTCGGTCTTGCCACCCTTGAGCAGGGGCGCGGCATTTACATGAGCGGCGCGGACCCCAAGCAGTTCGAGTACCAGAACTGCGCCAAGTGCACGACTGACAGGGACGGCAGGTTCTGGTTCGCGGCGCAGGACAAGCCATACGTCCTTGTGGCGCTCGCGGACGATGGATATGCTCAGGCCGAAAGCAAGGACTTCGAGAAGACAAAGGAACTGACTCTCGCGCCGTTCGGGAAGGTCGAAGGCGAAATCTCGGCATCGCTTAACGGCAAAGACTGGCAGATATCTGTCGGCTCGCCTGACATCTGGTACGTTGAAAAGGCCGTACAATGGAATTTCCATACCACGCCCGCAAACGGGCGCTTTGCCATCGACCGCGTCGTACCCGGCACGTACAGGGCCGAACGCTGCACATACAAAGACATCGGCGGCGGAAGGACGACGAGCGAAAATATGGATTCGCTCTACATTGTCGTCAAGCCTGGCGAGACCACAAAGGTGGACTTCGCCACCGGGGGGCGGACCGTCATCGGCAGAGTGATTCTGCCGAAGGACAGGGATCTCAGAGACGACGTCTGGGGCGGATGGGTGCTTCCATCACCGCCTGAGGGGACAGTGCCGGCAGACGTGAAGGCCAAGGGCATGTACGAGGTCTGCAAGTACATCGACCAGTGGCGTAGCTCCAAGGAAGCGGCAGAGTACGTCATCGGCAAGCATCTGGGCGTGATGAACCTCAGCGCCGACGGCTCCATCAAGATGGACAACTGCTCTCCCGGCAAATACGACTGGAATGTGACGCTCTACTTCAAGACCGGCAACAGCGAACCGGAGATCTATACGTTTGAGGTGCCTCCGGCGAAGGAAGGCGATAACTCTCCGGTCGATCTCGGCGTGATCCGTCTCAAGGCATCCGGTCCCGTGCGCGAAGGCGAGCCGGCGGTGCCGTTCAAAGCCGAGACGATATCGGGCGAGACGGTGAGCCTCGACCAGTTCAAGGGCAAGCACCTTGTACTCTTCTTCATGGCGACGGACAACAGGTCCGCGCGCGCCGGCGCGAGGGCTCTCGAGGCACTGCGTAAGGAGGCCGAAGGGAAGGTCGAGATCCTCGGCTTCGCTGCCAATGATGCGGAGACCCTTAAGAAGTACGCTGCTGAAACGGGCGTAGGTTTCGCGCTCGTTTCAATCGGTCAGCTCGACTCGTCGCCTATCGCGGCCAACTACAATATAGACGGCATTCCCCGCGCGTACCTCATCAGCCCGGACGGCACGGTCGTGGGGGCCGGCAGCAACGCAGCGCGGATCGCCGATGACGCAAGGAAGGCCGTCGGCCTTCCAGTGAAGGAAAGCGCGCCGGCAGCGCTGGAATCGGCGGCTGCCGCGCCAGCTGCAGTTGCCGCGCCGCAAGCCGCTCCGGCGAGCGCGCCCGCCGCAGCCAAAGCCGTTCCAAGGGACAAGTATCTCGTCGCCGTCCTCGATGACTGCGATCCCGACTTCCGGAACAAGGCCGAGTACAGCGACACGATCACGCTCTACGATTCGGACGGCAACACGCTCTGGCAGCTTGGCGGCCTCAACACCTGCCAAACAATCGGCGGCAACCACTGCGTCGTGTACGATGGCGTCAGCGACGCGATATGTCTGACCGAGCGTGTAAGCCATCAGTTGCTTTGCCTTGACCTGACCGGCAAGACTCTCTGGAAAAAGGAGAGTTCCGGAGGCGACGGGATGGGGGTCGACCCCAAAACGGGCAATCTCTGGATGCTCACATCTTCCGGCACGATTTACGGTGACAATCTTGTTGTACTTGACCCGAACGGCGCTGAAGTCGCGAAGCACCCTGTGGGAGCATTCGATATGGTCTATAGCGCGCCTGACGACTGCTTCTGGACCGTCGGCAAGAAGGCGTCAAAGATCGGCAAGGACGGCAAAGTGCTCTGGTCCTCGAGCGACGTCGCATGGTGCATGCTGGGCGTAGCCGTCAACAGCGCTGACGGCTCCGTATGGGCTATCGACGGGCAGCATCCCGACGTTGGTGGCAGCCAGAAGTGCATCATCATCTATGAGCGCGACGGCAAAGTTCGCAAGGAAATACCGTTTGCCGATGAGAAGGAACGCCCCTTTGCGGTTGCTGTTGACTCCTCGCGGGGCGCAGCGTGGGTCGCTGCCTATAACAGGCTTCTCAAACTCAGCCTCGACGGCGAGGTGCAGAAGAGAATCGACGTGGGCGCATTTTCCGTCGCTGTTGATGAGGGTTCCGGCGACGTGTGGGCTGCGGGGAATGAAGGAGTCTGGAAACTTAACTCCGACGGCAAGATTCTCTGGATGCAAGCGACTCCCGGTGGTTCGCAGAAGTGGCTTTGTGTGGTGCCTCCGAGGAAATAGGTGCGTTTCAGCCTTACTCTGGATACGGAGACTGGCTATGAACCGTGCTATTGCAGTATTGCTTGTGGCTCTCATGGCAGGGGCCGTGTATGCCGCTGACGAGCAGTGGCTGGAGTATCATACCGGTTCGGCGTCGGCCGTCGCGGGGGTGGCGCTCAAGTCGGCTACGCTTAAATTGGAAGACACCGCACCCGCGGGGCTCAAACCACCCGACGGCGCGCCGGTGCTTCACTTTGCCCGCTGGTCGACGCCTATGACGCCTGACGGCGGCGTGTGGATGGCCTTTGCTTCATCCGGCGCCGGATTGGTTGATACGCTGTATATTGACAGCGACTGCGATGGCAGCCTCGCCGGCGAAAAGCCCATCAAGGCCGCGACGGGGACCAACGGCAGGGCGGTCTTCCCCGCCGCAAGAGTGATCTTCAAACTCGACGGCGGAGAGACTGCTGCCTACAACATCAACGTCTCCTACTACGACTACCAGGACCTTAAGCAGGCTGCCGTCACCTCCGGCGGCTGGTATGAAGGCGACGTGACCGCCGGCACCGGCTCGGCGCACATCGTGCTCGTGGATTATAACTCCAACGGAACGTTCAGCGACGTATCAAGCGACCCCGCACAGTGCGATCGTGTATGCATCAAGTCCGGCGAGAGCTTCTTCCCCGCGTGCCTCGGCAAGTACGTCCAGATCGGCGGCAAGCTGTGCGAGTTCGTGCCCGCGCGCGATGGTGCGTCTGTCACAGTAACGCCTACAGGCGATGTGCCCATGGGAAAGGTCGCCGTTCCCACTGACATTACAAAGATCAGCTTCCTTGGGACAGGCGGCAACCTGCAATACGAAGTCAAGGATGGATCGGTTGCCATCCCGGCGGGCAAATGGCGTGTCAGCGGCTGGACGCTTTCCCGCACTGACGGCGCGGGCATGAAGTGGACTATCGAAGCTACCGATCCCACGAGTGCTCCTGAGATAGAGGTCGCAGCCGGCGAGGTCGCAAAGGCCGACATCGGTGAGCCGGTCTTGACGACCGCAACAGCGTCGAAGAACGACAACTCGTATACGTTCATGGAGCGGTTCAAGGGCAGATACGGCGAGAACCTCCAGGTTTCGCGTGCCGACAAAGCCGCACTGCCCGCGCCCAGCCTCCGCATCAAGAACGCGGACGGCAGCTACAACAACCTCCAGTCATTCCAGTTTGGTTGAGGCGGCACGTGTTCGCTCTCGTGGCGAGAGCCTGATAACGTGAAGGGGCCGTTCACAGCGACCGTCGAGCGCCAGCTGCCGTTCGAGTTGAAGAGCGAGAGTATTACTATAGGAGAGGCAAAGTAGCTGGAGAAGAAACCGCGCATCCCGGAATAACGCCCTGACTTGGCAAGTGTAACGCCCATCGTAACCTCTTGCTGCGCAATGGCTTGGGGTGGATGGGCGTTGCCGCTTATTCTCGACGCCTCACATGTTCGCCCACCGTATGCTCAGAGTGATTAACGCCACGCAAGAGCCGTTACTTCCCCTCGCCAAGCGTGTTTAACTGGCTGTTGGAGACTGTCTGAACGGTCTGGACCCAGGTGCGGAAGCGGCCTAATGAACTTTCTCAGTCAGGATGAAATCGCCCAATCCCTCGCGGCTGCCGGCGTCGTGACTGCTGATGCCGTCGAGGCGGCGCGAAAGTCCGCCGCCGCGTCCGGGCGGGGAGCGGTGGACGTTTTCTTCGATGAGAGCCTCGCCGACTGTGGCCCGCTTTGCCGCGCGATTGCCGACGCGATGGCCCTTCCTTACGCCGACCTCGACGCAGCTTCCGTTACCCCGGACGTCTGCGCGCTTCTGCCGCGAAGGCTTGTCGTTCGTTACAAAGTATTCCCCTTGGCGTACGACGGACGGGTGCTCAAGGTTGCCACAAGCGCCCCGTACAACCTGCGCGCGCTTGACGAATTATGCGCGCTCGCCCGGATGGAGATCGAGCCTGTTGTCGCCGCGCCGGAGTCGATCGCCAAAGCTATCGACCGCCATTACGGCGTCGGCGCCGACACGGTGGACACGCTCGTAGATAACGGCAATGGGATTGCCGTCCTCGACGAAACGCGCTCGGACGGAGACATCACCGTCGCCAACGAAGAAGCGACGCTCATCCGCTTCGTAAACCAGGTCCTTGTCGAAGCGCTTCGTATGCGCGCTACCGATGTGCACCTGGAGCCGTTCGAAAACCGGATGGCCGTGCGCTATCGCATTGACGGTGCGCTTTGCGACGCGTCCATCCCCGAAGAGGCCAGCCGCTTTCAGCGAGCCATAGTCTCGCGCATCAAAATCATGTCCAACCTCAATATCGCCGAGACGCGCCTCCCGCAGGACGGGCGGTTGAAGCTCCTCGTCCATGGCCACGAGATCGACGTACGCGTAAGCATCATCCCGATGCTCTTCGGCGAAGGCGTCGTGCTGCGCCTGCTCGACAAGTCGAACCTTTTCTTCAGCCTCGAGAGGCTCGGCATGGGCGCCGACACGCTCGAAGGTTTCACCCGAATCATAAGCCGCCCCCATGGGATCTTTCTCGTCACCGGCCCGACCGGCAGCGGCAAGACGACCACGCTCTACGCCGCGCTTGAAAAGATTCGCTCGCCCGAGCTCAAGGTGATAACAATCGAAGACCCTATCGAGTACCAGTTGGACGGCGTCAACCAGATACAGGTAAAGCCGGAGATAGACTTCGATTTCGCCCAGGGGCTGCGGCGCATTCTGCGCCACGACCCGGACGTCATAATGGTCGGCGAGATTCGCGACCGCGAAACCGCCGAGACCGCGATTCAGGCGGCCATGACTGGGCACTTCGTTTTCTCCACGCTTCATACCAACGATGCCGCGGGGGCGCTCACGCGCCTCGTTCACATGGGCATAGAGCCATACCTCGTCAGTTCCAGCGTCGAAGCGACTATGGCCCAGCGCCTCGTCCGCATCCTGTGCACCTCGTGCAAGGCGCCCGAGTCGTCTCATGAGGCAATCGATATGGCCAGGAGTGCCGCCGACGGGCGCGACATGACGCTCTTCAAGGCCGTCGGATGCAAGGATTGCCGTGGGACAGGATACCTTGGCAGACAGGGGATTTTTGAGCTCCTTACTATCGACGACGCGATACGCGATATGGTCTTGGAGCGCGCCCCTTCGACCCACATCCGCAAGTACGCTATCTCCCAGGGCATGCGCACGCTCAGGGACGACGGATGGCTCAAGGTGTTCGCGGGGTTGACGACCGTCGCGGAAGTGATCCGCGTGAGCAAGGAAGAATCGGCATAATCCGGAAACCCGGCAGGAGAAAGTCTGCATGGCGAAGTTCGCTTACAAGGCGCGCGCGCTGACCGGTCACGCGGTCGAAGGCGTGCTCGAAGCCGAAAGCGATCGCGCGGTGTCCGCGCACCTTGCGGGGGAGGGGCTCTTCCCGGTCTTCATACGCGCCGAAACCGCCGCCGCGTCGGAATCTGGCGCGATCAAGGCGCCTCGGCGTTCGGACGTGGGGCAGTTCATCACCGAGCTGGCCGAGCTTCTCGAAGCCGGCGTGCCTATTCTCGACGCAATCCGCAGCATCCGCTCGCACGCCCCTCGTCGGGAAATGCGGGCCATGCTGGAAACGTTCGATACGACCCTGTCCGAAGGCGGCACGCTCTCGTCGGCGATGGCCGCGTATCCGCGCGTATTCTCGACGGTGGAAGTCTCGCTCGTGCGAGCTGCGGAGAAGGGCGGATTTCTCGCGCAGGTGCTCACCCGCATCGCGGGCCAGCGGGAGCATCTCGCGGAAGCGGCCGGCGCGGTCATGACCGCTCTCGCGTATCCGTCGGTGCTCGTGTTTGTCCTGCTCTGTGTTGTGACGATACTCCTGACATTCGTTGTGCCGAAGTTCGAGAGCCTGTTTGCCGACATGGGTTCCAGGTTGCCGCTTCCGACGCTCATCCTGCTCTCGACGAGCAAACTCATCATCTCCTACTGGTATGTGATTTTTCTTGCCCTGGCGGCTGCGGGGGTCGGCATCTATAACCTCTTCACGCGCGAGAAGTGGAAGCGCCGTCTGCAGGACGCCGCGCTCGATGTGCCGCTGGTGGGGGACGTCCTGAGACGGTTCGCCGCGTCGCGGTTCTCCCGTTCACTTGCCCTCATGCTCGAAGGCGGAGTCGCAATGAGCGATGCGCTTGCCATGGCCGGCGCTACGACGGGGCTCTACAGCTTCACTGAACAGGTCGACGCCGCCCTCGTCAAGGTCCGCGACGGCTCGCGCCTCGCCGACGCTTTGAAGGGCGCGGGTTTCTTGAACGCATCGCACGTTGAGATGATCGCGGTCGCCGAAAAGGCCGGCAACCTCCCGGGCTCTCTCTCGCGCATCGCCGATAGGGCCGACAAAGCAACCAATGCGGCCATCAAACGCGCCCTCGCGGTTATTGAGCCGGGCCTCATAGTCCTCATGGCGCTCATTGTCGGTTACGTCGTTTTGTCCCTGCTGGTACCCATCTTTACCATAAGCGCGGCGGTGAGGTGAAAAATGCAACAGCGTAAGCAAGGTGCCTTTACTCTTCTTGAGCTCATGCTCGTGGTCCTGATCATAGGCCTTCTGGCCGCGATCGTCGCGCCTGCCCTCATAGGCAGGAGCAAAGAAGCCAAGATCCAGACCACAAGGGCCCAGATCGCCAATTTCGAAACGGCGCTCGACACCTACAGGCTGGACAACGACAACTACCCCTCCACCGAGCAGGGACTCTCAGCGCTCCGCCAGCAGCCTTCAGGCGATCCTCCCGCCGGGAATTGGAAGGGGCCCTATCTCCAGAAGGCGATTCCCAAGGACCCTTGGGCTAACGAATACACCTACACCTGTCCCGGAAACGTGAACACGGATTCCTTTGACATAACCTCCGGCGGGCCGGACGGCAAAGTTGGCACTGATGACGACATCCATAACTATGAGACTGCAGAGCCAGGCAAATAGACATTCGAACGAGGGATTTACGCTCGTCGAGATGGCGGCCGCGCTGACGATCATCGCGGTCGTAGCGGCGCTTGTTTTGCCGGTGCTTTCCGGGCTGTCGTCGGCTTCATCCGCGAAGGCCGCGGCGGGAAAGATCGCCAATCTCGTCAATCACCGCATCGCCATCGCGCGCTCGGGCGGCGGCCCATCAACGATAGCCCTTGCGGGCGATTCGAAAGTGGTCGCGGTCATACCGGAAGAGCTGAGCGTGGCGGCGGACGAAGCGGGTGCCAACAATGTGCTCGGGCGCAACCTGCTCAATGACGCTATGGCGAAGACAAACGCCGCCGCGAGTGTTGACGAGGAGACCGCCGTGGAATCGGTGGACCTCGGCGGAGTCACTATTGAATCGCTGTACGTGAAGGCCGCCTCAACCGGCGAGCCGAAGGATACCCTGTCGGTTCTATCAGGCGGCGCATGTGACGACGCACTGTTTGTGATCTCCGCCGGCGGGCAGAGGTCCTGTGTGAGTGTTCGCGGCCTGGCCGGCAGGGCCCGCGCCTACGACACGATTCCGGCTTATCTGGCGAATGCTTTCGAGGTAACGCAGAATGCGGCAGCGCTCGGCAAATAAAGGCATGACGCTTCTGGAAGTGATACTCGCGGCCTCGATCATGGCCGGTGTGGTCGCGCTTATAATGACCGGCTACTCACGGATGGCCGCTGCCGCGACTGTTTCCAAGGGGTACCGCGAAGGGGCCGAGTTGCTCGAGCTCAAGCTCAAGGAGGTCTACGCGACGGACGACCTGAGCGCTCTCGAGTCGCAGGGGAAGTTCACGGATTCCTCTGACGTGACCACGCCGCTACAGGACGCCGCGTGGCGTATAGACGTAACATCGATACAGACGGGCCTTGCCGAGGTGAAGGTGACCGTGACATGGCAGAGTAACCGCGGCGAAGAGACGGTTGCCGCGTCGACGCTGAAGTTCGTGCCGGCGGAGATAACCGCGCAGTCAACACAGTCGGGACAATCGGTGCAGCAATGAGACGGCGGGAGAAGGCTTTCACGCTTATCGAGCTGATGGTGGCGGTGACGCTGAGCGTCGCCGTCATTGCCGCCGCTTATTCCGCGCTCTGGTCGTCAATCGACGGCTCGCGCCGGCTGGACAGCTACGTCGAGGAGTCGACGACTGTGGCGAATCTCTCCGATACGATGAAGCGTCAGCTCACCAACGCTTTCTATGACTCGGCGTCCGATCTCGCGCCCGTGTTCACCGTTACGCCTTCCGATCAGACCGCCGCCTCGGCGCAGGCGGGCCAGGCGCCTGCAGATAGCATCTCGTTCTCCTATGCATGGCAGTCCACTCTGGCCGAGACTGACCCACAATACCCCTACTACACCGTGACTTACTTCATCGCCGATGCGACAACGGATTCGCCAGGAGGGCTGTCGAGACGCATCGAGCCGCTCTGGCCGCGCGACGTGGCTGACGAGCCCAAGGATGAGTTGATTGCGCCCGAAGTACGCGGTCTTGCCGTCCGGTGCTTCGACGGCAGTTCGTGGACGAACCAGTGGGACGTCACTACAAGCGGCCTTCCCAGGGCCGTCAGGCTGGACCTCTACGTAGACGGCGACCGCTTCGGCAAGGACCCCTGGCGAATTGACGCTGCGACGAGTTCAACGTCGACATTTGAAACCTGCCATGTGCTGGCATGGATGAGCGGGCTGGGCGGACCCGCCGCGAGTCAAGCCGCGCCCGCAGCCCCGGCTGGAGGAGGCTCCAATGCTCCAGCCGGGTAGCATATCAGGCGCCGCCAACGCGCGCAGGAATGCTGCGCGTGCCGCGCGCAGGCGGGGCGCTGCGCTTCTTATCGTTCTGTGGGTTTCCGTTGCCGCAGGGGCGCTTTTCTTCGCGTCGACAAAGGGGTTTGTCGCAGAAATCCGGCGCGAGAAGGCATCGCTTGATGCGGTTCGCGCGGAGGCCGCCGCGCGGGCGGGCATCGAGAAGGCGCGTTACATTCTCGCGACTCTTCAGCCGGCGACGGATACGCCAACCCCTTTGTCAACGCTCGACGAGGTTGACTCTTTTGCGGGGACCGACCTCGAAGGCGCGCACTACTTCCTGCTCGATGAGGCTTCGGGAGATCCCGCTCCGGCGCTTGGCCTTGTCGATCCCGCGGGCCGGCTCAACCTTAATACCGCCTCCGCGGCCCAGATCGAGGCGTTGCCGAACATGACCGGCGACCTCGCCGCTGCCATCGTCGATTTCCGTGACTCCGACGACAACCCGCTACCTTACGGCGCGGAGAGCGCCTTCTATCTCGGCCTTCCGCAGCCCTACCGCGCCAGAAACGCCGCGTTTACAAACCTCTCCGAACTGCTCCTCGTGCGCGGCATGACCCCCGCTATACTCTACGGCGAAGACCGAAACCTCAACGGCATCCTCGACCCGAACGAGAACGACGGCGCCCAGTCCTTTCCGCCTGATAACCCCGACGGCATACTCGATCGCGGCCTGTACCCCTTCATAACGATATCGAGTTCCAGCCCCGCGCGCCCCGCGGGTACCGAGGTCGTGAACTTGAACACCGACTCGCTCGACAGCATCACGTCCGCGCTGGGCAGCCGCCTGAGCTCCGAGGGAATGTACCGACTCATGCGCTCGATCTATCCCAACGGCACGCGCCGCGCGAGGCGCACGCTCACGAGCCTTGGCGACCTTGTGCGGTCTTTCCCGGATTTCGCAACCGGCGCGCTCAAGGCGGACCTCGCGACCATATTCAAGTACTCAACGGTCTCCCAGAACGCGACCGCCCAGGGGCTTGTGAACGTCAACACCGCTCCACAGGAAGTCCTGCGAACGCTTCCGTCCGTCGACGACAGCCTCGCCACGGCGATTATCGCTGAGCGCGACGCCGGGGGGCATGACTTCTCGACAGTATGCTGGCTTCTCGACGTGCCCGGCGTCACGTGGGACATATTCGCTCCGCTTGTGCCGCTCACGAGCGTCGCGAGCAACCTCTATGTTGCAGATTGCGTCGGAATGAGCGCGGACGGCGCGGTATCATCGCGGATATGGGCGAGCATAGACACGTCCGCATCCGGTATGACCGTCACGGCTATCGGGACCTGCGATTGTATAGGCAAACCCGTTGATTTCACGACCGCTCAGGAGGCCGGATGGATTGGGCAGTAACAAAGAAGCGCGCGCTTGATGCAGCGTCAGCCGGCATGTCGGCAGTTGCCGACCTGGCCGCCACGTATGTTCCGCGCCTCGCGCGGCACGCCGGTGTGCTTTCGGTATTCTTCGACGGAAAAGTGATCTCCGTCGCGGTCATACGCCCGCGCAACAGCCATTCGCGCGTCGAGAAATCCGCCGTCATCACGCTCGACGAGGATGCCTTTGAGAATCCGGAGGCCGCGGGCCGCGCCATCGCCGCGGTCACGGAGGGCATGAAGAAGCCGCCGCGCGCGCTTGTAGCCGCGATAGGGGCGGAGCTGACTTTCGAGAGGCGCATTACGCTGCCGCCCATGCCTCCGGCGGAGACCGATGCGGCCGTAGACTTTCAGGCCGACCGGGTGCTGCCGTTCCCGGCGGGCGAGATGGGCGTCGATTATACGATCGAGTCTGTTGCTTCCGACGGTACGCAGTCGATAGTCATCGCGGCGACGACGAATGAGACTCTTGAGAAGATATCGGCGGTCGCGCTGGCGGCGGGCCGCTCGCTTGCGGCCGTCTATGCGGCGCCCGCCGCGCTCTACGGCCTTGTTGTCGCGGCGGATGAACCCGCCGCGGGCGCGGTTACGTCGGTTATCTATCGTCGAACTGAGGGCGTCGAAATCGCCGTCGGCGCGACGCACGCGCCGTCGTTGTCGCGCTTTGCGAGAAACGGCGCGGCTTCGAGCATCGCCGCCGAACTGGCCCGGACCGCCTCTGCGGCCGGCGTCCGTCTTGACGGCCCCGCGCGCGTCTTTGCCCCCAGGGAGATTGCTGACTTACTCTCCGACTCCGGCCTTGGTGTGTACCCTCTTGATAGGGCGCTTGAGGCCGGCGCCGAAGCGCGCCCCGAAGACGCCTCCGCCGCCGTGGCTGTCGCGGCAGGGACACTTTATGTAAGGGGTATGCCGCTTCCGAACTTCCACACGCCGTCGGCGCTCGCTCGTCGCAATCAGCGGTCAAGCGCGCTTCATAGCCGTATTGCCAAATACGCTGCCGCGGCCGCGGGTGTGGTCGCGTTCCTGGTTCTATATTTCGCCGGCTACTGGATTTACACGCTTGCGCTGGAATCCAGGGCACAGCGCTTCGCCTTGGCCAACGCCGACCTCAAGGCGGCCGTCGCCCGCGCCGAGACCGCGCGTCCATGGACAAACAGCCGCTCCGCGCTTCTCGACGTGCTTGCGAACGCTTCCGAGGTCTTTCCGGATTCCTCTCAGGCGTTCGTGAAATCCCTCTCCATCGCCGAATCGGGCAAGGTCTCCATCCAGGGCAAGGTTGGCACTCCCCAGGCAGCCTATGACCTCGTTGCCGCGCTATCGACAGCAAAAGGCTTTCAAAATGTGAAGCTTGACAGCGGCGCCGCTGACTCGGCAGGCGGCTACAGCTTCGCCATCTCTTTCGAGACCGACAACTGGAGGGTTGCGAGATGAACGTTCGCGAACGCAGACTCTCCATCATGGTTGCCTCGCTCGTCGGCCTCATCGTGGCATGGCGTCTTGTCGCGAACCCTGTCGTCGAGAAAGTCGGCGAGCTCCGCGGGCGCGCGGCCGCCGCGCGCGCGGCTATCGAGGCCGAGGCGATGCTTGCCGAGCGCGCCGAAACAGTCAAAGCCAAAGATGCGCAGTTGTTCAAGGCAAAGGACCTGTCCGACGTGGGCACCGTGGAAGCCGATTTCCTGAAACTCGTCGACAACGCCGCAAGGGATGCGGGCGTAAAGGTTTCCTCCGAACGCCCCTCCAATAACGTTCATCACTCGACAAAAGCCCGCGGCGAATATGCCGAACTCCAGGTCGCGCTGACGGGGGAGGGTACCTTGGAGGCGTTCGCATTATTCCTCAAGACCCTCGCTGCAGGCGAGCGGCCTCTTCGCGTCGTAGCCGCATCGCTATCGCGCACTGATCGCGCGGGGCTCGTGGCCGTCAACATGCGCCTTTCCACCGTTGCCCTCAAGGAGGCCGCTAAATGAGTACTACCAAATACGTTATGTCAGCGGCGGCTCTCGCCTTGCTTGCTGCCTTCGTCTTCTCCGCCGAGAAAGCCGCAAGCGACAAGCCGGCGGCTTCCGAGCAGCAATCGACGGCTGCCAAGGATGCCACGTCACAGAAGCCGGCGGCTTCCGCCGACGCGAAAGCTGCCGATGTAAAGGCCGCTGATGTAAAGACTGCCGACGTAAAGGCTGCGGCAGAAGCGAGATATGCCAAGATCGCCTCGAAGAATATCTTCTACCCGCGGCGCCAGTCTGCAGCCGACGCCAGCGAAACCGGTTCCAATCCGCAGGGCGCCGGACTCGTCCTTAGCGGTGTTGTTTTCGCGCGCGGCGAGACCTATGCGGTGATTCAGAATACCGGCACCGGCGAGGCATCGATTGTTACCACCGGGGAAGCGACAGGGGGCGGCGAGTTGATCGCTGCCACCATGGAAGGAATAACCCTTAGTACGGAGGGGGGAACATTCAAAGTCCCCGTCGGCAACTACCTTTCAGGCGGAAAAGGGCCGGATTTGGCCACCCCCGGGAAAGCGCCCGAGGCGCCGCCGGCGGGAGGCCCTCCTGCGCCGCCCGCACCCCCTGTCTCCACGGCCGCGCAGGGCGTGCAGGCGCTGAGTACGCCCCTTGCGGTGTCCGCCGGGCCACAGCCGCCTTCCGCCTCTTCGGATCCCAACGCCGACGCCGGCAGGCGCAGAGGCAGGGGCCGGATGAGTCAGGAACAGATGGACGCTTTCAGGAATATGACGCCGGAACAAAGGGATCAGATGAGGCAGCAATTCCAGCAGGTCAGGCAGCGGCGCCCGAGACGCCCAGATAACGCGGGAGAAAACCAATGAAAATCCGTTCGGCTCTGTATGCCATGCTTTTCGGCGCCTTCGCCTTCGGCCTTCTATGCCTCGCGGCAGGTGTGGCCGTCAACGCTCAGGAACAGCCGTCTCAGCAGGAAGAACCTCTGCAGCAGGAGCAGCCTGCACAGGTCGACCAGGCGGTTCAGCCCGAGATGCCCGAGACAGACGCCACCGGCGGGCCTTTTGATCTGCCTCAGGATATGCTCGACGGCGAAATACCGATAGAAGAGCCCCCCGCTGCGCCAGCGGTCGAATCGAGTGAAGCAGCGCCCGCCGTGGAGCCAAATCCCACGTTCGAGCGTCCGGGCGGCGAAATATCCGGCCTTCGCGGCGCAAGCGGCAAGATATCCTTCAATTTCAACAATGCATCCCTCGATAGCGTCGTGAATGTGATTGTGAGGGCTTCCGGCCTCAAATTCATCAGAACCGCGCCCCTTACCGGCGCCGTTACCATCTCCAACCTTGACCCCGTCACTGTCGATGAAGCCATTGATATTGTGGACGCGATACTTCATACACAGGGGTTCGCATTCGTGCGGGACGGCGACATTCTGACCATCGCTCCCATCGATGCCGCCAAGACGCAGACCACGCCGGTGTACCAGGGGACGGGCACGCTTACCGACGAAGACCTTCCCAAAGGCGCGAAGATCATCACGTGGGTTCAGCCGCTAAAGAGCGCGGATGCCACGAAAGTCGCGAAAGACCTCGCCAATCTGGTGTCCAAGAACGGCTCCCTCACAGCCAACCAGTCTTCCAATACGCTGATCATTGCTGATACCGCATCGAACGTACAGCGCCTGCTCAGGGTCGTGCGTCAGCTCGATGCCCAGGGCTCGCAGTTCGACGTGAGGATCTTTACACTTCAGTACGCCGATGCGAACGACGTAGCCAACGTAATAAGGCAGATATTCGTAGACCAGGGCTCGACGACAGGCGTACCCGGCATGGCAATGGCCTTTCAGCGTATGAGGATGAGAGGTCCGGGCGGCCCCGGCGGCCCGGGCGCGGATGACACAACGGGCGGTTCCGCGCGTGACACCGTGAAGGTGGCCGCCAACCCCGGCACCAACTCCGTCGTCGTGGCGGCCACGCCCGATAATCTCGAACTCATCGGCAAGATGGTGGAGCAGATCGACACAGTCGCCGCCGGCAGCCCCCAGACGATTGGCGTTTTCCACCTCGAAAATGCCGATTGCCAGGAGCTCACAAATGTGCTCAAAAACGTGATGGGGCTTCAGGTTACGACTGCCACTGCGACCAGCAGCATGCAATACCCGTCGCGCCGCGGGCAGCCGTCCTATCCGAGTACGCCTTCGGGCACGAGCACGTACAACTCCAACCCGCCCGGAAGGCCATCGTCCATGCGTCCGTCAGGGTTTGGCGGCAGCAGCGGCGGGCGAAGCAGTCTTGGCCCGAGTTCGCAACTCGAGCCCGGCGATATTCTCGTCTGGCCGCCGAGGAGGGTAGCGGCAAGCGGCTCCGGCGCCGAGGCGCTGGGTGAAGCGCGCCCCGTGCGCCCAGGTGTGGACATGGAAGTACGCAGGGCCGCGCCCGTAGGCGTCCCCGCTGATGCCGGCGCAGGGGAGCCCTCCGCCATACAGCGTATGCCCCTCGCCCGAAATGCCCAGGTAATCATCACTTACGACCAGCGTACCGGAACGGTTATCGTGTCCGCTCCCGAAGAGACAATGGCGCTCATTCGCTCGGTAGTGGAGGAATTGGACCGCGACCCCGCTGAAAAGTACATAAGCCAGGTGTACCACCTCAACAACGCCACTGCGTCCAATCTCGCGTCGGTGATGACCGCGATTTTCTCCGGTACTACTTTGCCCACCGGCGAAGGGATCGCGCAGGAGCTTCGCGGCCAGGTAACCGTCGTGCCGGACGCGTCGTCGAACTCGCTTGTTATCACGTCGGCTCCGCGCAATTTCGAGCGAATCTACCAGCTTGTGAAGGACCTCGACCAGGCGCCGCCGCAAGTGATGATTCAGGCCGTGCTTGTGGAAGTAAGCATCAACGGCGAATCCAACATAGGCATGCGCAACATCAGGTTCGATCCCGAAAAACTCGTGGCCCAGCACCAGTTCGGCGTCGGTGGCGATCCGTTGTTCTGGGCGGTGCTCAACGAGAAGGTGGACGGTTTCATAGACCTCTTGCAGACGAACGGCTCGGTCGAGGTGCTCAGCCGGCCGCAAATCCTCGCCAGCGACAACAAGCCCGCCCAGATAAACGTCGGGCAGTCGGTGCCGTTTGTCACCCGCGTCCAGACGACCGAATCCGGCAACACGATCAACACAATTCAGTACCAAGACATTGGGATAATCCTGACAGTCACGCCGCACATCAATCCCGAAGGCTACGTGAACATGGATATCGCTCCGCAGATATCGAATTTCGCGGACAGCAGCGTCAACGTCGGCAACAACGTTTCGGCGCCCGTTTTCACCAATCGCGCAGCCCAGAGCACGGTTGCCATACAGGATGGCCAGACAATCGTCATCGGCGGCCTTATGACCAATGAAGACCGCAAGACCGTACACGAGATCCCGCTGCTGGGCAAGATACCGCTTATCGGGCCGATCCTCTTCAGACATACTACGGTAACGAAAGTGAAGACCGACCTCCTTGTCATCCTTACCCCCAAGGTCGTGCGAACTGCCGAGCAGGCGGAGCGCCTCTCTGCCGAAGAGCGTGCCCGCTCCGCCCTTAGCAGCGGTGGCAAGACGGAGCAGCAGATGAGGAATGCGCAGATTTGCGTGGAAAGTACGTCTCTGTCTCCGAACCAACCTCCGGTCGCGCCCCAGGGCGGACCTTCGGGGGTGAAAGTCGTGCCGTTCCCCAAGGGGCCCGGTGAGAACGCCGGCGAGGGGAACGTGGCGCCGCAGCCGCCGGCGGAGATGCCCCCGCAGCCGGTACCTGAAGGGGACGATTCGGAGGACGAGTACTATAACGATTAGCTTTGGCTTGCCAGCCCGCTGAGGGAACTCAGGACGCCCGTCAAAGACTCTTGTTGCCTGATGACACGAGCTTGACGGGCGTCTTTGTTTTGACGCTCAAGACAGCAGGGCGTTATTCGGGGGCAAGCATATTCGGGTGTTTCTCATTCCGTGTACATATCTGGGGGCCGGCGAAACGCAGAACGCCGGCCTGCAAGGAAAGGGGCGTCCATGAACCGCTTCACAGTAACTGGCACATTGGGCCTGGTACTTGGAGGGCTGCTTTCCCCCAGAGGCGTGGCGCAAGAGGTTCTGCCGCCTCCGGAGAAATCGCTAAATCACGACGTGGGAATCACTTACAAAGAGTCCAAACCCGGCAAGGTCGAGATCCCGACCGCGAGACCAGGGTCTCCCAATGTGATTGTTGTGCTTCTTGACGACGTTGGCTTCGGGGCCGCGGGCACCTTTGGCGGGCCGGTGCCGACGCCCACGCTTGATATGCTGGCCAGGGACGGGCTGAGGTTCAACTGTTTCCACACGACAGCGCTCTCCTCGCCGACGCGCGCCTGCCTCCTTACCGGTCGCAACCACCATTCGGCCGCAACAGGCGCCCTGACCAGCATGGCAAACGGCTTTGACGGCTACACATCCATGATCCCAAGAAGTTGCGCGACGATCGCCGAGATACTCAAGGACAACGGTTACGGCACCGCCTGCTTCGGAAAATGGCACAATGCGCCCATGTGGGAACTGAGCCCTTGTGGCCCGTTCGACCACTGGCCCACCAGCATGGGGTTCGAGAAGTTCTACGGCTTCGTCGGCGGCGAGATGCACCAGTTCCAGCCGACGCTCTACGAGGGGACCACCCCGGTCAATCCCCCGGCCGAGCCCGGATACCATTTGTCGGCGGACCTTGCGGACCAGGCCATAAGGTGGATGCATGCGCAGAAGAGCACGGCGCCGCACAAGCCGTTCTTTGTCTATTGGGCTCCGGGAGCCACGCACACCCCTCACCAGGCGCCCCGGGAGTGGGTAGATAGATTCAAGGGCCAGTTTGACGGGGGCTGGGACGCGCTCCGCGAGGCGACCTGGCGCAGGCAGATCAGCCTTGGCGTCATTCCGCCGCAAACCAGGCTTACGCCGCGTCCGGAAGGAATCCCCGCTTGGGACAGCCTGTCCGCCGACGAGAGGCGCTTTTGCGCGAGAGGCATGGAGGTCTACGCGGGGTATCTTGCCCACGTGGACTACCAGGTCGGCCGCATGGTGGACGCCGTCCGGGAGATGGGCCAGTGGGAAAACACTCTGTTCATATACATCGTCGGGGACAACGGCGCAAGCGGCGAGGGGCCGATGCTCGGTTCGTGGGACGGGGTGGCCGGTTTCAACGACGCTGAGGAGTCCATGAGCCTGAAGCTGGCGCACATCGACGACTTGGGCACGGCCTCCTCCAGTGCGATGTACAGCGCTGGCTGGGGTTGGGCCTGCAACTCGCCTTTCAAGTGGGTGAAGGAAGTGGCTTCGCACTTCGGCGGCACGAGAAATCCCATGGTAATCACGTGGCCTGAGCGTATTGCGGATAGAGGAGGTTTGCGGTCCCAATTTACCCATGTGATCGACGTTGCGCCGACGATCCTCGACGCGTGCGGCGTCAAGGAGCCCGTCTCAGTTGGCGGCGTGGCGCAGAAACCCATGGAGGGCGTGAGCTTCATCTACACGTTTGACAACGCCGCGGCCCCCGAGCGCCACACAAGGCAGTACTTTGAGATGGTTGCCCACCGTGCCATATACGAAAACGGCTGGATAGCGTCCTGCTTCCACGGCCGCGCGCCATGGATGCACGAGGGAGGGGGATTCGAATCGGAGAAGTGGGAGCTCTACAATCTGTCGGAGGACTTCTCGCAGGCAGATGACTTGGTGGAAAAGTATGGCGACAAGCTCAAGTATCTCAAGGAACTCTTTCTCGCCGAGGCAGGCAAGTACAATGTCCTGCCTCTCGATGAACGAGGCCGTGAGCGTCTTGAGGAAGGCATGTTTCCCAGGGACTCTCTCGGGCGGCCGCCGTTTGCTTTTTATGAAGGGAAGCTTTACATACCCGAGTGGAGCGTGCCCAACATAAAGAACCGTTCGTACACTATCACCGCGGAGGTCGAGGTCCCGAAAGAGGGATGCCAGGGGGTGATCGTGTGCGAGGGAGGCTTTGAGGCCGGATACAGCCTCTATGTCAGGGAAGGCCGGCCGGCGTTTGAGTACAATTTCCTCCAGCAGGAGAAAACCCAGATCGCTTCGCCGGACGTGCTCAAGGAGGGCAAAGCCGTCATCGAAGTTGATTTTGCCTACGATGGCGAGGGCGAGGGGAGGGGCGGCGAGGTGACTCTGAGCGTAAACGGCGTGAAAGCGGCCCAGGGGCGGCTTGAAAGGACCATACCGAAGTTGTACTCGGCCTACGAGACCTTCAATATCGGCGAGGACGCCGGCTCGCCCGTGGGCGAATACCCGCCGATATTCCCGTTTACAGGGCGGATTGACAAAGTTTCGATTGACCCGAAGTAGGATATCTCGGCTGTCGGTGTCGGAGAAGGCGTGGCTCCAAGGGCGGGCAGAAGGAAGAGAGAGGCAGCCCCTCGCAAGGGGATCGCCGGCGGCGCGTCTTTGAGCCACAGTCGCGGCGGCGCGCAGTTCCACATGATCGCCAAGCCGGCGGGTCCCTCGTGCAACCTCCGGTGTGATTATTGCTTCTACTCGGAAAAGTCGGCGCTCTTTCCGCGGCGCGAAGAGAGCCGGATGCCGGATGACGTGCTGGAAGCGTTCGTGCAAAAGTACATCGCGTCACGCGCAGGCGACGAGGTGGAGTTCGTGTGGCAGGGGGGTGAGCCGACTCTTGCCGGGCTTGAGTTCTACGAGAAAGCGCTTGAGTTTCAGGCGCGCCATTCGCGCGACAAGCGCATTTACAACTGCCTCCAGACCAACGGCACGCTCCTTGACGACCGCTGGTGCGAGTTTCTGGCGAAGCACTCATTTCTCGTGGGGCTGAGCCTCGACGGTCCCGAGGACGTTCACGACCGCTACCGGCGCGGCGCCGACGGCCGGCCGTCATTCGAGTCGGTTATGAGAGCGCTTGGTCTTCTCAAGAAGCACGGTATAGCGTTCAACGTCCTCGCTTGCGTGACGGACTACGCGGCGGCAAGGCCGCTCCATGTTTACTGGTTCCTCAAATCGGCGGGAGTGGAGTTCATCCAGTTCATCCCGATAGTTGAGAGACAGACAAACTCGGCGGCCCGTCAGCTCGGGCTCCATCTTGCCGTGCCTTCCCGCCCCGGCACGCCGGGCGAATCATCGGAGGTCACGCCGTGGAGCGTCGGCGGCGAGGCATACGGCGATTTCCTGCTAACGATCTTCGCCGAATGGGTGCGTAGCGACGTAGGCAAGACGTTCGTGATGAACTTCGAATGGGCGCTCGGCGCGTGGGCCGGCCTGCCGTCCGGCGTATGCGTTTTCGCCCCGCGTTGCGGCAGGTATCTGGCAATAGAACACACAGGCGACGTGTACGCCTGCGACCACTACGTCTACCCGGACTATCGCCTCGGCAACATCACAAACGACGGGATTGCCGCCATGATTTCGGCCATCGACGAGTCGGGATTCGGCGCGGCGAAGTTCGAGACCCTCCCGCAACAGTGCCTCGAATGCCGGATGCTGCCCGCCTGCAACGGTGGCTGCCCGAAACACCGCTTCTTGCAAACCGCCGACGGGCAAGAGGGGCTCAACTACCTGTGCAAGGGGTACCTGAAGTATCTCGCCGGCGTGGCCCCCTACATGAAAGTGATGGCGGGCTATCTGGCGTCGGGTGAGCCAGTAACGAAAATCATGGACACCCATGTCATAGTGAAGGGCAAATCGAGCCGTCGGCCATGATGGCTCTGCTACTCGTGGAGTTCGCACGCTTACGCTGCGCTGCTACGGCTTCTTCACTCGCGGCAGGCGCAGTGCCTTGACCTTCGCAAGCCAGATATCTTGGGATGTCCCTGCTCCGTCTATGGACCCTGCCAGCATGACATAGCCATTGGGCAGGAGGGCCATCGCTTGGGCAAAGCCGCTTTGCGGCGGCGGATAGTTCGAGTAAATCGTTTCGGCGATGAAATTCAAGTGCGTGTCATATACGCCGAGCCATGTGTCCCACTCGCCTGCGGGGCTTGTGGTCCCGAGTTCACCGCATACGAAGAGATGACCGCGATTGTCAGTTGCTATCGCCAGACCAAGGCCCCGGCCTGTTATGCCCGTCTTGGTGAAGCTGCCAAGAGGGTTGAGGCTGTTATCGAACTTGCCCACCCACACGCGATCCCAACTGTCGCCGAACCCCATCGTGCCGACGACGTAGACGCGGCCTTTCGCGTCAACAGCAATCTTCCGTGCCTGGTCCACGTTATTGTAGCCTGGATAATCGTTGTCTCCCGGTATAAGCACCTCGCTGACGAGCTGGAGGTCCTTGTCGAACTTGCCAACCCATATGTCGCGCCTTCCCGTGCCATCGTTGATAGTGCCTGCGACAAATACGTTCCCAGTGGAATCGAGGGCGAGACCGTGAGTGTCTTGGGCGATCGATGTGCTGCCATTGCGGGTGCCGCTCTTCAGGAAGTTGAGGTTCCTGTCGTACTTCAGAAGCCGTGCGCCGTCAGACTGTCCCACGACATAAACAAAGCCTTTGCGGTCGATACTGATTGCGGTAGGGTACACGGAGCCCTCGGCATCAGTGTTGACGGTCTTCTTCACCTCCTTCATGTTCTTCGCGATTTTCTGTATGAAGCCTGCGCTACCGCTGTTGCTGTAGTTGACTCCAACAAGGAGTATATCTCCAGCCGAGTTGACCGCGGCATCCATGAACTCGCATTCGTGCATCTCGAACCTGTCAGGATACGTCCACGTGCTCTCGCACCGAAGCTGGCGGTCGAACCTGCCGAGGTACGCTCGGTAGCCGAGGTGATCGCTCACGTGTCCGACGACGAATATCTTGCCTCCTTTGCAGGAGACGCCGCGCGCTGCGTCCAACATCGAGTATTCACCGTCCTGGCTCACGGCCTTCACCTGCACGAGCTCCGGCGGCTTTGCCGCCCATACCGTTGGCGGCGAGGTTAGTATGAAAACACTCACGGCGCATAGAAGGACTATAGTGCGGATGGCGTTGGCCACAGGTACACCTCGACTGATCGGTGACATGGCAGTTCTCCTCCTCCACGGCAGGCCTCCGCCGAACGCCAGGCACGCGAACCTGCGTGAGCCGGCACGATTCGACAGAACGAGCCTCCAGCAGTATAACGCGCTCAGACGCAGAAAAAGCAGTGAATTTCGGGTGGAATTGGGGAAACACCCAGCCGCCAGTGTGGTACCATAGCAGCGCTTGCGCGCCAAAACGAAGACGCCCAGCGTAACTCATAGTCCCCTAAGGACTTGCGTTACCTGGGCGTCTCGAATTTCATGGCAGGGGTGAAGGGAGTCGAACCCCTAACCCCCGGTTTTGGAGACCGGTGCTCTCCCAATTGAGCTACACCCCTGCGTACAGCCAACGATAAGCGGCGCCATGCTGCGTTCTCAGTCGAAATAAATCCTCGACATGGCGAGGGCCACGCCTCCGGTTGATTTCTCCCTCGGGCCTTGCCTGGCTTGCTTCTCGTTGCCTGCTGGATAAGTTGTCAAGTACGGTCGGGTGACGATAAGCTTCGCCATGCTTTGTTCTCGGTCGTCGCCGATCCTCACCGTGTCCTCGACACGGCTCCGGTCGGCTCCTTCCTCAGGCCTCGCCTGGCTCGCTTCTCCTCGCCCTCCAATTGTCAGACAACATCGGCTTTTCGGCCGAGTGTTGATACCCCGATATTACGATTTCGGCTGGAAGTTGCAAGCGTTTTTCGCCCCTTGCCATCTGTGACAGGCCCCGGATGACACGGTAACAGGTCCGTAACCGTCTATTCGTAGTATCGCACGGACAAAGTCAGTTGTATAATGCCGTGCTTTTGAAAGGGACCTGGAATGCGCCAAATGCTGTGTGCCGCTGTGGTCTTGCTTGTAACCTCGCAATGCCTTGCTGCTGACAACTCCGTGCCGGTCAACGACCTCCAAAGCACAGAGTCGTTCATAGGCGACTGGCTCGTGCTTGGCATGTTCGACAATCCGCCAATCAAGGGAGCGAAGGAAGGGGCCGTGACCCGGGCGGGTTTCGATACTGACTACCTCACTTCGCTTGGCGGCGAGGGGAAGGCGGTTATCACGCCGCTTACCGTGGTCACCACCGATTCCGGCAAGGTGGGGCCCGCGAAGCTTGTCAAGGCCGACCCGGCGGGCTTCGTGTCACTGGACCCGTTATTCAAAGATACCGACTACAAACTGGTGTATGCGTACTGCAACGTGCGCTCCGAGAGGGATCAGATGGCCTACGGCCACTCCGGCTCGAACGACGGCATAAAGATATGGGTCAACGGCGAGGAAGTGCTGAGCTTCTTCACGGAAGAACGAAACGCCGGCCGCGATCAGAATCACTTCGCGGTGAAACTGCACAGGGGCCTGAACTGCGTCCTCGTCAAGATAGATAACAAGAGCGAGGATTGGAACTTCACGCTGGAGCTCTACGGCGAGAGATACGAGAAGGGGCGGTTCCCATTCCGCGTCGAAGGCCTGAACGTGATGGCGCGCAAGGACAGGATCGACGCGTCGGAACCGGTCCTGCCCTTCAAAATCGAATTTCAGCCGCATTCGCCCGCATTCAGCCCGGAGGTGGACGTCGTTCTCGAAACGCTTGACGGCAGACAGTTGACAAAGACGACCGCAACAATCGGCGCCGGCAAAACCGTTGCCGTACCTGCCGACGCGGGCGCTGTGCTTGTGCTCAAGGCGTCGACGAGCTTTGCAGGAAGATCGCTTACCGGCTCCGCGAAGGTGCTGCGTGGGGACCTTGCGGCGATCAAGAAGGACCTCCTGGGTCGTCTCGCCAAGGTCTCCTCGGCTTCTCCCAAGGGCATGCCCGAGGCCGCATGGGCGCGCCATCTGGCGCTTGTGAAGTACTACGGAATGCTCTTGTCGCTCGACGGCTCTCCGGACGGCCGCGTTGTGGCGGTGCTTCGGGCGAGAAACGCCACGCCGTGCGAAATCGTTCCTGAGATGAATCGAGTCCTGGATGCCCTCGAAGCAGGCACGGATATTCTCGTCGGACAACGCGGCGGTTTTCGCGCAGCATATATCTCGAAGGCCGATGACTCGGCTCAACCATACATGTGCTATGTGCCCGAGGATTACGACGCGAGCCGCGTATGGCCTCTCAGGGTCGAGCTCCACGGCGCAGGCGGCACCAGCGGGACTCCGGATACCTACAACTACAAGCGCGACTACCTCGCCGTGAGGGTCGACGGCCGCGGCATGGCTTGTGGCTACATAAACCTTGCTGAGAACGACATCCTCGAAGTCATTGCCGACATGCGCAGGCATTACAGCATCGACCCCGACCGGATCGTCATAAACGGCGCTTCGATGGGCGGGTTTGGCGCGTGGCATATGGCTTCGAGGTACCCGGATCTCTTCGCGGCTGCCGCAAGCTTCTGCGGCGCGCCCCGCATATGCCCGATAGAGAACCTCGCCAACGTGCCTCTCTGGTGCCTTCACGATCAGATAGACTGGTCCGTGCCCATCGACATGGAACGCTGGGGCTTCCGTCTCCTCAATGACTGGGGATATCCTGCCCGGATGAACGAATCGAACGGCTTCGGGCACAATGCTCCCGGTGGCGCGACCGCAGCGGGTCTCAACGTCACCGGCTGGCTCCTTGACAATCGCCGCGACGGCGCGCCCGCGAAGATCGTCTACACGACACATACGCCGAGGAGAGGCCGGGCCTATTGGGTGAATGTCCGCGAGTTTTCCGAGCCGTCGCGCACGGCCACGATACGCGCCCAAGCGCGTGATAACAGCCGTTTGGATCTGACCCTTGTCAACGTCGATACTCTCGAAGTCAATCCGCCGGCGAGTCTCTTCGGCAAGAGCGCTACTATAGAAGTCGCGATTGACAAGGCGTGCCGCATCAATGCGCCTGCCGGACAACCGTTCTTTGTCCACAGGAAAGGCAACGCATGGGAGATTCTGAAAGAAGACCCCGTTCGCCCCGGCGCCGTGAGGCTCTACGACATTGGCGGCCTCTCCAACCTGTATCAGGGCGAGCCGATGCTGATCGTGCAGGGCACATCCGGTGGCAGGAAGATCGTGGCGGCGATGGCGCGCCTTGCCGGCGAGATGAAGGGATACACGGGCGCTTGGGACCCGATGGATTTCGAGACCATACCTGTCAAGCTCGATTCCGACGTCACCGACGAAGACATGCGCACGCGCAATCTTATACTCATCGGCGGAGCGTCGCAGAATGCCGTCACAAAGCGCATTGCCGCCAGGCTTGTCGCGCAGGAGAAGAGCGGCAAGATCGTCATCGACGGCAAGCTGTCATATGACCTTGCGGGCTGCGGTTACATGCTCTATCACTACAATCCGCTCGCGCCTGACAAGCTTGTCTACGTCATCGCAAGCGGCGAAGAGGGGTTCTACAAGTTCAGAAACGGCATCCTCGATGCCGCGCTCGCCGAAGGTTGGCCCCTTGACTTCGGTCTCTTCGACGTCGACTCCAGGAGGCTTGTGCGCGCCATATCGTGGAACAGGGACTGGAAGCCCGCTGCGAGGTTCATTGATTCGCCGAAGCTGCCCGGTCAGTTCGCAAACGCCGACGGCTACTGGCGCGAGATGGCAGCGGCGCTGCGCGACGCCGCCAGGGCGGACTTCGCCGTCTGTTTCAACCCCGCAGGGGAGGACAGGGCGCGGGTGTGTTTCGATACATCCGCGGCGACATGGGCTGACTTGGAGGTCCTGTCAGCGCGGCAAACCGTGCTGGCCGCGGAAGTGACCGGTGCGGAGCTCCTTACCATTGCAAGCGCCGCGCAGGCGGGAAGCAGATTCGAAATCGTTCCCGCACCGCCGTCGGCGTCGATCAACCCTGCGAAGAAGTACACGATCGCTCTGCTCGATGAGTTGAGCGGCCCGCTCGCGCGCATCCGGCACAAGAACCTCGATACGATTCACTTCGTGACGTGTCGGCCGATTGATGAGATGAGGAAGAGGCTGACAACGGCGAAATAGCCGCGGGCCGGAATTGACTGGAAAGTGGGAGCGCTACTTGAGCTCGACTTCCCAGTACGCGTTGTCCAGGAACTGCTTCCAGGACTGGTACTTGGGGCTGCGCAGCTTGAGATGTATCGCCGGGCTTCTCCTCGGCCTGACCGGCTTTCGGATGAGCCTCATTCCGACCTCTTCGGGCAGGCGGCCGCCCTTGCGGGCGTTGCAGGCGACGCACGCGCAGACGAGGTTTTCCCACGTGGACGCGCCTTCGCGGCTGCGCGGTATGATGTGGTCTATCGAAAGCTCATTTGTGGGGTGCTTCTTCCCGCAGTACTGGCAGCGGTTCTCGTCGCGCGCGAAGATGTTGCGGCGGTTGAGCTTGACTGCCTGCCGCGGGAGCCGGTCGTAGAAGAGCAGGCGTATGATCCTCGGCACGCGGATGTCGCATGAAACCGTGCGCACGTAGTCGTCGGCGTCGTCTACGAATTTGTCCCTTACGCGCGAGACCTCCATCCACGACTGAAAGTCGTAGGACAGGTAGGTATTATCCTCGTAGGTGACGACTTCGGCGAGCTGCTTGAACAACAGACAAAACGCTCGCTTCACGTCCGTGACGTGAACTGCCATGTAGTACTTGTTCAGGACAAGTACGTTTGAAGTAAGTACCCCACTCTCCATTGCAATAGTCCCACTGGGTCGCAACAATCAAAAATCATACCGAAACCACTATATGCTGTCAATAACTGACCGGCGAACACAAAACCAAGGGGTCGGACTGAGTGGAAACGACGGCCCAACGCCGAGTTTATGCTTGCAACCATGCCCCTCCTCCCGTATCTTTTGCCGGAAGTGCGCATTCTGCATGGTTCAGCGTCCGCTTCGGGCCTTCGGACGCCGGTCGAGGCATGGAAGGAGAGACGAATGAGAAGCGTTGTCACGGGAGGGGCGGGGTTCATCGGATCGCATCTATGTGATTACCTTATAAGCAAGGGCCACAGCGTCGTCTGCATCGACAATCTGCTGACGGGAAACCCGGACAACGTCGCGCATCTATTCGGCAATGACCGTTTCCTCTTCATCAAGCACGACATCACGGAATACATTCACATCCAGGGGCAGGTGGACTTCGTGCTGCACTTCGCGTCGCCGGCGAGCCCGAGGGACTACCTGGAGTATCCGATTCAGACCCTCAAAGTCGGCTCGCTCGGGACGCACAAGGCGCTCGGCCTGGCATTGAACAAGGATGCGACCTTCCTCCTTGCGAGCACGTCCGAGATATATGGCGACCCGGAAGTCCATCCGCAGCGGGAGGATTACTGGGGCCACGTGAACCCCATCGGTCTCCGCGGCGTCTACGACGAAGCCAAGCGCTTCGCCGAAGCGATGGTGATGGCGTACCATCGGACGCATAATCTCGATACGAAGATCGCGCGCATATTTAACACCTACGGCCCCCGCATGAGGCTCAATGACGGCAGGGCGCTGCCCGCGTTCATGTCCTCCGTGCTTGAAGGCAAGCCCATCAGGGTATTCGGCGACGGATCGCAGACGAGGTCGTTCTGCTACGTGAGCGACACCGTCGAGGGGCTCTACAGGCTCATGATGAGCGAGACGCACGACCCGGTCAACATCGGCAACCCCAACGAGATCACGATCCTCGATTTTGCCAAGGAGGTCGTGAGCCTGACCGGCAGCAAGAGCGAGATCGTTTTCGAAGCGTTCCCCACCGAGGACGATCCCAAGGTTCGCAAGCCCGATATCACCAAGGCCCGCACGATCCTCGGCTGGGAGCCCAAGGTCGAGCGCCGCGAGGGCCTCAAAAAGACTCTCGATTACTTCCAGAAGGTCGTCGCCAGGGAACAGAAATGAAAGCGCTTGTAACCGGCGGCGCCGGGTACATCGGCAGCCATGTTGCGAGGCTTCTGTCCGAATCCGGCTGGGAAGTGACGGTGCTCGACAGCTTCGAGAAGGGGCACCGTCAGGCGATCAAAGGCTTCGATGTCGCGGAAGGGGACATCAGAGACCCGGACTTTCTTGAGCGCGTGTTCGCGTGTTGCCCATATGACGCGGTGCTGCACTTCGCGGCGTTTATCGAGGTGGGCGAGTCCGTCGAGAAGCCTCTCCTTTACTACGGCAATAACCTCGGCGGCGGCCTCAATGTCCTTGAGGCAGCGGTCCGCGCGGGCGTCAAACGATTCATCTTCTCGTCCACCGCGGCGGTTTACGGCATGGTGGGCCCTGATCCGATCACAGAGGATGTCCCGACTGCGCCCATCAACCCGTATGGCCAGTCCAAACTCTACATGGAGGCCGCACTCGAATCAAGCCGCAAGGCGTACGGGCTCTCGTACGCATCGCTTAGATACTTCAACGCGGCTGGCGCACATCCCGACGGCACTATGGGCGAAGACCATCGCCCGGAGAGTCACCTTATTCCGCGCATTCTCAAAGCGGCCTTGGAGAAGCGCGAGGTGTCCATCTACGGCACGGATTATCCCACCCCTGACGGCACGTGCGTGAGGGACTACATTCACATCATGGACCTTGCCCGCGCGCATGTCCTCGCCCTCGAGGCCATGAAGGGAACGAAAGCGACCGGAGAAGTGTTCAATCTCGGCAACGGCGCCGGATTCAGCGTGAGACAGGTTATCGATCGCGCGAGTGCCGTCAGCGGTCTGCCCGTGACCGTGCGCGAAGGACCGCGACGGCCGGGGGATTCCGCAATCCTCGTTGCGTCCTCCGCGAAGGCCCAGCGCGTGCTGGGCTGGAAGCGCAAGAGGGCCGACATCGGCGTTATTATCGCTGATGCCTGGCGCTGGCACAACTCGCATAGACAGGGATATCAGGCGTAAACAGGGACATCAGGGCAAGGAGAAACCATGGCAAAGAAAATCCTGGGAATTCTGCTGATGCTGTCTCTTGTGGTGTCGGTCGGGGGTTGCTGGTTCCTCGTGGGGGCCGGGGCGGCCACTGGCGGCGTCCTCTATGTCAAAGGGGCCGCTCAGAAATCGTATCCGGTGAATGTGGAGAAAGCCTACAACGCCGTGCTCGCCGTCCTCGCCGAAGACAAGATCGTTCCCTACAAGAAAGAAGTGGCGCCGACCGTAGCGTCCGTCGAGGCCACGCTCGCAGACGGCAAGGAGATCAAGTGGAGCCTCAAAGCGTCCGGCGCCGATACCACCGAAGTAACGCTGCGCATAGGGACCTTCGGCGACAAGGACCGGAGCAACTACTTCTTCCAGAAACTCGACAAGCAAATTCCTGGCTGAGGCCTATTGCCTCGCCGGCTGACTGACGGCTGACTACCGCAAATCAGGAGCGCGCTCCGCGTAAGGCGCGCTCCTTTCATCTTGTCGCCCCCCTGTGTCGGCGCTCCCGCCTCCGCGAATACGCCTCGCGCGACCGTTCGAAAAGAAGGGAGCAAAAGCCGTGGCAGCGATGTTTAATGCGACAGCAGAACGCGTTTGACATTTCCGGCTGCGCTGCCTGTCAGAGCATGCGCCCATGGCGCTTCGACACACAGTCCGCCGAGTGGAGGTATGGTCGTCCGCAGACCCCATACCGTGAGCCGACTTTTGTCGCCGACCTGACTGTCAGCGGGATCAATGGCCGGGGCTGTCATCGAAAGGAGACTGCATGGCGTCCAGGATTACCATCGTCATTATGCTGCTTGCTGTCTCCGGCGTGCTTTCCGGTTGCGCTGTGGCGGCCGGAGCCGACGCCGCAACCGCAGGCGTGCTGTACGTGAAGGGCGCATACCAGAAGACCTATCCGGTGACCGTCACGCAGGCTTACAACGCATCGCTTGCGATGCTCGAAGCCGACAAGATCCCGGTCTACCAGAAAGAGATCGGCACTACGATCGCGTCCATCGAGGCGACGCTGACTGATGGCAAGAAACTCCGTATGTCCTTCAAGGCCACAGGCGCAAGCACTACAGAGATCACGATCCGCATCGGCACATTTGGTGACAGCAACCGCAGTAACTACTTCTTCGATCAATTGGACAAGCGTCTGACGGCGCCGACGGCCTGAGGGCTGTGCCTCGCCGCCGTGGGACTTCGGCAAAATGGCTGTTTCGGGGCGCTCTCCCGTGCGGCCCAAGATAATGCCTCACGTATGTACGCGAGGCGCAGGAATATGCGATTGAGGCGCAGTGTGCGCGGATCAGCTGAATGAAAGGAGACAACATGAGTCGCAAGACGCTGGTACTACTCCTGGTGCTCTCGCTCGTCCTTGCGGTCTGGGGCTGCAGGTCTACCAAGACCAGTTCCGGGGCCACCACGGGCGGCACTTCCTACATCGTGGGCACGTACCAGAAGTCGTACCCATGGACGGTAACTCAAGCGGTCAGCCACGCGGATGCCGTGTTGCGCGCGGACAATATCCCCATCTACAAGCGCCAGGTCGGCGCGACAGTGGCCACCATTGAAGGCACCCTGTCGGATGGCTCTAACCTGAAGATGGACTTCAAAGCGACAAGCGCGAACAACACAACGGTCACCATACGTGTGGGCACGTTCGGAGACAGTGCGCGCACCAACTACTTCTTCAGCAAGCTCGACGAGCAGGCCGGATACAAGCCGGGTACTGCTATAGGCAGCGCCGCTCCTGCAGCCAGCGCAAGCGCCAGGGCTGGCGCTGCGGAAGCGCACACAGGCGAAACGACGAATCCTTAGCGACTGCTGAGAAAACGCGCCCAGCGCTCGCAGGGCGGCGCTTAAGCGCCCTGCGGGCGCCGTGGCGGTTCCACGGAGCAAAATGGCACTCCGCGGTGTTCTAACACCAGCATACCTCGACTTCCCCCTCTTTCAGGGCGACCCAGGAGTATGACGCCGGAGACTCGGAGTCTTCGGCGTCGCCGAAGCGCTCGACTTATTGGCGCTGCCGGGCGTCTGCGGAAGACGTGACCCGAGAAACTGTTACGCCTGTGCACGGCGTTTGTCATGTGTGTATCGATCAGCCTTTCATGAAAGGAGCAGGCATGAGTCACAGAGCGCTGTTAGTCCTGACGGTACTCCTGGTGGTTGTCATGGCATGGGGATGCAAACAGAGCGCCCCGACGCGATCAGGGGCCGTCTCCAGCGGAACGTTCTCGGGAAGCTATGAGAAGCTCTACCCCTATACGGTGCAGGAAGCCTACAACGCCGCTATTGCCGCTCTTGATGCCGACAAGGTTCCTGTCTACTTCAAACAGGTAGGCGCGACCATGGGCTCCATCAGGGCGACAATGGTCGACGGCAAGAAGCTGAGCATGGATTTCAAGGCGACGGGCATCGGCAGCACGCTGGTCACCGTCAACGCCGGCGGAGATATGGGTCGGACCAACTACTTCTATGAACAGCTTGACAGCCGCCTGCATGGCCAGCCGAGCAGCGCAAGCCAGATGAGCCAGCCCGGCGTGACCGCGGGCTCCGGCACCTACTCAGGCGCCATGAGCTCCTCCAGCTCCGCCAACTGCCCGCCGGCGAATCAGTAAGGTCAAACGACGGTATTCAGCATTGATGGGCACCATGTGACTCATCAGGGGCGCGGCCGCCGCGCCCCTGCTATTTGACACCCGGCCGATGCCGGGGCTATCTCCCCATCCTGCACTCCCACAAGCAATCGCTTCTGTGCGGATTATCCGTTTCACCGACGAATAGTGAATTGCCGACCTTTACGAGGTCGTGCGGCCGGAAGCACGGTTCGGCGCTTGCCGAATCGACAACCTGTCCGAGAACGCGCGTCGCCCGGGTCTTGCGATCATACGTGAAAATGCGCACGTTATTGTCGTTGCCGCCTACGCCGTAGATAAGTCCGTCCTCTGCGATCAGAAGCCCCGGCATTCGGTTCGACACGAACGGCTTGGCGAGGTACGCCACCTCGCCCGTCTTCGGATCGAGCCGGTAAAGCTCGCATTTCTCGGAGCCAATGTACAGGAAACCGTCATCGCTGCTTATCATCGAATCGATCGGCCCCGCGTGAGGATACATCAGGCTTTCGCATTTCGACGGCAGTCCGTGGCGCAGGAAGTCCACGGTGTTGGTCTTCGGATCATATCTGAAGAGGTAATGCCCGTATCCCCACGTGCCCCAGTAGCCGCCCCTGTTGTCCAGGGCGCCTATGTGCGTGATGCTGCCCATATACTGGCTGTAGACGACCGTGTTCTCATCGATCGAAAACGCGAAGAAATTAAACACCGGGTACGACATGCCATATATCATCCTGTGTTTCCAGTCGAGGCTGATGGTCTGGAGGTAATCAGGAGGGCAGGGGACCGAGACCAGAGTGAACTTCCCCGTCGCCGGGTCCCACCTGAAGACCTTCCCGCCCGGCGCCTTGAGCCTCTCATTAACGTCATGCAGACACGAAGTGGCGCCGTATATCGAACCATCGCCGGCCAGCTCGAGGCCGCGATGCACCTTGATCTCGTACTTCTCGGCGAACGACGCATAGCCGAGGCTCTCGAACTTGCCCGTCTTCGGGTCGAACGCATGAAGCAGGTCATTCGCGAAATTCGTGTGCCCGCAGATGAGCCTCTTGAGCTTCGGGTGCCACACCATGCACGTGAACGCGTAGTATCCTTCCTTGAACGCCTTCTTGTCCCGCACGCTTGCCGAGCTGTCGTCGAGGTTCACCGTCTTTTTGCGCCGGTAATCCGAAAGCACATGCCTGACGATGCTTCTGATTCTCATCGCTGCCTCCGCATGATCTCTGTTCGCGTTTCTGTAAAGCCGTTCCGCCCAGGGCAAACGCAAAGTCCGTTTTCCATTTTGTAGGGGCGACGCATGCGTCGCCCGCAGACCGGCCGCGCATGTGAAAACGCCCTCGTTTCCCCAGCACCGGTTGGCGTCTGTCTTGCCACGCGTGCCTCTCCGCCGAGCCAAGACGCCCTATTCGCGACTTAGCGTTCGCCCTGCCGTTCCGCCGGAATTCTCTTGCCCCTCGGCGCGAGTTACATAGCATAACTTGTCAGGGTCCGGCTGCAAACACTCATTTCCGGGAGAGATAATGAGCTACTTCAGGGACGTGGACAGGGCTTGTTCCTATTTCGCCGATTGGCTGTCGCTTCGCAAGGAGCAGGGGGCGGATTTCGAGAAGGCAAAGCGCGCTATTCTCAAGGCGCTCTCTGCTGAAACCGCAAAACTCGAAAAGATGCCTGTCCCCAAAGCCCTCGCCGCGCGCGAGCCAACCCGCCTCAAACAGATAAGGGCGCTGCGTCCGCGCGGTCCGAGAAGGCTGCCCCTCGACCTGTCGGCTGCGAATCTCCGCGACAAGATGCTCGGCGCGTGGCTCGGCCGCGTCTCCGGCTGCACCCTCGGCATCCCCTGCGAAGGCATGACCAGGGAGGGCATCCGGAACGCCGCCCTCACTTTCGGCATGAAGTATCCTCTCGACAACTACTGGCCCATCGACCCGAAGCCCGCCGCAGGCCCGGAACGCCTTCACTACGACATTACGCCGCGCAGAAACTTCATCCGCGGCAACATCCGCTACATCGGCTCCGACGACGACCTCATCTATACGGAGCTCGGCCTCTTAATCCTCGAAGACTACGGGCTGGACTTCACTCCGGTGGACGTCGGCAAGGCGTGGCTCAAGTACCTTCCCATGGCCTGCACCGCCGAGGACGTGGCCTTGACGAACCTCAAGAGAGGCGTCAAGCCGCCTATGACCGCAGCAAAGGACAACCCCTACAGCGACTGGATCGGCGCGGACATCCGCAGCGACCCCTGGGGCTACGCCGCGCCCGGATGGCCCGAGAAGGCGGCCGAGTTCGCCTGGCGCGACGCGGTCGTATCGCACAAGGCTGTCGGCGTTCACGGCGAAATGTTCTTCTCCGCGGTGATTGCCGCCGCCTTCGTCGTGGATGACCCCATGCTCGCGGTGGAAATCGGCCTTACGGAGATCCCCAAACGTTGCCGCACGGCCGAGGCGGTTCGAAACGCCCTCAAGTGGTGCGACAGGGACGGCGATTGGGACAAGACCACGGCCCGCATCCTCTCGAAGTACGAGGGGATGAGCATGGCCCACACGCTCAACAACGCCGAGCTGACCGTCGCGGGCCTCTACTACGGCAAGAAGGATTTCGGCAGGACCATCGCTCTCACCGTGATGGGTGGCGTCGATACCGACTGTACCGGCGCGACCGCCGGTTCGATCCTCGGCGCGATCCTCGGCGCGAAGCGTCTCCCGAAGAAATGGACGGCCGGTTTCGGCAACCGCATCGAGAGCTATATTATCGGCAGGCGTAACTGGCGCACGAGCGATCTCGTGAACCGTTTCGTGAAGGTCGCCGGGAAGGTTCTCGCCCGGTAGGAACTTCCGGAGTTTCGCGAAGTCTGTATGCTCAACAAGAAGCTACGTGCCACTGGCGGCTTGTCCGCCAGTGTTGAACGTCGGACAGCAGGTTGATCATGCGATCCCGCGCTGTAGCTCGTATGCTGAACACCGCGGCCGTAGCGGCCGCATCACCAATGTCCTGAGGAGAACGTAATGAACAAGCTCTTGGTTGTCATCTTCGCCTGCACCACCCTGCTCGCAGGCAGCGCCCTCGCGGCGGAAGCGACCTTGGGTAGCACCGCGGCTTTGGCGCAGCCCGCTATGGAATCGACTTCTGCGATAGCCGTCGAAAGCACCGCGCCGGCGGATGCCGCCAAAGCGGCAAAGGAAGCCGACATCCGGAAACTCATGGTCCTCAATGGCACCGACAAGATAGCGGCGAGTTTCGGCGAACAGATGGTCGACCGCATGAAGACCGCTCTCCCGCGCGTGCCCCAATCGTTCTGGGATGGTTTTCTAAAGAAAGCGAAGCCCGAAGAGCTTGAAAAGGGTGTCGTCGCCGTCTACGACAAATACCTGACTGAAGACGAAATCAAGGCCCTTCTCGCCTTCTACGCTACCCCCGCCGGCAAACAGTCCCTGGCGGTTATGCCCAAGATCCAGACCGACATATACCAGGTCGTCCAGCAGTGGAGCAGGCAGTTGGGCCAGGAGGCGAAGGCCGACCTGGAAAAGGAAGGCTACCTCTCCGGCGGCCGTCCCACAACTCCGCCTTCCGCGGAATCAACCGCCTCTTCGCCGGCTGTGCCGACGAAATAGGGCAGGGTAATCGATTATTGTAGGGGCGGGCGCCCCTGCCCGCCCTCGCGGGAATACGATCTCGTCGTCATCCGCCCTCGCCGCGCACATCAATCCCCTCAATCGTAGGGGCGGACCTCCGTGTCCGCCCTGGCTGGGACGCAATCCGGCTGTCATCAGCATGCAGCGAGCTCCAATCCCCTCTCCCTCAGGGAGAGGGCAGGGTGTGGGTTCCTTCACACCCTTCTCGCTCTTCACACTCTTCTCACCGCGGCCGCCGGCCGCTACTCCCCCGGGCACTGATCCCCAAAACACGTCTCCACGAGCCTCGCGCACCTGATCAATTCGTGATCCTGCGGCACGTGCTTCGTGCGCCCCGCAACCTTCTTGAGCGGCACGCTCGTGATCTCCCCTTCCTGGAAGCACACCATGCGGTTGTACCTGCCCTTGGCGAGTAGATGTACCGCCTCCGTGCCGAACCGCGTCGCCATGAGCCGGTCGAACGGGCTCGGTATGCCGCCGCGCTGCAGGTAACCAAGCACCGTGACGCGCGTTTCCATCTTCGTGAGCTCTTCTATCTCCTTGGCGACCTTGTAGCCCGCCGACGGAGCCGCGCCGTTCGCCTGTTCCTTGACGGCCTTCCCCTTCTTGCGCGCCTTCTTCTCCGCTTCCCTGCGCTTGGCCTCCTCGACGCTCTTTGCCCCTTCCGCGACCACGACAATCGAGAACTGTTTGCCCCTTCTCGCGCGGTTGATGAGGTGTTCCGCAATCACCTCCGGATCGTACGCGATCTCCGGTATGAGGATCACGTCCCCGCCTCCCGCGACGCCCGAATAAAGCGCAAGCCACCCCGCCTTGTGCCCCATGATCTCGACCACCATGATGCGGTTGTGCGAGTGGGCGGTTGTATGGAGCCGGTCAATCGCTTCCGTCGCGATATCGACCGCGGAATGAAACCCGAAGCTCACGTCCGTCTCCGCAAGGTCGTTATCAATCGTCTTCGGCAGACCTATGCAGTTGATGCCGAGCTCCGTCAGCTTGTACGCCGTCGTCTGCGTGCCGTTGCCGCCGAGGCAGACGAGGCAATCCATATGGAGCTTCCTGTAAGTGTCGAGGATCAGCTGCGGCTTCTCGTCCGCGAGCGCATCGCCGTCGCCCTTTCCGAACGGCTTCTCCCGCGAGCTTCCGAGAATGGTCCCGCCCGCCGTCAAAATCCCCGAGAAGTCGTCGCTCGTCAGGAGCCGCGTCTGGTTGTTGATAAGCCCCTGGTACCCCGAGGCTATCCCCACGACCTGTATGCCGTAAGTTCCGAGCGCTGCCTTGCCTATCCCCCTGATCGCCGCGTTAAGCCCCGGGCAGTCCCCGCCTGCGGTAAGAATTCCAATGCATTTCGTGACGCTTGCGGACATGCATATTCCCCTTTGTTGAAGCCTCGCTTAC
>Ga0315282_10000818_pt1 | contig 60928 bp, 30 predicted proteins | sample YL17G07_20_MG_FD_203693 | JGI IMG/M metagenome (GOLD analysis project Ga0315282, IMG submission 203693) | Sediment microbial communities from Yellowstone Lake, YNP, Wyoming, USA - YL17G07_20 | ecosystem: Environmental > Aquatic > Freshwater > Lake > Sediment | place: USA: Wyoming | collected...
CAATTTGTCTATGTTGCAGGCGAGGCTGGCAAACTCAGGACGTACAGCCGCACGGGATTCGATCATCTTCAAATCGGTGCCGATGTGGTTGTCTCCAACCCGAGCAGTCTCGCTTTGAGCTCTGGTGGAGAAAATGTCTATGTTGCCAGAAAGGCAGACAGTGCCATCTCCATATTTGCCAGGGATCCTGCAACAGGTGCGCTGACCTTTGTTGAAGAGGTCATTAATGGTGTCAAAGGCGTACACGGCTTAGACGGTATAAGCTCTCTGGTGGTTACGGATGATTATGTCTTTGCAACAGGTGAGAATGACGATTCCCTCGCTGCGTTCAAGCGGGACGATGAGGGCAGGCTGAGCTTCACTCAGCGCTTTAAAAACCGCTCGGGCGGCGTCCAGAGACTGGAAAATCCCAACTCTGCTGCAATTAGCCCTGACGGCAAGTGGATCTATGTCGGAAGTAGCGGTGACGAAACAGTAGCCGGTGGTGTGGCCTGGTTCGGCATCCTCCCAACTGCCCAACCCGCCTCCCCTCTTATCGTAGCCTACACCGCTATTGAGGAACTCACTGTCCAAACGGCCGATGGTGATGACACCGTCAGCATTCACAATACAGATATTCCAGTAACGGTCGAGACTGGCGTGGGTACCGATACGATTAATGTCTTGGGCCTCGGACAAGCGGTAGTGGCTGAGATTGACGTGGGGAGTGGGGACGACCTAATCCACATAGCAGGGGGGAACTTGCAAGAAGGCTCCCGGGTTGACCTGAAAGGTGGGCCCGGGGAGGACATACTGCTTTTCGAACCTGACGGCAACCCTATCACTCCACAAGTACCAACGCCTCAGAGCGGAGACGTAAAAGTTTTCGGTTCGAACTTCGGAAGTGTTGTTTATGAGAAGGTAGAAAACATCCCGGGATTCCAGGCAGCAGTCGCTGATGCCGGGACCGCTTCTACTTCAATCTACGAAGGTGACAGCCTGATACTGGTAGCCTCTGCTCTGCCAGCGACGAATAGAGAGGTTCTTTCTTGTGCGTGGGATTTAAATGGTGACGGAGACTTCGGGGAGGTCATTGTCACGGATCTCCAATTTGACGGAGCTACAAGTATCTACACTGCCACTGTGACAGTGCCGTGGGCCGATCTCTTCAATTTTGGTCTGAACGATGGTGATGTCCCTAATGGGACGACGTATGAGATCAGCGTGCGAGCCCTCGACAACATAGGGGACTTCGCTGAAGATAAAGTTATTTTTACTATCAACAATAAAACCCCTACGGTTGATCTTATGGGCGGCATATCGGTAAATGAGGGAACGCCGTTCTTGCTCACATTAGATACCAAAGATCCTGGGGACGATACAGTAATTCAATATACCGTCCACTGGGGCGATGGTGAAGTAGGGAGCTTCATCAATGCAGGTGTCGTGACCCACACGTATACTGATAATTATGAGAACCTGACGATCAAAGTCGATGTTGAAGACGAGGATGGGATCTATGAAAGTGCGGGCAGTCTTGAGTTGCAGGTAACAAACGTAGCGCCTTTATTGACAGGGCTTTCACTAAACCAAGCAGAGATAGACGAGAGCGGTGTGGTTACCTTGGTAGGTGCATTTAGTGATCCGGGAACTTTGGACACACATCGGCTGACCATTGACTGGGGTGATGGGAACAGCGAAGCCTTGGCGCTTGATCTAGGTGCCCGTGAGTTTTTAACTACGCACCAATACCTGGACGACAACCCTACGGGCACATCATCCGATACCTATTCCATCAACCTGACATTGACTGATGATGACAGCGGTAGCGACAGTACAAGCACTAACGTGGCAGTCAAAAACGTTGCACCGGAGATCATGTCACTCGTGGTCAACCCACCTTTTGTCGAAGAGCACGGCATCATCACTTTGACCGGGGCGTTTAGTGATATGGGCACGCTTGATACGCACTCGGCCACGATCGATTGGGGTGATGGTTCCGCTTCGCAGGGGTTGATCATGGAATCGAACGGCTCCGGTTCATTTTCAGGGGGTCACAATTACGCGAACGGCGGGATCTATGACGTCAAGGTAACCCTCACCGATGATGATGGTGGAAGTGCCACTCGGTCGGCAACGGAGATAGTGACAGGGGTTGGAGTGAAAGAAGGTGTGTTGTATGTCGTCGGGACCGATCGCAATGACGATGTAAGGATCAGCCGCATGGGGAACGGGCTGATAAAGGTGCAGGCCAACTTCCTCACCGATCGCTGTCACCTCCGGACTTTCAAAGCGGAGGAAATCGAGCGCATTGAGATTCGGCTTGGCAACGGCAACGACCATGCCAGTGTCGCGGACAATATCGTGTTACCGGTGCAAATCGACGGCGGGGCAGGTGACGACTACCTCCAGGGGGGCGGCGGCCCGACGGTGATGATGGGAAGCAAAGGAAATGACAAACTGATCGGGGGCCGTGGCAGCGACCAAATCCTTGGTGGTGATGGGAATGATTTCATCATTGGTGGCTGCGGCGATGACATCCTGGATGGTGGCGCAGGCAACGATGTGCTGTTCGGTTACCGTGGCAATGATACGCTCTTGGGTGGCGATGGCAACGACTTGCTTTTTGGTGGAAGAGGTAACGATAAACTGCATGGTGGTACAGGCAACGATCTGCTTGTTGGTGGCCTTGGCAAAGATACCTTAGACGGTGGGACGGGCAAAGATTGGCTTGTTGACTGGTCCGGAACGTACGATGATCACAAACGGCATGGACACAACGCTTGCCATGAGACGGGAATTTCCCCATGTGCCTCTTGGGTGAAACATTTTGTGAGTGGTCTTGCTGACACCAATGATACGCATCATCCGAATAGCGGCATCAAGGTAGTGCTTCCCACTGCAGATGACGTGAAGCCTAAGAACATTAAATCCCATTAAAGTCAACCGAATCATCCCTTACCCTATCCCTCTCCCTAGCGCCTGCCTCCCAGTAGGCAGGGCTGGGGACCTTCACTGGACGAAGATCCCTCTTTTATCAATCCTTGATTTCTGCTCCTATGCTCCACAGAAATTTGTTGTATCGTTGTGACAAAAAAGGTCATTTTGTTTGGAACTTTGTGAAAATTTCAAATTAAAGAAGCCCCTTAATAATCAAAGAGTTGGGTAGCTTTATCCTGCCGTGGCATCAATTATGCAAAACAATTAACCAGAGAAAGGAGGTGATACAGATGAAGACCTTGAAGATGATATTGAAAATCATTCTTTTCACATCCCTCTTACTTGTCAATTCTTCAGCGGTAACCTATGGCCAGGAGCTTCCTGTGCCGTTTGACCGAATCAAAGAGTTCGCCATCACTCAGGGTCAAAAGAATGAGGATGGCGCTTTCATGTGGGAAGGGGCTGTCGAGAATGTTGAATTTTGGATGGTCTATTCTCCAAGTGATGAATCGATTGGGTGTGGTCAGCGGACCGATTCTGGTAGCTACGGCTGGGGAATTGCTTATGGTTTGAAAGGAGATTTTCAATTCGTTGAGGCGAGGATGGGTCAGATCGTCAACTTCCTTTTCATTGGACTAGAGAATGCGACTGAAATCGTAAATCAGTTTTTTAAGGAGGTAGAACCACTCATCGAGAATTCAAAGGAATCCCCGACAGAAGGGAAGGGGGTTAGAATTTAACCTGACTTTAACCCTATGTCGGTGAACCTACTCTCCTTCGCACGAGGATCTTGTCCTGGGCAGCGCGAAGGACGATCAGTTCCTAAATCAAAGGGCCTGTCCTGAGTTAACCGAAGGAACTCCGGCCTCCGGCACGATTTTTTTAATCTCTCCCAATAAATTCACTATTTCTTCTTTTAAAATTCGTAAGAAATACATTGAAATTTGGGTTAACATAGCCGAGTCTTCAAGGTTCGTTCTTGAGCAGCCCATTCGGTATTTGGGAGCTCGAGGCGACGAATGTTATTTCTGGGCTACGCATGGTGGAGGAAAATTGGATCTATTCGTCATTAGGGGGCAGAAAAGGGTAGGATTTGAAATCAGCTGGGACACTTAGTAGAAAGTCTACTATCTGTTTTCCTCATTTTGCGATAAGATATAATAAAGTATGGTATTTAACAGAAAAAGAACCGTAAGAATCACCTTCTGGATCCTGGCGGTACTGCTCTTTCTATCTCTCTTAGTCGTCTATCTACGCTATCTTGACCTAAAAAAAGTATTCCTCCAAAAGGTGTCAGAAAAAGCTACGTTACTCATTGGACAGGGCGTCCATATTGAGAATCTTTCCATCAGCTCCTTTCTGTCTGCAAATCTTTACGGCATTGCGATCAAGAATCCGGAAGGTTTTACACCTGGGGATCTTCTACAGGTAAAGAAAGTCCAACTGGATGTCCGGCTTGGACGGCTTGTTAAGGGGGAAATCTCTATTAAAAGGATTGTGCTCTATTCTCCAGAGCTCTCGCTGATCACCAACGGAAAAGGTAAATGGAATATCTCGGATGTTCTGTTACGTCAATTATCGACAAGATCGACCACGGGATATAAGGTTGACGAATTAAGAATAGACTCAGGAGCTTTCAAGCTCAACAGGGACCCAAGATTCAGAAGTGATCATATCAATCTTCTCTTCGAAAACATATCTTCTGAACCGAGGACCCGGACCGGGATAAAGGGCACGATCGGATATGCCGGGAACAGAGTGGACATTGATGGACGGACATCTTTCAATGAGGTTCCGGTGAAAGTCAACCTCTCAATTTCGTCAAGGGATTTTGTGCTCTCCCAACTCGGAAGGCTGTTTGAAAGATACAAGATAGATACGAGAAAAATGCGCTTAAGCTTCCACGTCCAAGCCGACGGAGACACAGAAAAGGGATTTCACATTATCTCAGGTCTTTTTCTGAAAGGGTTTCGATCGTTTTCCTTTGCCAAGGACCTAATGGACATCCAGCTAAGCACCGATGGCATTTTCAGCCTGAAGGATTATTCCCTCACCGTCCATCAAGGATCTTTAGTTATGAACGGTACCCCAGGGCCCACATTCAGAGGTAAAATTACAGGTTTGAATAAAAGGCCTTCCTATATTGGTGATATTAAATTGGATCGAGTCGACCTTTCGGGATTCCATTTCATAAAAGAGATGAAAGTGACCGGGATACTCTCTTCGGAGAACATCCGCGCCGCTGGCGACTTTGGATCAAAGACTCCAGAAGTTTCAGGTGACCTTCGGTTAAGAGAGGGTGGAATCGAGTCCTCTGATACAATCATTCAGAAAGTAGACGCTGACATTATTTTCTCATCGGCCAAAGAGATTGCGATCAAAGGAGAGGCTTCAGCCACGATCATGAAATTGAGGGAATACGCTCTTGTCAAGCCTGCTGGGGTGAAGATTACAACAACCCTGCGAGCCTCTCGAGAGCGAATCGAAGGATTATCTTCCCTCCATTTTTCTCCCCTTGAAGTACAAGTGAAAGATAACATGACCGCTTCCGTGGAGAATAGCGACGTCACTGTAGAGGGAACGTTCAAAGGCAATACCCTCGCAGGTAAGGCCGCCGTTAACATGAAGGGGTTCCGGTTTGCTGGCCATACGATCCCTAGGCTTAAAGCTAACTCCGCCCTCGAATATTTAAGGGACGGGGTCCTTTTGACGAACCTTAACATTGAAACCGAGGATGGGACATCTTCTGCGGGCCTGCTGAGCCTGACTCCCCTCGGTGATAAAGCCGGATATAAAATAGACGTAAAGGATATGAATGTTGCGTATCGAAAAGGGGGAGTCTTAATTGAAGAATGTGATTTGTACCTAGCGCTTCAACCCAACCAAAGACCAGTTTCAGGAGATCTTCGTTTCTCTGCCAGAAACATTCAATTTAAAGGCATTGGCTCTCAAAATTTGTCCGGAGCGGGGAGGTTTGACGAGAAGAATTTCTTTCTCGATATTCAGAATGCGGAGATGTTTGGCGGTAGGTTGAAACTGACAGCAGAGGGAAACCTTTCGGAAAATCTTTTCCCAATCAAGACCAATGTTGTGGCAGAGGACATAGACCTCACCATTTTATCGAAGTTGCTCTCAAAATCGATCAAGATCCCCTATAACGTGGCAGGTAATATGAAGAAAGCTACGTTTCAGGGTATCTTGAATTCTCAAACTGGCCTTCTTGGCTCCGCCTTCCTGGAGGCAGGGAAGGTCACTTTTTCGGACTCAAACACAGGAAAGAACATCATTAAGGATAGCTCTTTGAAGGCAGAGCTTGAGTTCAAAGGAAAAGATCTCAGCTTTAGGGCGGATGCAATTGCAGGAAGCATACTGCCCCGATTCTCCGGCACAGTCAAAGATTTCTTAGAAAAAGAGAGAAGTCTGCAGATCAAAGGAATCCTGCCTGAAGTCAGCCTGACAGAGGTCCGAAACTCATTTTGGGATATCTTCCCCGACAGCCTTCTTTACGCAGGATTGGAAGGTTCTGTCTCATCAGACTTCTCGATCGATTACGGCAAGGACGGTTTGAGTGTGAATGGAAATGTGCAAGTAAAAGATTGTTTCCTTAAGGGAGAATATGGGGAGTATTTGGTCGGGCCGATCGATGGGCAAGTCCCCATAGCCTATGGAAAGGGCAGAAATGGAGGGGAAGCGGAAAGTCTTCCTTCTTTTGAGAAATCTCAATTCGACTCACTGACGAAGTATTATGCCAAGGAGGAGGGGGAGAAAGATTTCAAAAAGATCACCATTGGCTCTCTGGATTATGGGTTCCCCCTTTTGAAAGATATCACCCTTCTGGTCAAGCAGAGAGGAAGCGTTTTGAACATCGAACGTTTTGGTGCTAACATATTCGGAGGAAGGTTTGAGGGTTCCGGTCTCTTGGATCTGTCGAAAGGACTGGACTACCGGGCAGGTTTTATGATCCAGGGACTAAGCATGGCAACGCTCTGTGAACGAACTGAGCCTATCAGGGGATTTATATCGGGGAAGGTTGACGGCATTGGGACCTTCAAAGGGTCTGGAGTCGGTATCTCCCGTCTCATCGGGGTGGCGGATTTCTGGACCTATTCATCTGGAAATGAAAAGACAATGATCAGCAAGGAGTTCCTGCAGAAGATTGGTGGCCCCTCTCTCAAAACCTATCTCGGGAACCGTCGTTTCAATAAGGGGATCATGAGCCTGTACCTTCAAAAAGGAGACCTGATCTTCAAAGAACTTGAGATATCAAACCGGAACTTTTTCGGCGTGACGGATTTGTCTGTGAAGGTAGTGCCTTTTAACAACAGGATTGCGCTGGACAAATTCTTATGGTCGATAACGGAGGCTGCTCAGAGGCCCAAAGAGAAAAAGTAGCAAAAGAATATTAGGAAAAGGAGGAAGAGTCATGAACCACAGGATAAAGGGAATAGCGGGGATACTATTATTGGTACTGGTGTCATGTGCCATCATCACAGTGAACGTCTACTTTCCTGAAAAAGAAGTGAAGGAGGCCTACAAGGAGCTGGAAAAAGAATTGATGACTCCTGAGAGCCCGAGTAAGGAGCCGACATCCAAACCAGAAGGAAAGCCAGAAGGTTCCTCGAAAATCGAGTTCATTTCCTCTGCATATGCTCAGGAAAGGACACTTTCGGAAAGGATTGCCGAAATTGTGAGAAAGATGCCGGATGTAGTGAATGCCTACAAAGAAATCGGAGCGCGAATTCCGGAGATTGATAAGCTGAGGGACAGTGGGGCTGTCGGGGAAGGGAATAATGGAATGCTCGTCGTACGGGAAGAAAAATTAATGACCCCTGAGGCGAAGAGGCTCGTAGCCTTGGTAAATGAAAACAGAAGAACGATCATCAATGGCATGACAAAAGCCATTATACGGATAAACAGAGCGCCTGAAAATGAACAAAATCTTAAGCAAGTGATGCCTCAGGCTACAGAGCAATTTGCCGCCATCAGGCGAGATTCAGCCAAGAAAGGTTGCTGGATCCAAGATCAATACGGAAACTGGACTAGGAAGTAAATCGTTGGTCCTTAGGAAATAAAATTTAACCTGGCAGATGGTTTCCAATCGATTCATCATTGTGGAGCAGAACTATCATTTCCCCTCTCCACGCACTCCACAAATTACGGAAATTTTCCCCCTTTCCTGGGTAAGAATTTGGAACTTTTATGTAAATCTTTTCCACTTTCATTTTCCAAGAATTATTCTTTATACTCAATTCTCTCATGATAACAACCCTGTTCGTGATTTTAAGAAGTTGGCATTAAAAATGCTCTTTTTACCATGATTAGATACATGATTACATAAATGTTAAGTGCGTGGCCGCTTTACATCATTTGACACCATTTAACTTCTTGAAAAAAATTGGAAATTTGTTCCTAAAGAATCATGAAAATGCTTGACTTTTTTTAGGGAATTTAATACTTTGATGGCGACATGTAATAACAATTGATTCTTAAGTTGGGTTTGAATGGACCTTTGCCGGGTGGAGGAGAACAATGGGTCCTAAGTAAAGCTCTTATAGTTTGGAAAACTATAAGAGCTTTTTTGTTTCTTTACGGTGTTTCTTATTTTGTTCCTCCTCTTTCTTTCATCAAGGGAAGAAGAAAAATCATAAGATTCAAAAACGAGGTGGGTCGTATTAGAAAAGAAGAAGCACACATTCATTTCTTATCGGGAATTTGAGTAAGTAAGAGGTCCAGAAATTTTAGAATGATTTCTGGAGGTGAAAGATCTGGGTAGTCGGGCCGCTATCCGAAGGTAGAACTTTGGGTAGCGGCTTTTTTCTTTCGAGAGCTTCATGTAAAGAAGGGGGGCAGTCATGAGCCTGGTCAGAAGCTTTTTGAGACTGCGGAAGAGAAACAGGAAACTCCCACCAATCCGAAATAAACTCCACTTCGAATCGCTTGAACCACGCCTACTTCTATCCAGTGATCTTACCTACACTGCGGCGGCTGGCGGTGCTGTCGACCTGACACTACGTATGCAGAAGGTCGACGATGTTGACACACTCCAGCTTCTCAACAACGCTGACCAGTCAATTCTGCAAAGTCAATCACTCGCGGATACGAATGCCGTTGTCATCACAGGGGCAGATCAGAACGATAAGTTCACCATTGACTTCAGCAATCCCTTCTCGATTCCTATTAGTTTTAGTGATCCATCCTCGACCGATAGCGATGTCTTAGAGGTGATTGGTAGAGACAACACGTGGAACATTGGCGGTAGTGACAGCGGTAATGTTGGGGATGTGAATTTCAGCAGCATTGAGAACCTATTAGGTGCCGCCGATAATCAGGACACCTTTATCTTTGACGAAGGTGGGAGCCTGAGTGGCCTCGTCGACGGAGGGGCGGGTGGCTATGACAGTCTTGGCATACAGGGGGGAAATTACGAAACGGTAGTCTTTACAGCGACCGGCCCCGACTCTGGCAGCGTCGCCCTCGACCAAACCATCATCACTTACAAGGGACTCGAACCTACTGAAGTGAGAGGCGGCACAATTGAAGAAGTGGTCATCGATCTGTCCGTACTGGATGGATTGCTCATTCCCTCGAGCGACGTAGCGAAGCTCAGCCTTAGCGGGGGGACGGTTACGTTCGAGAGCAATCCGCCTTCCGGAAGCGCGACTTTCGAAAGTTTCTCCTTCGGCGTTCCTTCAGAGTCACTGACCATCAAGCTTGGAGGCGGCGATGACGAACTGCACATCAGCACGCTTGATTCGTTCGACGCAGACCTGATCATCGAAGGTAACAATGGTCGTGACACAGTCTACATCGATGGAGATCTCAACCTGCCCGGCCGCAATTTAGAGATTTATGCCGAGACGATTATCGTCGGCTTTGCCGTCGGTGAGCAAAACGAGGTTTCAGACTGGGAGCCGGGAGCCAATTATCCCACCTTAAGTCCGGTTTCAACTTCCGGGTCCGGAACCGGTATGACCGTGGATATCAACGTCGACAGTACTGGAAAGCCGCACGTCCTGGTGACCGACAAAGGTAGTGACTACGCCATCGGGGATACGGCGACCTTCGAGTGTCCCGGTGTTGGCAATGGCAGTCCGATCACCCTGACGGTTTTGGGCACCGGCGAACTGGGGCTTTCGATCTCAACTCGTGACCTCGACACGGCTGGCGATATCATGTTAGTGGCTGAAGACAATTCACTTCGCCAAGGATGGGTGATTTCGCCTCTGGATGTATGGAACAGGAATATGGCCGCAGTCATCATCTCCGGGGCAACAATCGAGGGTGGTAACGTCAGCATTACGGCCGCCGCCGAGGACGAAAACCTTTACGACGACTATGGTGCCTATGCGGACAAGGCAATGGAGGGCCTTTTCGGGCTCCTGGACCAGATCCCGGGCCTTGCCGTTAGTTCAATCCTCGGCATCTCCGGTCAGGTCGTCGTCCGCCGTGCCGAGGCGACCGTTTCCGTCGCCGGTTCTACGATCGTGGGCATCGGCGACGTGGCAGTTGGGTCGAGCGCCAATACCGATTCATCGCTCCACACGGTTTCGCTCAACGGCGTCGTGACCAAAGGCGCGTTCACGTTATCCGTCGGCTATGGCGAAGCCCAGTCAACTGCAACCACAACGATCGATCGCACCGCCATTACCACCGACGGTGCCATTGATATCACCTCTGGAGCAACCACCAAGGCTTACGTAAAGTCACGCACCTCCTCGAACCTGCTCACCTCAACCAATCCTAATAATGTTACCCTCGCTGTCGCGATCGCCAATACACTCGAGAACTCGCACGTCTCCGTTTTGGAAGGGTCGAGTATTACCTCCCTCAACGAGGGGGTCCAAGTGGCCGCTACGGGAGGGGTCTACAACTTTGCCTGGTCACAGCCGACCATCAACACCGACGGAACGGTCGCCGTTGCGTTCGCTCTCGACTTTGACAAGGCCGATATCCAGACCCTTGTTGACGGGGAAATCGATGCGGCCGGAGGTGTCGGAAACACATTCGATGCGCGTGAAGGGGAAGACGTCGACTACGTGGCGAACACCATTCGGATCCTCAATCATGGGTTCGTGGATGGAGAGGAGGTCGCCTACTCCCACGGTCTAACCGACGCTCCGCTGGGAGAAGCCGCGGCACCGGATATCGGCGGTCTCACGGACGGGCAGTCCTACTATGTCCAGGTGGTCGACCAGGACACCATCCGCCTGGCAAACGGACCCACCATTGATCTCGATTACGCGTTCGATTCGTACGGCAATCCGGAGCACACTCTTGGACTGCTCGAGGTCATCAACTTCGATTCCGTCAATGTCGATCCCGATGAAGAGACGATCACCTTTACGCAGTCCCATGGCTTCCAAGGGGGCGAAGCTCTCACGTACTTGGGCACATCCAGCAATCCCGATGAGGCGGGAATCGAACAGAACCAAGGTGTAGGGGGCCTTGAACAGGGTAGAACCTACTACGTCATCTCCATTCCGAACAATGATTACGCCATCCAACTGGCCGAGTCACCGGGAACATCCCGGGTCGATCTCACCGATGCGGGAGTGGGTCAGCATGCGTTCGCCTGCCAGAGTGCTCCCAAGAGTTTTGCCCCGAAGACCGCCGTCAACGCGGAGAGCAATACCATCACGTTCACTGCCGAGCACGAGTTTCAGACCGGAGACGCCGTGGTCTACCACACCGACCCGACCGCTACCTACCAGAAACCGTTGCCCGCGGCGGTATTCGAGGAAGATCTCGCGGTTGTCAATACCCTGACCCTGACTCTCCCAAAGGATCAACAACTGCTCATAGCAAAAGGCGTCGACGCGATCCTGGTGGTTGGGGGCGCGACTATCAACGCCACGGTGGCATCGGTGAGCTATGATTCCGTCAACGACGTCACGATTGTTGTGCTCGACCAGGAGGTGCTCACCGGCGCGCTGACCCGCGCGACCTTCGCCAGCTCTCTGACCGTCGCCGAGGTCGATGCCCCGGTAGGAGGGCTGACCGATGGATCCATCTATTACGTGGTTAAGGTGGACGAGCACACGATCCGTCTGACACCCAGCAAAGGGGCGGCGCTAAACGCCACGGTCCTTGATCTAGAACCAGCGCTCGACCTGACAGGCGTGGGACTGGGAGACAAGCACACTCTCCAAACATCAAGCAGTCCGGATGGTATTTCCGTCCATGCGGGCCTGGCGGCGACCAATGCGATCGTCGCGGCGGCGAAGATCACGGATCAACAGTTCAACTGGACCTCTGCTCTTACGACGGGAGGAGACCGAACCTTCCTGCAGATGGAGGAACTTATCAATGGGCTGGTTCAGGTGGCCAAAAAGGTCCTTGGCAAACAACCGGAGAAAAGCCCCGTTCAGGGGGGCGCGGAATTCGGAATCGCCGGGGGGATTGCCATCAACTACGCCGACCACGACGTCACCACCGTCATCGGCCCCACCGCGCGCCTGGCTTCAAGCAAGGACATCAATGTTTCGGCTGAAATCAGCCAGGCCTCGCAGGTCGCCTCGAGCTCAGGGGCGACCAATCCGGCCGACCAGCAGGCCGAAGCCTCAGTCGCGGTCGCCGTGGGGCTCGGCATCTTCAACAACACCGCCAAGGCCATCGTGGAGAGCGGGGCGGACCTCGATGCGAACCGCGCAATTGCGGTGAGCAGCGGTGTCAATTACGGGTTCCTGATCAGCAACCCGCTGACCGCTATCAACCCCGCTGAGTACTTGAAGACCACCGGCCCGGAGGGCTGGGCGTTCTTCATGGACGGCACGCTCGGTTATGCCTCGAACCTCTTCAACACCTTTGTCATGACATCCGCCAATCAGGGCAAAGTGGCAGGGGGCGGCTCGTTCGCCATTAATATCTACAACAACACCTCGGAGGCGAGGATCAAAAATGGCGCGAAGATCAACCAAGAGGATGGTTTAAGGTTCCGCGTTGGAGAACAAACCGTTGCGGTGACCGCCACTACCGACATGAATCTCATCGGGGTGGTGGGGGTGGCCGGCCTCAGCCTTAATATCGATGGTTTTACGAAGGCATTCACCGGGGAAGGGGTCAAGAAGGCGATTGGTGGAAAAGATAAAATCCTTACCGGCCTGAAAGAACTCGTCAATCCGTTCGGCGCGGAAGGCGACGAGGGCGGGATTGGTGCCTCGTTCCTGTTGGAGGTGATTGACAACACGACCGAAGCCGTGATCGAAGGCGGGGCCCTGGTGCACACGGGTGCCTTGACGGTGGATGCTCAGACTAGCATGTTTGATTTCGCCTTGGCCGAGGCTGGCGGCAAAGCGAGCAGCTTCGCGGTCGCCGGCGCCGTGTCGGTCGGGGTGGTGAACAACACGACGAAGGCCCACATTGACTCAGGGGCCGTTATTGACAGCGATGGTGCGATCACGATCTCAGCCACCGACGATCTGACCCGGATTGGCATCACCGGGGGGGTCGTGGCCGGGGCAAACACCGGTGTCGGCGTTTCAGTTTCCGTCAATGTAATCAATCGGAATACTCAGGCGTTCATCGGCACGGAGCTTGACCAAGATGCCGGGGAGGGCGGCACGAACATAACCGCCGCAGAGCCCATTACCCTTGAGGCAAAGTCAATCGGCGCCCTCTGGACGGCCTCGGTGGCGGCGGCGGTCACAGGAAGCCCGCCGACGGAAAAAGAGATCGTGGACAACGAACGCATTAAGAGCGCGCCCGCCAAGGCGCAGAAGGTCCTGGGTGAGACCGGTAAAACCTACGAACTGAAAACGGGCGTCGGCGTCGCCGGCGATGTCTCCGTCAACGTCGTTGACGAAGAAACGTACGCGTACATCAATGACAGGGGGAGCATTGTCACCGACGGGAAACTCGATCTATCGAGCACCAACGATATCGCCATCTGGTCGCTGGCCGGCTCGGTGGCCGTTTCTCTGAAGGGAGAGAAAACCTCTTTGGGTATCGCGGGCTCCATCAGCGCCAATGTCATTGACAACGACACCAAGGCGTTTGTTTCGGGCACAACGCTCGATACCGCATCCCTATCGCTGCTGGCCAACCAAAAGGGAGGTATCCGCTCGCTGACGGCGGCCGGATCCGGGGCACCGCTGAAGGAAGGCATCGCGGTAGCCGGTTCCATATCAGTCAATGTTGTCATCGACACGGTCGAGACGTACCTCTCCGGCGTAACGGCCACGCTCGACGAAAGTTCTTCGATCAAGGCCCAGAACGAATCCCAGATCTGGGCTATTGGTGGGGCTGTGGGCTATGGCGGCAAGGGCGGAATCGGCGTGGGGATCGCCGTGAACGTGATGGGCGCTGATGGCGACCCCAACGTCACGCGGGCATATATCGAAGACTCGACGGTCACGCTGGGCGATGGCACGCTGGAGGTCTCGGCGTTCAACGAGAACCCGACGATGGATCCACGGATCATCGCCATCACGGGTTCTGTCGGGATTGGCAGAGGGTCGGAGAGCTTTGCCGGTGCCGGAACGATCTCAGTGAACATCATCTCCAACGATACCGAGGCTTACGTCAAGAGCTCGACCATCACGGAACTCGAAAACGACCCAGGCACCGTCAACACGCTGGTGAAGGCCCGCGACAACTCCGGCATCGTTGCGATCAGCGGCGCGGTCGGCGCTTCCCAAAAGGCCTCCATTGGAGCGGCCATCGGCTACAACGAGATCGACAACGACGTCACCGCGTACCTCGACAACGTCATGCTCACGACGAACGGGACGTTAACCATCGAAGCGTTATCCGAGTCGGTGATCGGCGCCACCACGGTCGGTGTGGCGGCAGCCGCCGGTTCTGGCAAATTTGCCGGTGCAGGATCAGTGTCAGTCAACATTATCAAGAATATGATAGAAGCGACGATCGAGAATAACAGCGCGGTGACGACCACAGGCGTCGGGTCGGTCACACTGACGGCCACAGACACCTCGAAGATTACGGCTGACGGTGGCGGTGTCTCCATAGCCGTCGCCTCCGGGGGCCAAAATAGCGGCACCGCCCTATCCACCGGCATATCCGTGGCCATCAATGAGATCGGTAATAACCTCTACGCCCTGATCGATGATTCGACGGTGAATTCGGGCGGCGACGTGGCCCTGCTGGCTACCTCAACGCCGACCATTTATGCCCTGACCATCGGGGGCGCGGTTGCGGTCGGGTCTTCCAGCGAGAAAACAGGTTTTGCATTTTCAGGTGCCGGCGCGGGCTCCGGCAACACCATCAGGAATACGATAGAGGCGGCGATCAAGAACGGCAGCACGGTGACGACCACAGGTACCGGCGAGGTCAGCCTGAGCGCCATGGACGCCTCCACCATCATTGCCGACGCCGGCGGCGTGGCCATTGCGGTGGGTGCAAGCGGACAGGAAACAGGTGGTGCGGTTTCTATAGGAGTTTCCATTGCAGACAATGTGATCGAGAACCAGGCTAAGGCTTACATTGACGGTTCGACGGTGACATCTGCCGGAAATATCGAATTGACGGCCATATCCGCGGCAAAGATCGATGCCCTGACCATTGCAGGGGCCGTTGGGGTAGGTGCTTCAGGGCAGAAAGTGGGATTCGCGGCGGCAGGTGCCGGGGCCGCCTCTTACAATGATGTCAAGAACACTGTCGAGGCCTATATCAAGGGGGCTGGGTCTCTCACCAGTACGGCTGGAAGCGTGAAACTGACAGCGATTGATGGACTTCCCCTGTTTGACACGCTAGACCCGGTGCCCATTCCGTACGGGAGCGAGGGGCAGCTTCCGGCTGCCTGGGGGGACGCCTTTACAGCCCATGGGGTCACTCTTTCCAGTGACGTAACGGTCACGGTCCGGGCTAAGGACAGGGAGTGGCTGGTCAAGGACAACGGCAAGGGCGAGACATACCTCATCAAGAAAGAGATGGACACTTTCAGGGTGCTCAAGCCTACGGTCATCACCGCGGACGGCGGTGGTGTCGCGATCGGGGTCGGTGCGAGCGGAAAGGACACGGGCGGCGCCCTTTCCATCGGTGTGTCCCTGGCGGACAATACCATTAACAACACGATCCGGGCATACATTGACAACTCCGGTCTTCCGAATCCCGGCGCCACGTCCGTATCGGCCGCTGGGGACATCGGCCTCAACGCCACCTCCATGGCGCAAATCGATTCCCTGACCATCGGCGGGGCCATCGCCGTGGGCGCATCGGGCGGGGGCTCGGGTTACGCAGGGGCGGCTGCCGGCGCTGCTGCCTACAACAAGATAGAGAACACCATTGGGTCCTTCGTCAAGGGGGTCGGATCCATCACGAGTGCGGGCGGCGATTTGACCCTCACAGCCACAGATAATGCGGCCATCATCGCGAACGCGGTCGGGGGATCCATTGCCGTTGGCGCAAGCGGGGGCGGTACGGGCGGGGCCCTTTCCATCGGCGTATCAATCGCGCACAATACAATTGCCAACAAGGCCCAGGCCTACATCGACAACTCCGCACTTGCGCCGCCCGACAACGCCATTGTGCTGAACGCCAGGGATGTTAGTCTCAGCGCTGCATCGATGGATACTATTCAGGCCCTCTCCATCGCGGCCACGATCGCGGTCGGCGCAGGCAGCAAGACGGGCGTGGCGCTCAGCGGCGGTGGGTCTGAGTCCACCAACATCATTCTGACCAAAACCAACGCTTATATCCTAAGTACTGATCTCGTTAGCACGGGGGATGTGACTCTCGATGCGAGAAACACGGCGGACATTAGCGCAAAGGTCATCACTGGATCTGTTTCCGTGGGCGTCGGCGGCAAGGCTGGTGTCGCCGCCTCGGTGGGCGCATCCCTGGCTCGGAACCTCATCGGCTGGGATGCTGACGGCAATTACATGCCGGCTGAAGTGCAGGCCTATCTCAAGAATTCCAGCCTCGGTACTGCGGGCGATCTTTCCCTGAGCGCTCTGGCGAGCGAGACCATCGACGCCATCGTGGTGGCCGGATCCGTGGCCGTTTCGGGCGGGGGCACGGCCGGGGTGGGCCTGAGCGGTTCCGGCGCGGATGCGGAGAACAAGATTTCTACCCAGGTCAAGGCATTCATCGACGGCGACGGGGCCACGGGGATCGTTGCCGACAGCATCTCGTTGACGGCCCTTGACCTATCGAGTATCAAAGCGGATGTGGGGGCCGGGTCCTTGGCAGCATCGGTTGCGGGCACGGCTGCGGTTTCCCTCTCCATCGGCGTGGCCCTGGCCGAGAACACCATCACGAATCAGGTGGAGGTCTACATCGCCAATGCGGACAGTGTGACCGCAACAGACGGCAGCATCACACTCCAGGCTCTGGAGGGCGCAACCGTTGATGCCTTGTCTGTCGCCGCTTCCCTTGCCGCCTCATTCTCATTTGGGGGTGGGGTTGGCGTGGCTCTGAGCGGCGCAGGAGCCGAGGTAGAAAACACGATTGCAAACACCGTCAAAGCCTACATTGCCGACAGCACAGTCACCACAAGCCCCAGTGCCTTCGACTACACCCAGCAAGACAGCCCCGAGGAGATCGTTAAAGGGGAAAGGGTCAGGCTGGATGGCGGCGACATTTATGAATATTTGGGGGAGACCCCCTTGATAGAGCCCGTCGACCTTGGCGCACAGACCTACACGGACGCCACCCTGTGGAAGCCGATCAACAACGATATCGTTGTGGACGCCCTGAGCGTGTCGACCGTTACCGCCCTTGTGGGCGCAGCATCCGCCGCGGTGAGCGGAGGACAGGTGGCCGCGTCGGGATCCATTGGGGTCGCGCTGCTGGACAACATCGTCCTCAATCAGATCACAGCCTACATCCAGGACTCCACTGTCTCTTCCGCGGATGACATTCTGGTCCGTGCCAAGGCCATGGACACGGTCGATGCGGTTGCCTTTTCAGGATCAGTCGCGATAGCCGCCGGCATTGGAGGTGCAGCGGCCGGGTGTGGCGTCGAAGTGACGAACACCCTGACGAGCGGGGTGAGCGCCTATTTGCAGGATACGGTTGCGACGGCGGTGGATGACATCGAAGTGAAAGCCCTGTCCGACAGCCACATCGCAAAATCACAGGCCATCGGCGTGGCTGTTGCCGCAAGCCTTGGGTCCGCGTCGGTAGCCGTATCTCTCGTGGACAATCAAATCAGCAATACGGTGCAGGCTTATGTGGCCGGTTCTGAAGGAAAGAACGTCGATGCCGGGGGAGATGTGTCGATCCTGGCGGACGTGGAGCGCGCACGAATGAGTGATGTGAGCGCCACAACAGCCTCCGTGACGGCAGGGCTGGTCGGTCTGAGCGGTGGGGGAATCGACATCCAAAACACCATTGCGAACACCGTCAACGCCTACATCAGCGGTCCGATCAATGTGACGGCTGACGGCGATGTGAGCATCGTGGCAAGCGAAGATGCTTACATCATCGGGGATGCCACGGCCGTTTCCATCAGCGTGAGCCTGGGGGCAGGCCTTGGAGTTGCCCTGGTGGAAAACGAGATCAGTAGCACCATCGAGGCCTGGGTTCAGGGGGCGACGGTCACATCGGGCAATACGCTCATCCATGCGGATTCTGTAGCCGACGTGGCGAAGACCATATCCTGCGGGGTTTCCGGATCCGCGATCCTGGGCGCCCAGGGGAACGAGGCTACTGCCAACATCAAAACCTTGGTGAGGGCGTATGCAGAGAATGCGAAATTGATCTCGATCCATGATGTCGTCATCCAGGCCACGTCAAACAACATAGCGAACACGAATGCAAAGGGGGGCGCCTTCGGCGCCATAGCCGTCGGGGCCATGGTCTCGGACGTAAACCTCGGCAGGGGGCATGAGGTGTACGAGGTCGAAGCGGCGGCGGGAGCCGGAACCAAGGTGCATGCCAGGACATTGAGGATCATGGCCGGCAGCTCGGACGATCTGCTCGCCGAGAGCACCGCGGGCGGCGGGGGCGCCGTGGCAGCAGCCGGAGCCGAGTCAGATGTCACAAGCAACCAGGCCACCCTGGCGCGAATCGGCGCGGGTGCCCAAGTTGAAGTGAGCGGACTGGTCATGGACTCGATGCACACGCAGGACATCGATTCGTCCGCCGACAGTTATGCTTTTGCGGCGGCGGCCGGCAGCGGTGCGGGGGTCAGCAACACCATCACCACCAAGGCGAATGTGGACATCGGCGTCGGCGCCACGGTCAGTGCCGGGAATATCTTGATCAACGCGAAGAACCAGCTCACCAAGGACGATTTCAAGGACAGCAGCCACCTCAGGTCCGGTTCCGCCAGCCTTGGAAATGTCACTGTTCTTCAGAGTGAGACAGCTATCGGCGAGGAGTCCCGTCCCTTTGAGGCAGTGGTCACGATCGGGACCGGGGCCAAACTGACAGTAGAGGGTGACAACCAGAATCCCGGCGTTTTAAAGATTGAAGCCCTCAACAAGATCGCGGCCTTTGACAGCGTCAGGATCGAGAGCGTGTCCGGTTTTGGTGTTTCCACAGGCATTTCGAGAGTGGAATCCGATACCCTGGCCGCGATCAACCTGAATGATGCCGTTCTCGAGAGCAAAGCAGGGGATGTGTACCTGACTGCAAAGACCGACTCCACCGTCAGTTCCAGCGCGAATCTCTTTGTCGCTACGGCCCTGACCGGAGGAGCAGGCGCCGAGGCCACAGGGATCACCAAGGCTGCCAATCAGATCAACGTCAACAACGGGACCATCAAGGGCAGCGACGTGTACCTCTATGCAGGCCGGGACAGCTCCGAGGTGCCCAACCTCATCAACACCTTCGCCAACGTTGAACTGACGGCCATGTCCATGCTTCCAAACATCGCTGTTCCGATTCCCACAGCGGACATCCAGGAGAGCAATACGGTCAATGTCCTCGGGACGTCAAGCATCCAGGCCTTGGAAGATGTCAACTTGGTTACCGACCAGGGTATTGGCTTCAGACAGACGGACGGGGTTGCCCTGTCCCTGTCTCTGATTCCTTACGGGTTTCCTATCCCCGGGTACGGGGCTCTCACAAGCACAAACCTGGTGATCATCGGTGACCAGGCAAGGATCGAGGCCGGCATCAACAATCGGGCGGTCCTGTTGATCAAGCCCGTCACGCTTATGGGCGAGCAGAACATCGACCCTGCGCGGCTCGAAGCGACGCCGGCGGAAAGACTCCTCACCGATGCGGACAAACTCAAAGAAGGTATTTCCTATGTCTTTGTGAGTGACCAGACCGTTGTCAAGGTAGTCGAAGGAGCCAACAAAGGCGGTGTCGTCGGGAACTGGTACCGCTATGTTGGCGAGCCCTCGGAAGTGGTTTTGTCCGAGCAAAATTACTTAAATACGGCTCTGTGGGCCGCTGTGACAGGCCCAACGGCAGCCACGGACATCACCTATTCCAGTGACTATGTGACCGAGGTCCAGTACGAATACTGCGCTCTGAACGCCCAAGAGATCGCCTTTATAGCGTACACGGGAACGGTGATCCAGGTCGTCGACGACGGTACGGGGAAACCCGTTGCCGGCAATGGGGAGATCGATGCGCTCTATCGATTCAGGCTCGAAAGCGATGAGCCTGTCCGGATCTTTCCGGATAAGGAAAACTATGATGATGCGAGCCGGTGGGAGAGGATCGTTATTGCCTACGACCTCAATACCCTCGCCGAGGGAAGCCTCGTCGACCTCCAGAAGAATGATATTGTCAAAACGACGAAAGACGAGCTGTACGAGTATCTGGGCGGGAACCGCAGCAGTGTGGATTTGACACTGGAGGACTATACCGATGTGGAAAAATGGGGGCAGATTGGGCCTGACATTTACAAGAGCGACGTGACGATCGCCTCCCAGGAGGTCCTGCAAAATAAATTCTATGCGATCAAGCCCACTAGGGTGGATGGTCCCACCCTGTCCCTCCAAAACGTGGGGGACCTTCTCCTTGCGCAACGGAAGAAAATCCTGGACTGGATTGCAAACCACTCGAGCAATGCGGAGGCAGTGGCCCGTTATGAGATCGAGTTGGCGGTGTTGGAAGAAACCCTGGCGGAATTGGGCCTAATGGATGTCATCGAGGATTCGAAAACGGGGGAAACGGCGCAGGTCGCCAATGAAGGCCTGGATGTTTTGTTCGTCGAGTTGCCGGACATATATGCAGCCCCGGGTTCGATTTTCATTGAGGCGGACGCGGCGAATGAGAGTGCTTTTGTGGCCTTGGTGGATAACCAGCTCGTTGCAAGGGCCGGGGCCAAAATCAGCGCATTTAACGAAACTCCCTTTACTATGACCATCAGCGACATGGTAATTCGGGACACAAAGAGAGTCACCGTCGTTGACGGAGAGTACACCGTCCTTTCTCCGGGAAATGTCTACTTTAACAGCAAAGGGTTGACGACGATTCAAGACGCGCCCATTAAGAAGATTTCGGTCACCCAAGATGCCGTGAGCCGAAACTCGGAGGATTACGATTTGCCCGTGGGTTTCCTCCCCGAGAAGATCGGCCAGGATATCTATATCCTCGGTGATGTCGTCAATGAAGTCGGAGAAGTGGCCATCATCAACAATGAAGGCAGTATCAATGTCTCCGGCGAAATAAGGGCTGAAAACGTCGACATCCAGGCTGCTCAGGACTTCAATTTGAACACAGAAGACTGGTTTCACGTCATGGACCCAAGGCGGTACCCGGGTCTCGATGCATACCGGAAGCAGGTTTTCAATCAGGCAGGGACCTTAAAGCTTGCCGAATTTGCCCAGAATCCGTTTACGGGCGCCATCGACCCATGGGATGGTGCCGTGCTCTCTCAGGGGCGGGTTGCGGTGACGGCGCGGTACCTCAACATCAACGGAGTGATCCAGAGCGGCGTTCAGACCATTACCCTTCATGTGGATGAGAGCTTTGCCCCGGCTGGAACCACCTCTTTTCTTGACGATGACGGAACCCCGATTGCCGGTATCAGCTTCGGTACAGACAGAGTCCCGGTGGACGGCTACTACGATGCTCAGAAACAGGCAATTGTCGTTGATGAGATCGTCCCCAAGGGAGGCAGGATCGATCTGGCCGGCCAGATCCTGAGCACGGGCAACGGTATGCTCAGGGTCGCCTACGGGTACACCAGTGTCGACATTCAAAATGACAGCCGATACGATCTGATCCTCAACAGGATCGATACGACGACAAAACGGGATGGCCTGATCACCATCACTGACACGGCGAGGCTGCAAAAGGTGACTTACGAGGTAGACGGGGAACAGATTAAGGAGACAGTTTACCAGGGGACGTTCAGCCAAGGCGTGCCGAACGTTTCATCCCGCATCGTCTATGAAGAGGTTAGCACGGAGGACCATGACCTTGAGGAAGTTCTGCAATACCAACCGCGGCAAGGACTCCAGTACTTATGGACCGAAGGGCAGGAGAAGACCACAGTCGTCGTAACCTATTATAAAAAGAGGAGCTTCAATCTGTTCGGTTTTGACTGGGATTCTCTCGCAAGGGATCAAAACTACGAGTGGCGGACGATCAACTACAGAGATGCGTTTCCCCTTCTTGAGTCTGAAATCCTCGCGGTAGACCCGGATTATGACGAAGGCCCTGATTCCGTTGTGGTAACCCTAGCAACAGGCCAGACCGTTAAAACCGCCGACGACAAGGTTTACATGTACCAGGGCCCGGCCGTCGAGGACTTTGATTTGAGCCAAGCGGACTACACGGATACCAGTAAGTGGGTGGAGGCGGTTGAGAGACCCGGTTATGCGGACGGAGATGCTTATACGATTCAATACGAGCTCCGGAAGGATACGGATGTCGAAGTCTATCAAAACGAGACCATTGTCAAGGTAGTCGCCAATACAGAAACCACCGATCCCAATGATCTCTTCGCCCAGGGCGGTACGCTCAACCACCGCTACCTATACATCGGCACGAACGCGGAGCTCGTTCTACGAGAGCAGAATTATGCCGATGAAACGAAGTGGCAGGATGTTACGAATAACCCGGCCTATACCGGTTACAAGTACGAGAGCAGTTTCCTGAATTACTCCTACCAAGTCCAGACGTGGACGACGGGCGGCGGTTGGATGAGGTATAAGACTGTTCATCTGCTGACTACACAGATAACGGGTCAAAAGGACTACTACACCCATACGCTCGAAGCGGACCGCGACATCGATATTCAGTTCCTGGAAGGCCCAGCGACCCCTTCAACTAGCGTTCGCACAGTGAAGGATCTCTATCTCCAGGGTACCATCACTGAGCCCGGGGAGGGAGCTGTGAGCCTGGTTTCCACCACGGGGTCGGTCATCTTTGGGGATGAAGCGGCTGTTCTGGGCGTGAGCCCCGAGATCCAGGCCGCAAAATCGGTGCGGGCCAATGTGGAAGGCGGGAAAACACCGAACTCTGCCTTGATGTTCATGGCGGCACAGAATGATTCGCAAGGGGTGAGTATCACGACTGACGGCGATATTGAGCTCCGAGTTGTTTTTGACGCTGAGGGCAATCAAAGCAGCACCTTGGTTGTGGGTCAGATATTTTCAACAAAGGGGAATGTCATCCTGCACGCCGGTGACGGAATTCAACCCTTTGACGCGTCTTCCCTCGTCAGCGGCAACCGGATCGAGCTTTATACCGGGTCCGGGGCCATTGGAAGCGAGGCCTTGCCGCTTCAGGTCGACAGCGATCTTCTGGGTTCGGGCGGCGTGGCGGCCAGGGCCAATGGAGACATCTATATTCAGGAAGTGGAAGGGGACTTAAAGCTCAGCCAACCTCAATCCTGGGAAGGTGTCCAGGCTTCTATTTACTCCGAACAAGGCAACGTGGTCCTGGAAGCAGTTGAAGGCGCCATTCTGGACGCCTTTTACGAAGAGTTCAGACCGCGAACCCAGGAGGAAGCCGAGGCCCTCGATCAGAAACTGCAGTTGACCGGGCAACAAGCCCAGGCTGCGGCAGAGGCTTCCATCCGGGCTGAAGAGAACACCCAAACCCAGCTCTACCATGCTTACTGGGAAACATACCGCAACGCAAAACTCGGCGAAGTGGAGCGTGAGATGGCGATTGAGATCATTGACGCAGAGCAAAATGCGATCACCTTCAGCGAGCTTCACGGACTTCAGACCGGAGATCAGGTTTTCTTCAGTGTCGGGGTTGATTTGGGCAAGGAGGATTTTGGCGATACAAGCCAGTGGGCCGAGATCGTCCCGGATTATGACCTCCAAACGGTTGCAGGGACGGTCAGTCTCGAAACGGATCAGATGGTGAGAACCACAGACGGCACGCTCTTCCGGTACCTGGGCGAGCATGAGGAGGATGTGAACCTGGCCGACGAGAATTTTGACGATGCCGGCAGGTGGGCCGAGATGGTCCCGGATTATGACCTGGAAACTCTCGAGCCGGGGGCGCAGGTCATGCTTCAGGCGCAGCAGATGGTCCGCACCTCGGATGGAGCGTTCTACCGGTATCAGGGCGAGAGCGCCTATATGCCCTATGCGAATCTGGAGAAAGGTCTTGCCTACTATGCGGTGGTCATCGATGCGATGACGATCCAGTTGGCCCTTTCCCGATTCGATGCTGCTATCAGCGAGAACCCGATCGTGCTGGACATCAAGATCGAAGGGGCCGATGACGTGGTGCTCTACGGGGATCAGGGGGATTTCAGCCGTGTGCACTTGCTGGAGTTTGGATACACCTATGGCGACCTCCAGCAGGACCCCTCCACCCTGGAGGAGCGGTATCAAAGCGTACATGAGACTTATGGAGGCGAAGCGTACGATCCGAACTTCATCTACCAGGTTTCGGATCAAGAGAGGCAGGAGCGAATTGCGAGTCGCACCTTCTCTTCCGGCGCCCTGCGCTATCAGATTTCCCAGTCCCTTTTCAACTTCCTCTACCCGGATGCAGAGGGCGGCGGCGGGGTTGGGGCGCCTGTTGAAACGCCCAATATCATCGCCAACCATGTGACGCTGAAAGCCGGAGGAGAAAACGGCCAGGTCGGTCGCGTGACGGGCATAGTCGTCATTGACCTTTCCGGAGGTTTTGAAAACCTGTCCGAGAAGCATCAGGAAATCCTGACCTACGCCGGCGTGGAAGACGTGGTGAGTGTGACCTATGCCCCTGATGATCCTAACCAAATACAAACCCTGACCCTTCAGGTGTGGAATGATGTTGATGTGGAAGCGCCCGGCGGCGTGAACATCACGGCAGGGGCTGGGGTTGCCCTTGAAACCCAGGGAGATCTCGTGGTTGACTCCATTGCAGCAGGAGGCAATGTGCGCCTTGTGGCCGGGGGCGCGGTCTTCGATCCCTATGTTCTGGGAACAGACGCAGCCGTGAGCACTGATGGCAACCTGAGCTTCAGGGCTGGAGCTTCCGTTGAGGCCGAAAACGTTGGGGATCCATTCCGTATCCAACTCTACGCCTTGAGCAAGTTGAGTGCAGAAGTCACGGGAGATCTGCATGTCGAACAGATCGCCACAGACCTCTCTATCTCACGGGTCAATGCCGGTGGTAAAGTCAAGATTGAGGTACCGGAAGGAGACATGTACGTCGGCGAGGTTTACGCTACCAAGGGTTCGGTGACGTTGAGCTCCGGCGGATCCATCTATGATGGGGTGGGCAATGATGAAGTGAATGTGGAGAGCCTCAGCCTTTACTTGAATGCGGCTGATGGGATCGGGAAAGCCGACAATTTTCTCGAGATCGAACAGATCATTGCGAACGGTCAAACATCGATCGGAGAGGCCAAGGTTCAGGCGGGTGGAAATATCTTTCTGCGCGACCCGGTGGGTGATTTCTATGTGGACAAGATCTCGTCCACAGGCGGGGATGTAAGCCTGGAAGCCGCTGTGTCCCTTGTGGATGCAGCCGGCGACAATTTGGCCGACGTGATGGGCCGAAGCATTACCCTTAACGCGAAAACAGGGGGAATCGGTCTTCCCTTGGCCGGGGATCTGGATGTGGACACGGATTCCTCGAGTTCAGGCGCGCTGACGGCGTACAGCGCCCTGAATGCATATCTCTTTGAAGTGGCTGGGGACTTGCTCCTGAAGCAGGTGGGCACAGGTGACGGATACACGGCCTTCATCCAGAGCCCGGGCAGGATTCTCAATGGAAATCCTGGCGGTGCCAACGTTACATCCGGAGCGACTCGGCTTTATGCCGCTTCGGATATTGGCGAGCAGGGCAAACCTGTTAGGACGGAGGTGGACAAACTCGAAGGCTACTCCGACACAGGAGAGGTCTGGATAAGCAACACGGGTCCTTTGACACTGGGTGGTGTGAGTGACATGGAGGGGATCTTCGCCGGCGGAGCTCTTGTGATTACCACTGAGGATGGGCCCGGCGAAACGGACAACATTCTGGTTCCGGACGGTGTCACGATTTGGTCTAAACAAGGAAAGGTATCCCTGAGGGCAGGGGATGATCCGATCATTGAAGAGGGGGCGACCATCAAGGCCTTTACCACGGTGGAGCTTTTCGGCGACTATGGTAACGCCGATCCGGGCGGCTCCACCATAGCCCCTCGTGGGCAGATCGATGCCCCGTTGGTCGAGATTTTCGGGGAAAAGGACGACGATCTATTTGATCTCCGGAGTGTTTCCGTGCCTGCCGAGGTTTCGGGCGGTGAGGGCATCGACACCTTGATGGGTCCGGACGGCAGACTCAATAGTTGGGAGATCCTCGGTCGTAATACCGGCATTCTGAACGGGATGTTCACCTTCAATGATGTCGAGAACCTGACCGGCGGCACCGGGGACGACACCTTCTATTTCCGTGGCCAGGGCAGCGTGGACGGACTAGTTGACGGCAGTGATGGCTTTGACATTCTGGATTTCCTGCAGTCTGCTTTCATCCAGCAGGCGGCTTCGGATTTTCTGCGAGTGCAGAAGGATCTACCCATCGAAGATGAGGTTGTGGAGTTTACAGCAACCGGCGGGATTACCCGGATCGAGGACATCCTCGTCATCCTTTTGGCGGACGTTCAGGCCGACGGCACGCTGGTTCTGAACATGGGTCCGCGGGCAGCCGAGCGGCTGACCATCAACACCGAAGACGGCGACGAGGTGTTCATTCTCACTCACGTGGACGACCCGGCCGCTGAGGAGGGGGAGGAGACCATAGCCGTATCGGCCTTCGGTTTCACGCTGGAATATGAGGGGGTTCGTTCGATTCGCGGCTCAGGCGGCCTCGGGGATGATACGATCATCCTCAGCAGTGACGTCATGGCTCCAGCCGAGCTGGATGGCGGTCCGGGGAATGACATCCTCACGGGTGGCGGGGGCAACGACATTTTGCTTGGCGATGCTGGAATTATTACCCGTTCTTACAACGGAGACGGCACGCTGCGCAAAGATGTGCTTCTGACCGACGTCGGAATGATCACAGGTGCGTATAATCTGAACAGCCTGGATTGTGAAGACCTGAATGCAGCCATGGTTTCGGATCTCCTGAACGCAGACCTTGTGCTCCTGACCGGTGCTTACAACGCCGACGGGACTAAGCACTATGCCAAAAATGCATGGGGTTACAATGAGTGGGAGACTCAGTTGCTTCTCGTCTCGCTGCTTGAGGATGGAAACGACATTCTTGAAGGCGGTGCTGGTGACGATGCTTTATTTGGCGGTCGGGGCAACGACACGCTGAAGGGTGACACTGGGAACGATTTCTTGGTCGGCAATGCTGGGGACGACGTGTTGGATGGGGGCGATGGAAACGACATTCTGGTGGGCGACGATGCCACGCGAGTGGTTTATGACAGTGCGTTGCCAAATGTTCTTCGCGGTCTCCATCTGATCAACGGGGACAACGGGAACGACCAGTTTGGAGGAGTCGTCTTGGGTGACCTGGGCACGAGTGTTGTACCGATCGTTTCGGCTGTACCAGGTCATGATTTAGATCCATTCGTTGGTGTACTCACTCAAGCCATCAATGACCTTCCCATCCTCCCGGATAACAATGTTCTTGACCGTGTCGATGGTACTTACCTGGTGCCCCTCGCCTCGATCCTCACCGACGTGGCGCACCACCTCGATCTCCTTGCTGGAAACGATAAACTGTTCGGAGGTACGGGCGATGACACGCTTGTAGGTGACACCGCGGTCGTTTTTTCTCCGAATCTAACGATTGACCAGGCGTTCATTGAATCAGCCTTCCATATGAGTTGGGATCTTCTTGGAGCCTTCGATGATTTTGGGGACTTGATCCACCGACTCCATCACGCAGTGGGCGACGCGGATGGTCATCATCCGTCCTACAGCCACGAAGATGTTATTGTGGATCGGACGTTCTATCTGGGGAATGATGAGATGGACGGCGGTGCCGGCAATGATTTTATGGTTGGCGACGATATGATGGTCATGGCACCTCCATTCGCAGTGCCGGTTCGTCTAGTAGATGATTTTCATCATCTTATTCATGATCTTGAGAAGGTAGGCGATGAGGCTGACTGGGCGCTCGACGAGCTCGATGACGTATCCCATGATCTGCGGGATGTGGTCATTTCGGTGAAACAGGGCAAGCGGGTTCAGACGCGACTCGAGCATCATATCGACCGCATTTTCGCTGGGAACGACTTGCTCGTCGGCGGGGATGGAGATGACGTGTTGGTGGGGGACAATTGGAGCTATCTTGCGCCTCGGATCACGGTCACATCGGATGGGTACCAGGGCGACCATGACTGCTGGCATTATGGCTCTTGGTATCATGATCATGATTGGGGCCATTGGCAAGGCAGCCATCAAGACGGGTATTATCATGATGGACCGGGCGACGTGTGGGTCGTTGGTAACGATACACTTCGCGGTGGCGCCGGTAACGATCTGCTTGTGGGCGGCCCCGGTGAAGATATCCTGGACGGGGGTCCGGGCAAAGATAAGCTCATCGACTGGTCCGGAAAGTACGATGATTGTGAAGGGCAAGGACACAAATTGCACCATGAGATGGAAGTTGATCCATGTGCCTATTGGGTAAAGCATTTTGTGAGTGATTTAGCGATCACCGATAATACCTATAACCCTAACAGCGACATTCAGGTGATGCTTCCTTGCGGGGGTGACAAACAAACCCAACACCACTAAGGGATGCGGGCGGTAGGGTGGAATTTTGATTTTAAAGGGGTCTTGATCTATCCAATCATCTAGCTAACGGGGGAACGGAAAAGGGGGCCGAACTACCCAAGGACAAACTTCTGGTAGTTCGGCCTTTTTGACGATAGAATAGATAAAGGTCTGAAAGATAATCATTCCGAGTCGTAAGGTTTATGGCGAAAAAAGAAGACCATAGCAGTACAGAAAGTGGAGTAGGTTTAAATCCCACATCGGAAAATACCCAGGTGAAGATCCACTGGGATAGCTCCGGCATCCGGAGTGCCTACGCCAACGTATTCAACGTGACGGCGGTCCGGGAAGAGATCATGCTTCTCTTTGGGGAGAGCCATTCGTTGGATAAAGACGAGAAGGGGGTGCGGCTCACAAACCGGATCTTGCTCAATCCTTTTACGGCCAAGCGGATGCTCCCCGCACTGCAGAATGCTATCCAGAAATATGAGTCAACATACGGCCCAGTGGATAAAAAGGTCTCGATACAGAATCGTCAGAGAACCGTCCCACCCCTTCGGCTCCCTCCTTTTGAATCGGTAGAGGCCGTCGAACGAGTCGGCTTGCTTTTTGAACTTTTGAAAAACCTCGACCTTAGGGTCGGGTTCGAATGTTCTTTCAAGGTCTTGGAAAAAACCTTTCTGGCTAACCGTTTTTTGTTAGCATTCAAGAGAACTTCGATCAAGCAGAACCCTCATGAAAAAATATTGGATATCTGTGTACGAATGAGCATGCCGAAAACATTTCTGGAGACCTTTGAGCAAAACCTGCTGGAAGCAACTTTGGTGGGTTTTGGTATTGAGGAAGACGAAGCGACCTGCGTTGTGAAGGCCTATTTGGAGTTCAGAAATAGATATGAAGAAGCCATGAGGAAAAAACCGAATCAACCTGATCCTTACGTGTCTCATTTGGGATTTAAGTGGGATGCTGCCGATAATACAAGAGGCGCTCTGGCAAGGTACACGTGTTTTCCTGCGTTCACGGCCAGGGACATAGTGGAAAGATTATCAGAAACCTTTTACCAGCACCCTGAAAGAAAGCCTTTTGAAATCATCAAAGGGGTTATGGATTTGGCTTCAAAAAAAGTTGGTCGTGATAAGTTTCTCTATCTTGAAGTGAACGAGGAAAATAATCCCAGATCATCCTTCGACATCAACATGTACGGCGCCAATTTTCGGCTTGAAGAACTGTACCCCTTCTTCTTGGAAATATGTCGCCACTATTCGATCCCTGACGAACAATTTCACTGTCTGTATGATCCGGTGAGAACCCGTACATTTGGACACGTTGCCGGGGGGAGGGATAGGAAAGGAAGAGATTTTCTTACTGTATACTTTGGGGAATAGTTTGAAGAAATAGTATCTCAACCATGATCTAATACCAGGGAGTGGGCATCCTTGACAGGGTATGACAGGTCATGTAAACTGTCATTTATTAAAGGGAAATGACTGAAAATCATTCAATTTTGAGGAGGTCATATGGCAAAGAAAGAAGAGCGTGGCGGTGAAGCGACAGGGGCAGGTGGAGCAACGACACAGGACACGACCCAGCTGAAAATCCGTTGGGATAGCTCAAACATGCGGAGTGCGTACGCCAACGTATTCAATGTAGCCGGGACGCGCGAAGAGGTCGTTCTCTTCTTCGGGATGAACCAATCCTGGGATGCCACCCAGAGGGAAGTGACGGTTCAGCTTTCGGACCGCATCGTTTTAAGCCCTTTCGTGGCGAAGCGCCTGTCTCTGGTGCTGAGTAACGTCATCCGGGATTATGAGTCACGATACGGCAAGCTGGACGTTGAGGCTCGGCAGCCAACCGATGCTCCCATATCGTGAAGCAAATGGAATCTTGTCCAGGGGGCAGCGAGATCCCTGGGCTTGTTCCGTAACACCTTAGAAATTGATTTGTTTCAATATGGTGCAAATCCCGTCAGACCTTGGAGATGGACCGCGCTCCCGTTTTAAAGTAGGCGAAACAGGGGACAGTCAGGGTTCTGACTTCGATCAGGACCTCTGGCGCCAGTTCGCCGAAGCCGCTACCCCCAAATCATTCTGCCAGAGTTGGCTCTCTCTTCAATGTAGTATGCTTAAGGGTGTCCGGAGCGCACTGGTGTTGCTCGGGATGCCTGACCGAGGACCCTTCACACCTGCTGCCGTCTGGCCAAACCCCAATTTCAGCGTAAAGCATCTTACGGGAGCAGCGGAACGTGCCTTGAAGGAGCGCCGGGGTCTCCTTGTCAAAGCAGAGTCTGCCCCATCCTCTGAGAATTTGGTCGTCGAAAGCCATCATATTGCCTATCCCATAGAGGCCTCCGGGAAGATTCACGGGGTCGTTGTTCTGGAGGTGAACTACCGTCCTTCGCATGAAATCCAAGAGATTATGAGGCAGCTTCACTGGGGGATTGCTTGGCTCGAAGTCATGCTTCGGCGGGCGGATGCGTTGAAGGCGACAGAGACGAATGAGCGTCTTCAAACAGTCCTCGATTTAGTGGCAAGCGCTGTCGAGCACGAACGTTTCCAACAGGCGGCCATGGCCTTTGTGACGAGGGTAGCGACGAAGTTGGAATGCGAACGGGTGAGCCTTGGGTTTGAGCACCGCAAGCATTTGCGGGTTAGTGCATTATCCCACAGCGCTGAGTTTGGTAAACAAATGAATCTGGTCCGGGCCATTGGATCGGCGATGGATGAGGCCACGGACCAGCAGGCCGTAATTGTTTATCCCTTGCCCTCTGATGTTGCCCCCATGGTCACTCGCGCACATGAGGAACTGGCCCGGCAGCACGGGGCAGGTGCGATTTGCACCATCCCTCTGAGAATTGATGGGAAGTTTTTCGGAGGGCTGACGCTCGAACGTCCAGCGGACAAGACCTTTGACCAAGCCACGGTGGAACTTTGTGAAACGGTAGCTGCTCTCATAGGTCCGATCCTTGATGCCAAGCGAAAAGAGGAAAGATGGCTGATCACAAAGGCAGGACATTCATTTGTGGCGCAATTGAAAAAGCTCTTCGGTCCAGGGCATCTGGCCCTCAAGATGGGTGCTATGGTTGTGGCCGGGCTTGTCATCTTCTTTGTGTACGCTAATGGTGACTATCGGGTCTCTGCAAACACCACCCTTGAAGGGACTGTCCAGCGTGTGGTCAGTGCTCCTTTCAATGGATACATTTCGGAGGCACGGGTGCGCGCTGGTGATATTGTGAAGCTGGGAGATTTGCTTTGTCTTCTCGATGACAGGGATCTCAAACTCGAGCGCCTCAAGTGGTCAAGCCAAAAAGAACAACTTCTCAAGCAGCACCGCGAGGCCATGGCAAAACACGACCGGCCGCAGATCCGGGTCATCCAGGCCAAGATCGATCAGGCAGAGGCTCAGCTTTCTCTGCTTGATGAGCAATTAGCGCGGACAAAAGTTGTCGCCCCTTTCAATGGAGTGATTATGAAGGGGGACTTAAGTCAGTCATTAGGTGCCCCTGTGGAGCGGGGTCAGGTATTGTTTGAAGTAGCCCCTCTTGAATCCTACCGAGTGATCGTAGAGGTGGACGAGCGTGACATTGCCGATATTTCGGTTGGCCAGCGAGGGGAATTGGTGCTTCCGTCCATGCCAGGTGACACGTTTCAGCTTATCGTTGATAAAATCACTCCGGTTTCGACAGCCAAAGAGGGCCGAAACTACTTTCGTGTGGAAGCGCATCTGGAAAATATTTCAGAGCGACTCCGTCCCGGGATGGAAGGTGTTGGCAAGATCACCATCGATCGTCGCAAACTGATCTGGATCTGGACGCACGAGCTGACCGACTGGCTGCGCCTCAAGCTCTGGGCATGGATCCCCTAAAGGACAAATTTCAAATTTCAAAATCCAAATGTCAAATAAATGTCAAATTCCAAAACGGGATTCTGAACCAAGTTCAGAATGACACTTTTGTCATGCCGAACCAGGTCCTGAACTTGATTCAGGATCTTCGATTTCGGCATCTTATTTGGGCTTTGGAATTGATTTGGCATTTGAACTTTGGCATTTGACATTTCGTTTATTTTGATATGACTACTTCTCTTTACAGTCCCTCTTGGTACCGGGTGGCTGCACTGAAACCGCGACTTCGCAGCCACGCGGAGATTCATCGCCACAACTATCGCGGAGAACTCTGGTACGTTCTCCAGGATCATGCCACAGGACGATTTCAACGCTTCAACCCAGCTGCTTATCTTCTGATCGGACTGATGGATGGGAAACGGTCGGTGCAAGAGATCTGGGAGGAAGCGAGGTCGCGCCTGGAAGAGGACGCCCCCACTCAGGAGGAGATGATCCGTCTCCTCAGTCAGCTTCATGTGGTGGACGTCTTGCAGTGTGACGTCCCACCAGACACGGCGGAGTTGCTAAAGCGCTTCGAAAAAAGGCAGTCAAGTAAGTGGAAGCAAAACATACGCAACCCACTTGCGATGCGGTTTTCGCTCCTCGACCCAGAGCGATTCTTAAATCGATTCCAGCTTCTAGGGCGCTTCGTCTTCGGTCGGGTGGGAGCTATTCTCTGGCTCGCTGTCGTGGGAGCTGGAATTTTTCTGGTTGGTGTTCACTGGCCTGAGCTTACCGAGAGCATTACAGATCGAGTCCTGGCCCCAAAAAACCTCGTGCTCATGTGGCTGACCTTTCCGTTCTTGAAAGCCTTTCATGAATTCGGTCATGCCTTTGCCATCAAAAGGATGGGAGGTGAGGTCCATGAAATGGGCATGATGCTCTTGGTTTTGACGCCCATTCCCTACGTGGATGCCTCTTCTGCTTCGGCCTTCCGGACCAAATGGGAACGTATGATGGTGGGTGCAGCAGGGATGGCTGTGGAACTATTTATCGCCGCTCTGGCACTTTTCGTTTGGATCAATATCGAGCCGGGAACGACGCGGGCGATCCTTTACAATATGATCTTCATCGCAGGAGTCTCCTCGTTGCTCTTTAACGGTAATCCGCTCCTCCGGTATGATGCCTACTATATGCTAGGGGACCTTCTTGAAATTCCGAATCTCGGACCGAGAGGGCTCCAGTATTTGGGTTACCTAGCACAAAACTACCTCTTCGGGCTCCGTGATGTGGAACCCCCCTTATCCACCTCCGGTGAGCGCGGCTGGTTCGTCATCTATAGCATTGCATCCTTTGCCTATCGAATCTTCATCTACGCTTCGATCATCCTCTTCATTGCCAGTAAATTCTTTGTGGCAGGGGTGGTGCTGGCAGGGTGGGCAGTGGTGAGCATCATCCTCTGGCCGGCAACCAAAGGCATTAAGTTTCTTTTTTCTTCTCCTAGGCTGGGCCGCAAACGAGCCAGGGCAATTCTGGCGAGCAGCATGGCCCTGGCTTGCATCGTGGCGATCGTCTCCTTCGCGCCTGTTCCACTCAGTACCCGGGCTGAGGGAGTCATATGGATTCCGGAACAGTGCTTCGTGCGCGCAGGGACTGAGGGATTCATCGATCGACTCATTGCGACGCCCGGATCCAAGGTCAGACAGGGGGATTCTCTCATCGAGTGTTCTGAGCCTTTTTTGCCGGCGCGCATCCGTGTGCTGGAGTCCAAGATCCGCGAGTTGAAGGCGCTCTATGATACTCAGATTCTGTCCGATCGCGTTCGGGCAGAGATAACGAGCGAGGAGATGAAAAGCGTGGCAGGCGAACTTGACGATGCCCGCAAACGGGCCAGCGACCTGATGATTCACAGTTCGGCTGAGGGAACTTTTCTTTCGCCCATGGCTCAGGACCTTCCAGGCCGGTTCGTCAAGCGGGGGGAATTACTGGGTTACGTGTTGGACCGGTCAGCCATCACGGCCCGGGTTGTGGTTCAACAACCGGACGTTGACTTTGTTCGGCAACGAACTTCAAAAGTGAAGATTCGGTTCCCAGAGAAGATTGATGAAACGCTCCCTGCTGTGGTCAAGCGGGAGGTTCCTGCCGCGACAGATCAACTACCCAGTCGAACGCTCAGTCAGCAGGGGGGTGGACAGATTGCCATCGACCCGCACGATATGATGGGTGTGAAAGCATTTCAGAAGATGTTTCTCTTTGACATTGAATTGCCGGAACAGATCGGTTTATATAATGTGGGTGGTCGTGTCTATGTCCGGTTTGATCATGGGTGGGAGCCTCTCATTTGGCGGTGGTACAGAAGCGCAAGACAGCTTTTTTTGAGGAGGTTCAGTGTGTAGCGTCTCCTTCCAACCCGGCATTGCTGTTGGAATTTATCCAGAACGCCAAGAGCCACGGGTTGAATGGCTTGACCGGGTGGCCGCTTTAGCAACGGGAATGCTTGCCCCCTGGCTTCGACCGAGGCCCTCACGTTTCGATTGGATCGTTGATCTCGTCAATGCCCGGGCTCCCTCGATAGAAAGGTTGAGCGATGGCGAGATCCGAGAATTGAGCCAGAACCTCCGGCAAAGCTTGCGCAATGAGGGTTACAAGAAGGACCTGGTGGCTCAGGCCTTTGCTCTCGCTCGCGAAGTCGCAGGCCGCACCCTCGGAATGCGTCATTTCGATGTTCAGTTGATTGGGGGCTTGGTGCTTCTCCATGGGATGGTAGCCGAGATGGAGACGGGCGAGGGCAAGACCCTCACTGCGACACTAGCTGCCTGTACCGCAGCCCTCGCGGGCGTTCCTGTGCACATTATCACGGTCAATGACTACCTCGCTGACCGTGACACAAAGTGGATGGGACCGATCTATCAGTCCCTTGGGCTTACCGTAGGAACGATCAAGCATGGGCTGGATCCAGAAGCCCGGCGAGCTGCCTACCGATGCGATGTCACGTACTGCACCAACAAGGAAGTCGCATTCGATTACCTGAGGGACAGGATTGTCCTCTGGGACAGGCCGAGTGAGATTCGACTCCAACTCGAGCGCCTCTATGGCGGTCGTTCCAGGGTGCACCATCTTGTCATGCGTGGTCTTCATTTTGGCATTGTGGACGAGGCTGACAGTGTGCTCATCGATGAAGCCCGGACACCCTTGATTATCTCCTCAGAGGGCGACGGCTATGATGAGCAGAGCCTTTATGAGCAGGCCCTTGGTGTTGCCGGAAAACTGATACCTGAAGAAGACTACTCGGTTAGAGCAAGTGAACGTTCCCTGGAGCTTACGGAGAATGGCAAGGAAAGAGTCGAAGATATGATCCGATGGGATGGAAAGGTGTGGATGAACAGGCTGCAGCGCGAAGAACTGGTGCGTCAAGCCCTGGTGGCGCTGAACCTGTTCTCCCGTGACAAGCACTACCTGGTCAAAGACGGAAAGGTACAAATTGTTGACGAATATACAGGACGTTTGATGGCCGATCGGTCGTGGGAGCGAGGCTTGCACCAACTCATCGAGATCAAGGAAAACTGTGAAATGACCAAACGGAAGGAAACACAGGCTCGGATCAGCTACCAACGCTTCTTTCGTCGTTACCTTCGACTGGCTGGCATGACAGGTACGGCCAGGGAGGTGGCAGGAGAGCTCTGGTCGATCTACCGCTTGCGTGTGGTGACCGTGCCGACGAATAAACCGTTGCACCGAAACTATCTACCAGACCGTATCTATCCTGCAGCAGGGCAGAGATGGGAAGCTGTGGTCAGCCGAATCTCAGAAATGCACAACGAAGGTCGGCCAGTCCTTGTGGGGACTCGGTCTGTTGAGGCTTCGGAGCATCTAAGCCACCTCCTGTCGGAGGCTAGTCTGCTCCATAAGGTCTTGAATGCTCGGCAGGATCAGGAAGAAGCGGAGATCATCGCAGGCGCTGGCGAGCAGGCCTGTATCACAGTGGCTACGAACATGGCGGGCCGGGGAACGGATATCCGTCTCGCCCCAGGGGTCGCTGAGCTGGGAGGGCTTCACGTCATTGCCACGGAGAGGCATGAAGCCGGACGAATTGATCGTCAGCTTTTTGGGCGCTGTGGCAGACAAGGCGATCCTGGAACAAGCGAAGCGATTGTTTCGTTGGAGGACGAACTGACGACCGTCTATGTGAACAAGGCATTTCAGTGGTTAGCATCCACGGTTCTGAGAAGGCCTGGCACTCTCATAGCCCGTTGGATTGGAAAGATTCTATTCCGTAGGGCGCAGCGCAAGGCAGAGCGCCTGCACGCCAGGATGCGGCATGACCTTCTCAAAATGGATGAACAATTAGGTGATGCCCTGGCCTTCTCCGGACGCCCAGAATAAAGTGAAGGAGTTTCTATGAAGTTTTCTTACATATTGCTGTTAACATCTTTGGTCGTTCTCAGGCTCATGCTATCGACACCTGCGGTGGCAGAAGCTGCCGAATTCGATGGTGTCATTGAGCCTTACATGGTTGTGAAGGTCGGCAGTGGCGTCTATGGGATCCTTGAGACCGTGAACGTGGATCGGGGCGACTTTGTGAAAAAGGGGCAGGTGCTGGCGACGCTCCAGTCTGGAGTAGAAAAAGCGACCATGGAAGCGGCTCGAGCCCGGGCAGAGATGGAAGCAGGCATCAAAGCGAAACAGGCCAATTTGGATTTTTATACGCGGAAGAAGCAAATGAATGAAGAACTCTTTAAGAAACAGGTCCTCCCTTTTAGTCAAATGGACGAGGTTGAGACCAATAAAATTTTGGCAGACATGCAGTTGCAAGAGACGCTCGAGAATAAGCGGCTCGCCGAGTTGGAATACAAGCGGGCTGTTGAAATGGTCAATCGGCTGACCATTCGTAGTCCGATCAATGGTGTGGTGGTGGAACGTAATCTATCCCCAGGAGAGTACATTGAGAACCAATCCGTCTTGAAACTTGCCCAGATCGATCCTCTCAATGTGGAGGTTATCCTTCCGGTCAATCTTTTCCCTTCCATTAAAATTGGGATGAAGGCGAAGGTGATCCCAGAGGCTCCGATAGGAGGTCAGTATATGGCTGAGGTCAAGATCGTTGACAAAGTGATCGATGCGGCAAGCGGTACCTTCGGTGTCCGACTGGAGCTGCCAAATCCGAACAACCGACTTCCCGCTGGCCTGAAGTGTAAGGTCATCTTTCCAGATAAATAATATTTGACCCTGCCTCACGCTCCATCTTACTATTCCCTTGCGAGTCAATGGAACATGAAGTAAACCCCGCTAGAAAGGGCAGGGTTTTGACCCCGGCCCTCATTAAGGAGCTGATGCTTTCTTTTCTACCATCCTCGGCATAAATGCTGGGGCTTTCTAACGGGGTAAACTGGTGTTACCATTTAAGTGGTGAGGGAGTTCTTAATGTATGGCATTGGACTCAAAACAATGAGGGCACTTTTCATCCCTTTGCTGGTCTTTCTGTTTCTCGGGACTTCTTTTGCCCTCACGGAGGAAGAGATTCAGAAATTTCAAACTCTTTTGATGAAGAGGCCTGTCGGAGAGAGGGTTGCCTTCTGGGCCGAACAATTTATGGGGACCCCTTATGATAAAGACCCCTTGGGAGAATATGTTTCGAAAGCTGCTATTGTGGTGGATGAAAGGGTCGATTGCATGTATTTGACCTTTCGGGCCGTGGAGCTAGCGAGCAGTCACACTCCCGCCGAAGCCATTCAAGTTGCACTGGAAAAACGGTTTCATTCGAAAGGGATCCTCCGAGAGGGCATAGTTTCAAACTATGAGGATCGTTTCGAGTATGGGGAGGACATGATTTCGAGCGGCAAGTGGGGGAGGGAGATCACACTCGATATTGGGAATGCCCTTAGAATAAAGGGTTCAAGAGGAAAGGATTTTGTAGACATCCTTTTACCCGATGAACTTTACAGAGGGCTCAGGAAATTAAAAAGCGGGGACATCGTGTTTTTCATAAAAAAACCTGAGGAAAGAAAACTTGGAGAAATTGTCGGTCATATAGGGATCCTCAAGGTCGAACAGGATCAAGAAGCGTATCTCATCCACGCGAGCGGAACCAAAGAGAGAGGGGGAATGGTGAAAAAGGTTTTGCTAAAGGATTATGTTTCTCAGATGCCCTTTATCGGTGTCAAGATCACTCGAATTGATTGAGAAGCCGTTGAACCCTCGAAAGAGAGCGCTGAAGTTTTTCAGAACTCTCTTTTTTATTGTTGACAAGCCATTAGGAAAGTATAATGTTTATGGGCAACGGAGGGTGAGGTAAAATGTTCATCGGGAGGTGAAAAGAGTTCTATGATCAAGGCATTCAATAAGCATTACCGAAAAGCGATCGATCTCATCGAGGGTTCATCCGCCAGCGAGAAGATGGAGATGGCTGAAAAAGTCCTGGAGTGGTTTCGGGAATTGCCGGAAGAATACGTGGTCTCCCTCGCCTTGTTTTTTAACGAGGTGATCGATGATCTCGGGGATGATAGCCTGGAGAAGATCAATTTGAAAATGAAACGGAAGAAAGAAGAAGAGGAGGAGGAGGAAGAAGAGGAGGAGGAGGAAGAAGAGGAAGAGGAGGATTATGACGAGGAGGACAAAGAGGATTATTGACCCGTTCGATGGTGCTAAAGTTCTTTTTTGAGGATAAGATGGAGTAGCCCCGCTCAGGGTCAACCCTGAGCTATTTACGGTTTTTTGGCTGGCGGGTCGAAGGGTTGATTTAACTTCTGGAGGCAGGGATCGCTCGGTTATAGGCCCAGCGTTCCATCCTCCCAATCTCCTCCCTCATCGTCGTCGAAAGAGGAACGGTATTCCCGGCGGCGATGATAATATCATGCTCATTCAGGGCTCGCCCCGCATTGAAAGCTTCAATCATTGCCCCGTTCACTGCCTGCTCAATCTCAGCCCCATTAAACCCTTCCGTCACCTTCACCAGCATATCCAGATTAATGTGTGTTAAATCGGCACCGGTCTTCTTTAGATGAATGGAGAAGATCGACTTTCTCTCCTGTGCATGGGGTAAGGTGACAAAAAAGATTTGATCAAAACGCCCTTTTCTCAACACCTCCGGGGGGAGAAGCTCGATCACATTGGCCGTGGCCGCGATAAAGACGAACACTGTCTTCTCCTGCATCCAGGTGAGGAAGGAGGCAAAAACCCGGGATTGGGTTCCTCCTCCGGCCTTCTGGCTTTGAATGCTGATTCCCGCTTCAATCTCATCGATCCAGAGGACAGCGGGCGCAACCGTTTCTGCTGTTCGGAGGGCCACCTGCAAGGCCTCCTCAGGTTCTCCTACCGTTCGATCGTAAAGCCTCGCCATGTCGAGATGGAGCAACGGGATTCCCCAATAGGAGGCGAACACTTTGGCGCAAAGGCTTTTCCCACACCCAGAAACTCCCGTGATCAAGACTCCCTTGGGGAGTTCGAGGCCGAAGGCCCTTCCATCGCTGTCTAAGACACGGCCTCTTTTTTTCAACCAATCCTTCAAATTCTCCAACCCACCGATCTCGTCCAGGGAGGGTCGATGCCTGGCCAGGGCGAGGATTCCTGACTTCTTGATGAGCTGTCCCTTTTCATCCAAGAGGGCGTCGATGAGAGAGGAATCAACCGTCGTCCTGCCAATCAAGGCGCTCCGGAAGGCCCGGGCGACCTGATCGAGAGAGAGTCCCAGGGCAGCCTTAATCATCTGATCCTTCAACGCTGGCGTTAAGGAGTCGGTGAGACTCGAGGCATGAGGGCTTCCGGAGATCACGCCCATGAGGGTTCGTTCCACCTCTGTCCCATCCGGCATGGAAAGTTCATAAACGATCATGTCCCGGCGAAGTTCTTCCGGAACGATCAGGGAAGGTGCGATGATAAACAGGGTGGAATAACGATTGCGGAGGGCGCGGTGAAGGTCTTTCAATTTTCTCGCGATCAGGGGATCTGTTTTAAGAAAGGTGTGCAGTCCTTCGAAGAGGTAAATTGCTTGCTCTGATCGCTGGATCACTTTGTCCAAAGCCTCAAGAGAGTTTTTCGAATTTTCAACTTTCTCGTTTTCTCCGATTAAACCTTGAAAGGGATTCCAGATGAAGAGTTTAGGTTTGGGTTGAAACGTGGCGGCCAATTCCTTAAGAAGCCCCTCCATCCGATCCTCTTCATCCGAGACGATATAAATGATCGTGGCCTTCGACAGGACGAATTTTTTTAAATCTTGAAGGATCTGCTGTTTCCTGGAGATTTCGTTCATAATAACAACAATATACCTAAATTTTTACGTGACGTCAACTGACCCCCGATTTTATGCTTCTCATTGATTCATTAAAATATCTTGAATCTTTTTTCAAACTTAAATAGAATTATAAAATAAGAGTGAGGAGACAAGGATGAAGGTCAATATTGATCCGGTTATTTTCGACGTGGGCCCCATTCGGGTGGGTTGGTATGGGCTGATGTATGTTTTGGGATTTCTCGCTTCCTATCTGCTCGTCCGGTATCAAATGAAAAAGAAGGATGTCGACCTTTCGAGACCGGAGGTGGAGAATCTCTATTTTTATCTCATTCTCGGTCTAATGATCGGAGCCCGATTGGGATATGTCCTCTTTTACGATCTCAAGGCATATCTCGCTGACCCCTTTGAGATTATTGCCATTTGGCATGGGGGCATGTCCTTTCATGGAGGTCTGATCGGTGTTCTCCTCGTGGGTATTCTTTTCTCTTGGAAGAATAGGAAATCCTTCTGGAAGATTTCAGACCTCGTCATTGTGACTGCCCCTATTGGATTGGGCTTAGGAAGAATTGGTAATTTCATCAATGGTGAGCTTTATGGCCGGGTGACTCAAGTTCCCTGGGGAATGATCTTCCCAAAAGGAGGCACTCTTCCCCGCCATCCCTCCCAGCTCTACGAGAGTGCATTGGAGGGTGGCGTCCTTTTCTTAATCCTGTGGCTTATTAAAGATAAGAAACTCCCAACGGGAGGACTTTTAGCGATCTTTCTATTTCTTTACGGGGTATTTCGTTTTTTCGTGGAATTCGTCAGAGAACCGGATGCCCACTTGGGCTTCATCCTCGGCCCTTTTACGATGGGCCAGATTCTTACTTTTTTTATGATCATTGGAGGAATCGCTCTCTTTGCCTATCGATGGAATAAAGAGAAAACGAAACCGCAATTGGAATAATGGAATAGTGGGTTGATGGAATATTGGTGAATTCGCAAAAAGTCGAAAACCAGGAGAAATGTCATGCTGAACCTTGTGCTGAACTCGTTTCAGTATTGATTCAGCATCTAACAGAATCGAGAACTTAGGAGACCCTGAAACAAGGGTGACAAATCGAAGCTGCCCTCATCGATCTGCCTTCCGGTCATTTCTTTTCAGGCACCCATTGAGCCTTTGAAGACCACCAGATCATTCTCAATCTTCTTGGTGTCTTTGATTCCCTTGACCACTCTTTCGACCGCTTCCTTTTCCTCCGACGAATTTACCATCCCATAAAGACGAACAGTATTGGAGTTCTCTACGCTCACAAAAAGATGGGGGTTCACGACACCAGCTTCTAGGAGAGCGGACTCGACTTTTCGTTGAAGGGAAAGTTTTCCAAGCAGTCTTACGGAGTCTCTCCCGCATGCTTTGATCTCATCTGATTTGGCTGCATCAACGACGATTTTTACGGCCGAATCGAAGCTTAACTTATCCACATTGAGAAGCAAATCATAGAGTTGTGGATTGAGCCAGTCTTCATCAAAGGCGAATCTAACGAATCCTCTTTTGTCGTGGTCGGATCGGTGGATCATCTGCTCAGCCATTTCCTGGCTCACATGCTTTTCTTCCATCACCCTCTGGACCCTCTTGTCCATGGAGCCCGTCAGCAGGACATGAAAGGCGCAATCGAAGGAATGGAGCAAAAGCTGGCTTCCTCTTCCGAAAAATACGGCATCGCCCTTTTTCGCCACCTCAAAGATGACGGACTGCAACCGGTTGAGATAGATTTTTGGCCTTTCGCTAAAGAATCTTTCAAGTAAAGTAGGGCCTTTTTCATTCAATTTCTTGACATCATCGAGAAACCCCATTTCATCTGCGACCTTGAACAATTCCTCCTCGCCATAGAAGGTGTAGCCCAATTTCTTGGCTACCTGCCTTGCAATCTTTTCACCATGGGTACCAGACATTTCGGATATCGTAATAAAATACATTATTGATCACGCCCCTTTCTTTTATTTCCAAATATGTCAAGGCCTATTGCTGCTTCCCGATTTAAAGATGGTCATTTCCAATCATCTTGTCAAGATTCTACAGTCTGTTGAAAAAGCCAAAAAAGAAGTAAATGGTCATTCTGAGCCCTTCGCTCACTGTCACTCTGAGCGAAGCGAAGAGTCTGATTTCATGGCTCAGGATAGACTCCGCGAAGAATCTAGCTTTTTCCAGGACTTGAGACCCTTCGCTCTGCTCAGGGTGACACGAAAACGTTGGTTTTGAACAGTCCGTTTATGAATCACTCCTCAGCTTCATTTTCTCTTCTTGGCCATCTTCATTGGGGCAGTCATGGATCGGGGATCGAGAAGGTGCTTTAGTTCCTCTTTTGAAAAGAGTTTTTCTTCCAGCGCCACCTGGCGAATTGTCTTCCGACTTTCATAAGCCTTTTTGGCCACTCTGGCCGCATTGTCATACCCAATCTTCGGCGTGAGAGCCGTAGCGAGGGCCAGGCTCTTTTCGATCATCTCCTCACATCGTTCCCGGTCCGCCTCCAGTCCTTTGATGCATCTCAGAGAGAAACTATGGGTGGCGTTAGAAAGGAGGCGAATGGATTGGAGGAGATTATGCGCGATCAACGGCATCATCATATTGAGTTCGAAATGGCCACCGAGGCCTCCCAGAGTGATGGCTGAGTCGTTGCCAATTGCCTGGGCGCAGACCTGGACCAGGGATTCTGGAATGACAGGATTGACCTTGCCAGGCATGATGGAAGAGCCAGGTTGGGTTTCTGGAAGGCGGAGTTCGCCAATGCCGCAACGGGGACCGGAGCCCATCCATCGGATATCGTTTGCAATTTTAATCAAACTGACAGCAACCGTTTTCAGGGCTCCGCTCATCTCCACCAGGGCATCCTTGGCTCCTTGAGCTTCAAAATGGTCAACGGCCTCATGGAATCGCTCCCCTGTCCTTTCATTGAGCATGGAGATGGCTTTTTTTGCAAAAAAAGGATGCGTGTTGATTCCTGTTCCAACTGCTGTTCCTCCCAAAGGAAGTTCGTAAAGGGATTCCATCGCTTTTTGAATTCTGCGGATGCCTAATTGGACCTGGCGGGCATATCCTCCAAATTCTTGGGCCAATCGGATGGGGGTCGCATCTTGGAGATGAGTCCGTCCAATTTTAAGGATTGGGCGGAACTCTTTTTCCTTTATTCTTAATGCATGGTGAAGGTTTTTTAGTCCAGGTATCATTTGATTTTGGAGAAGATTTATAGCGGCGATATGGATGACAGAGGGAAAGACATCATTGCTCGATTGTCCGAGATTGACATGATCATTCGGATGAATCGGTTTGTAAATCCCCTTTTGACCCCCTAAGATTTCGTTGGCCCGATTGGCGATGACTTCGTTGGCATTCATGTTGGTGGAGGTTCCGGAGCCCGTTTGATAGATGTCGACAACGAACTGGTCGTCCCATCTTCCTTGTATGACCTCCTCTGAAGCCTTCTCAATGGCCCTTGCCATCCTTCTTTCCATAAGCCCCAGATTGAAGTTCGTCTTCGCAGAGGCAAATTTGATAAGGCCAAGGGCAAGAATCATTTCCCTCTGGAATCGCCAGCCACTGATGGGGAAATTTTCAACGGCCCTCTGAGTCTGAGCCCCATAATAAGCCTCTTTAGGAACCTTAACGGGACCCATGGAATCTTTTTCAATCCGATATTCCTTAGACAAAGCCGTCATAGGGTAGCCTCCTGTCTCCTAAAAACATTCTATTGAAAATGAATTGAATTATCAACCTCCCAATTTCATTGACAAATAAAAGAACCTTCGTTTATGATTTTTTAAAAGGAGTTCGATGGGCAAGAATCTTGTTCAGAAGATTGTCGAGTCTCATCGGGCCGGGGGCAGTTTGAACCCTCGTGAGGATATTGCCATTTCCATTGATCAAACCCTCACGCAGGATGCTACCGGGACGATGACTTATCTTCAATTTGAGGCTTTAGGCATTCCAAAGGTCAGGACCCGACTCTCGGTCAGTTATGTCGATCATAACATGCTTCAGACAGGATTTGAGAATGCGGATGACCACCGTTTCTTACAAACCTTCGCGTCCAAATATGGCATTCTGTTTTCCAGGCCTGGAAATGGGATCTGTCATCAGGTTCATCTGGAGCGGTTTGCGAAACCAGGGGAGACGCTTCTCGGCGCTGACAGCCACACCCCCAATGCAGGGGCCATGGCAATGATTGCCATGGGGGCCGGAGGGCTCGATGTAGCCGTGGCCATGGCGGGGGAACCTTACCATCTCAAAATGCCGGAAGTGGTTCTAATAAAGTTGAAGGGGAGACTTCCTCCATGGGTGGCTTCCAAAGATATCATCCTGGAACTCCTGAGGCGTTTAACGGTGAAGGGGGGTGTTGGAAAGATCTCAGAGTTTGGAGGACCAGGGGTAAAAGGTTTATCTATTCCCGAAAGGGCGACGATTGCTAACCTAGGGGCGGAGCTGGGAGCGACGAGCACGGTCTTTCCGAGTGACGAGAGGGCTCTTGAATTTCTTAAGGCACAGGGTAGAAAAAAAGACTGGATTCCTCTTGAGCCCGATCCAGATGTAGAATACGACCAGGTGATTGAGATCGATCTCCGTGCCTTGGAACCCCTCGTCGCTCAACCTTCCAGCCCGGACAATGTCTGCCCGGTGAAAGAGGTGACCGGACAGGAGGTCAAACAGATTTGCATTGGGAGTTGTAATAACTCCTCCTACATGGATCTTATGAGTGTGGCCAGAATTCTAAATGGGAAGAAGATCCATCCAGAAGTGAGCCTCACCGTCACACCCGGATCAAGACAGGTCTATGAGATGATTGCGCGAAACGGGGCTTTGAGCGATCTCATTAGCGCAGGAGCCCGTATCCTCGAATCAGCCTGTGGCCCATGCATTGGGATGGGACAGGCGCCTCCCTCCCATGCGATCTCCGTCCGGACGATGAATCGCAATTTTCCAGGACGGAGCGGGACACCAGAGGATCAGGTGTACCTTGCCAGTCCCTATGTGGCTGCTGCCTGCGCCTTAAAAGGAGTGATCACGGATCCTCGGAAATTAGGCCCGAGACCTCCGCGCATCCTCATGCCCAAACGATTTCTCATCGACGACAGTATGATCCTTCCTGCTTCCTCAAACCCAGAAAAGGTGGTGATTGAACGGGGACCGAATATCCGGCCTTTACCGACCCGGGGTGTCTTAGAAGATTCTCTCGAAGGGTCGGTTCTTCTGAAAGTGGGAGACAATATCACGACCGATCATATTTTACCTGCGGGTGCCAATGTCCTTCCTCTCCGGTCCAATATCCCGGCCATTTCAGAATATGTCTTTGAGCGGGTGGATCCCGGTTTTGCAAAAAAGGCGAGAGAGATGGGGGGAGGATTCGTGGTCGGAGGAGAAAATTACGGACAGGGCTCGAGCCGGGAACATGCGGCCATGGCTCCCATGACCCTTGGGATCAAGGCTATCCTGGTGAAATCGTATGCGCGCATCCATCGTTCTAATCTGATCAATTTTGGGATTCTTCCCCTGGTTTTTAAGGACCCGAATGAGTTTGAAAAAATTCAGCCAGGAGATCGACTTCGAATCAGCCATCTTCGAAACGACCTCTGTACGAACCGTCTTCTCAGCATTGAAAATTTGACTCAGCAGAAAGTCCTCGAGGTTTCTCATGGACTGAACGAACGCGAGAGAGATATATTGCTTGCAGGTGGATTGCTCAATTATACGAAGGAGTGCTTCAGAGTGCGCCCTGAACTACATTGAGTTCAGGGCTGCCCCGCACCTTACATGGTGTGGGGCGGAATGCGGAATTCGGAATCCAACCGATGAAGATTCATAATCCCCCCTCGCCCCCCTTTCGTAAAGGGGGGGTTGGGGGGATTTGAGACTTCAATGTCTTAGGGAGTCATTTGGATGGAAGAGAAAACAATAGATGCTAAGAATATCGGGCTCCGGGGGGTGAAAGTCGCTGACACACGGATTTCTGATGTGGACGGAGAAAAAGGAATTTTGATTTACCGAGGGTTTAACATTTGCGATCTTGTCTCCCATTCCACCTTTGAAGAGGTTTCCTTTCTCCTTCTCAATGACCGGTTGCCAACGAAAGAAGAGCTGAAAGGGTTTCAAAAGATTCTGGTTTCGGAAAGGGGTATCCCTTCGGCCGTCATTGCATTGATGAAGAAATTACCTCCGTCCGCCCATCCCATGGATGTTCTCCAGGCCTCCATTCCCATGTTGGCGAGTTATGATCCCGAGCTTCATGAAGAGACCAGGGAAGCCAATCTTAGAAAGGCAGCCTGGCTTATTGCTAAGTTGCCTAATATAGTTGCTTCATGGGATCGTATCCGAAAAGGCCTTAAGCCGATTCGTCCTCGTCCCAAACTGACCCACGCAGGAAACTTCTTATATCTCTTGTCCGGAAAAGTTCCTGATCCGGAGACGGCCCGGGATTTCGATATCTGTCTTATCCTCCATGCCGAGCATTCCTTTAATGCTTCCACCTTTGCGGGGAGAGAGGTGGCTTCTACTCATGCCCATCTCTATGCCTCGATCGCTGCTGCCCTTGGTGCTCTTTCAGGAGAGCTTCATGGGGGAGCGAACAGCGAAGTCATGAAGATGCTCCTTAAAATTGGAGAGATGGACCGGGTGAAATCCTTGGTATCTGAAAAACTCCAGGCAGGAGGAAAGATCATGGGGATGGGCCATGCGGTCTATCATACCGAAGACCCGAGGGCGACCATCCTGAGAGGGATATCCCAACGCCTGGCTGAGCGAACAGGAGAGCGGCATTGGTTGGAACTGACAAAGGCTATTGAAGGCGCTACCAAAGAAGAGTTTAGAAAAATAAAAGGGAAGGAGATTTATCCCAATGTCGATTTCTATAGCGCTTCGGTCTATCACATGATGGGCATCCCCACGGACCTCTTCACTCCTGTTTTCGCTATCTCTCGAATTTCGGGTTGGGCAGCCCACGTCATCGAAGAGAAGTTTGCCGAAGCCCAACCAAAACCGGAACTCTACCGACCCGATTCAGACTATGTGGGGAATTATTGCGGGCCCCAAGCCTGCGAATATGTTCCTGTTGAGAAACGAACTTCATGATCTTTGAACACGATATTGTCATTATAGGAGCAGGACTGGCTGGTCTTCGAGCCGCTGTCGAGTGTGCAGACCAATCGAATGTGGCGGTCGTCAGTAAAGTCTTCCCCACCCGTTCCCACTCAGGCGCTGCACAGGGAGGGATCACCGCTCCCCTCGGCAACGAAGAGGAGGATCACTGGGAATGGTATTTCTTCGATACAGTGAAGGGGAGCGACTATCTCGGTGACCAGGATGCCATCGAAATCCTGGTGAAAGATGCGCCCAGAGCCGTTTATGAATTGGAGCATATGGGTGTCCCCTTCAGCCGGACCTCTGAGGGAAAGATTGCGCAACGAAACTTCGGAGGCCATACACGGGACTACGGAAAAGGGCCGGTGAAAAGGGCCTGCTATGCCGCCGACCATACGGGAAGGGTTGCCCTGGATACCCTCTACGATCAATGTCTTCGACATCAAGTGAAATTCTATTCAGAATGTTACGTTCTCTCCCTCGTCTTCGAAAAGGGAAGATGTGCGGGAGTGGTGATTTATGATCTCGCCACAGGAGAGCTTAACCTTCTTCAGAGTAAGGCTATCCTCTTAGCGACAGGGGGGTGTGGAAAAATCTATAAGACCACCTCTAACAGTAATGCAACGACTGGAGAGATGTTCGATCTGGTCTACCAGCAGGGGATTCCGTTGGAAGATATGGAATTTGTCCAGTTTCATCCCACGGGTCTTTACCCGCTGGGAATTCTGGTGAGCGAGGCAGCAAGAGGCGAAGGGGGGATTTTGAGAAACAGACTGGGCGAACGGTTCATGGAACGCTATGCTCCCACCGTGAAAGATCTTGCGGCGAGAGATGTGGTTTCCCGGGCCATTCTCACCGAGGTTCGGGAGGGAAGGGGAATCGCCGGAAAGGATTATGTCCATCTCGACTTCACCCATCTAGGGAAAGAGAAGATTTCGGAGAGGCTCTGGGAGATTGCTTCCTTCGTCAGGATTTATTTAGGGATCGATCCTGCCCACGAGCCCATTCCCGTCCAAACCACCTGTCATTACATCATGGGAGGTATTCCTAGCGATGTGAATGGCAGGGTCCTGGCCGACGAGAAGGGTTCGATCGTCCCCGGATTATATGCAGCAGGGGAGTGTGCTTGTGTCTCTGTCCATGGGGCCAATCGCCTGGGCTGCAACTCTCTTCTCGATCTGCTTGTCTTTGGAAGAAGAAGCGGCATGGCCATGAAGGAGGAGATTGCGCAACTTGACCCGCCTTCTCTTAAAAAGGATTCCTTGAAACCTCCAGAAGAAAAACTGACTCAATTGTTGAAACAAAGGGGCCGTGAGAAGATCGATCCGATTGGAAAGAGGATGCAGGAAGTGATGATGGAATATGGTTCAGTCTTCCGGAATGAAGAAGGTCTGAAGAGAGGGATTGAAGAAATTCGGTCTCTAAGAGACCGGTATCGGAATATTGAAGTGATGAACAAAGGGAAAGGCTTTAATTTCGAATTGATGGAGGCGACGGAGCTGGGCCATCAACTTTTTCTCTCGGAGGTCATCCTTCTTAGCGCCCTTCATCGAAAGGAGAGCCGGGGAGCTCACTTCAGGGAAGATTTTCCCCAAAGAGCGGATGGTGATTACCTGAAACATACGCTCGTCTTTCACACCCCGAAAGGTCCGGAGGTGAGATATAAACCGGTGAAGATTACACGATTCCAACCGGAAGTCAGAGTTTATTAATTGAAAGAATAATTTTACCCCCACCCTTACCCTCCCCCATCAAGGGGGAGGGGATATGTGGTCAAATTGATATTATAACTCCCTCTCCCCTGGTGGGAGAGGGATGGGGTGAGGGGGATTATGAGGGGATAGATGTTCATCAGATTAAAGGTCTTCCGTTTCGATCCGAGTAAAGATAAGGAGCCTTACTACCAGTCATTCAACGTTGAGGCGGATCCCATGGAACGGCTTCTCGACTGCCTGAATCGAATCCGATGGGAACAAGATTCCACCTTATCCTTTCGCTGGTCCTGTGGCCATGGCGTCTGCGGATCGGACGGGATGAGGATCAACGGCATCTGTGGACTTCCCTGTCAAAAGTTGGTGAAAAATTTCAAGGAGGAAGTCCTGATCGAACCTCTTCCCGTATTTAAAGTGATTAAGGATCTCGTTGTAGATCTTACCCCTTTCTTTGAAAGGTATCGTTCCATCAAACCCTATCTTATTACAAAATCATCTCCGCCAGAACAGGAACGGATACAGTCCCCTGAGAAACAGCACCTCTTTGAAGAGGCTATCCGATGCATTCTCTGCGCATGCTGTACAGCCTCTTGTCCCGTTAATCAGAATAAAGAAACGGGGGCCTATGTAGGACCCGCTGCACTCGTCCGGGCCTTCCGATACGTCTTCGATTCAAGGGATGAAGCATCCGAAGAAAGGATCGCCTTACTCGACCATAAGGATGGAGCATGGGGTTGCCAGACTTTATGGAAATGTACAGAAGTCTGTCCCAAGGAGATCCCTGTGACCAAGCAGATAGGGCAAATTAAGAAACGAATCTACGACGCCAAAGGAAAAAGATGAAAGATGCGTTTGTAACGATTCACGGTCACTTTTATCAGCCTCCAAGGGAGAATCCCTGGCTCGAAGCCATTGAAACCGAAGAGAGCGCCCATCCCTTTCATGACTGGAATGAACGAATCGCCTTCGAATGTTATCGTCCCAATGCCTATGCTCGGGTAGTCGATGGAAGAAGGCGGATTCTCGATATTCACAACAATTACTCCTCCATCAGTTTCAATTTCGGTCCTACGCTTCTTTCCTGGTTAGAAGAGAAATCCCCTCTCATCTATCAGAAGGTGATCGAGGCAGATCGTGAAGGGCTCAAACGCTTCGGTCATGGAAATGCTATGGCCCAGGTCTATAACCATATCATCATGCCTCTGGCCAACGAGAGGGACAAAGAGACAGAGGTGCTCTGGGGAATCGCCGACCTTGAGAAACGATTTCACCGAAAGCCGGACGCGATGTGGCTTCCTGAAACCGCTGTAAACTATGCCACCCTTCGAGTGTTAGTCAAATATGGCATGAAATATCTCATCCTGAGTCCTTTTCAGGCCCTGAGAGCGAGACCTTTCGGAGGCAAGAAGTGGGCCGATGTGTCTCAGGGACGAATTGATCCTACGCAACCCTACCGATGTTTCATCAGGGATGCATCAGGGAAGAAACGAACCGATCAATTCATCGATATCTTCTTTTATGACGGAACGATCTCTCGGGAAGTCAGTTTTGGCGATCTCCTAAGAGATGGCAATGTCTTCTGCGAGCAATTTGCAAGAGCTTACCAGCCGTCGAAGAAGGGACCCCAGTTGATTCATATCGCCACAGATGGGGAGACCTACGGACACCACAAGAAGTTCGGTGATATGGCTCTAGCCTATGCACTGAAAGAGGGTCTCCCTTCACGGGAGTTTGAAATCATCAATTATGGTGCTTTCCTGAAGAGGGTTCCTCCTGTTTATGAAGTGGAGATTGACGAAGGGCCGAAAGGAGAGGGAACCTCGTGGAGCTGTATGCATGGAGTAGGACGATGGAAGGAGGATTGTGGCTGCAGCACCGGAGGGAAAGAAGGATGGAATCAGAAATGGAGAAAGCCTCTCCGAGAGGCCCTTGACTTTTTAAGGGACGAACTCGCTTCCCTCTATGAAAAGGAGGGAGAAAAGATCTTCAGAGATGTTTGGGAGGCAAGAAATGGGTATATTGAAGTGATTCTGGATCGGTCTCCTCAAGGAATAAGGAGATTTTTAGAAACGTTTGCTACGAAAACTCTGGACGAAAAGGGAAGGATTAAGGGACTCAGGCTGTTGGAGATGGAGAGGCACGCGTTGCTTATGTATACGAGTTGCGGCTGGTTCTTTGCTGATCTCTCTGGACTGGAGACCGTTCAAATCCTTAAGTATGCCTCCAGAGCCATTCAATTGGCGGAAGAATTGACCGGTCAGGGAGTTGAGGAAAAATTTGTAGAATATTTATCCCGAGCGAAGAGCAATCTTCCTGAAATGGGAGATGGAAAACAAGTTTATCAAACCCTTGTGAAACCCTCATCGGTGACTTTAGAGAAAGTCGTAAACCATTTTGCCGTTTCTTCCTTCTTTGCCGGGGAGGAGAAGGAAAGAAAGATTTTCTCCTATCGAACTGAGGTTTTGAAATACGAGAAGATGAAAAGAGATGACCGCCTCTTGGTGCTAGGGCAGGTAAGGGTGACCTCTGAGATCATCTCGGAGACCAAGGAGTTTCTCTTTGGGTTGATTCCTTCCACGAAAGATATCTTTCGGACATGGGTCTCAGAATATGATGGTGGAATCCTTTTTAATACTCTAAGGGAGAAAGGGACCGAAACCCTCGAGAAGGGCGAGGAGGAGATGGAGAAAACCCTCACTTCCCTTCTCGGAAATCGTATCTTCACCCTTCGAGATGTTCTTAAGGAAGAAAAGCAGGCAATCTTTCAAAAACTGATTGAAAAGGATTTAAAGGAATACCTCAAGATTTATGCGGAGCTGTATGACCGAAGCAAACAAACTGTGGAGGCCCTGGCCAGAGAAGGGTTCGAGATCCCTTATGAGATTCGTGTGGCTGCAGAGGTGACGCTGAGCGATCAATTGCTGAAGGCGGTGAAGGATTTGAGAAGAGATTTGAAAGGAGCCCTTCGAAAGGGTGACATCGATAAGATCATCGATGAGGCCAAGCGCCTTGGCTACCATCTAAGGAAGGAAGAAACCATTCTGGTTCTAAAGGACATGCTGAAGGAGAGTATGGGACGTCTTCGTGGATTAAAAGAAGGTCTTGATCTGGGGAGCCAAGAGGAACAGATTGAAGCATTGATCCTGCTCCTCGATCAGGCTGAAAAATGGGGTCTTGAAATCCCGAAGGAAGAAGTCCAGGATTCGATGGACGAGATACTGAAGGAATATGTCTTGGGCCTTGAAGAGAGCTGGTGGGGTGAAGGGAGGGAGAAGCCTTTTTCGCTCAAAATAATATCCTTGGCGGAAAAGCTGGGTTTCAATGTGGAGAAATTCTCAAAGATCGTCGGTTCTGCAACATCAAAGACCCTTCAATAAAATCTTCAATAAATTCTTGTTGACTTCACAATAAGAAATTTAATAGACTTTGGGTTAATTCTTTGAAGTTTCCGTCACTCACTCTTCCTCAAGGAGGGAGGTAGATGATCTGGAAAAGAGCTCAGGCCCCTTTTTCTTTATGGAGAACGAGGCTTTTCTTTTGACCACTTATTAAAAGGGGGTAACAAGGACAACTGATCTAATTGAAATCTTTCACGAAAGGAGGTGTTTGATATTTTTAGGAAACCCGATGTATGGTGTTTCTAAAGGAAGTGACTTGATTGGTTCAGTTGCTTTCATTGTTTGGGCTTGAGGAGAAAAAGAGGAAGGAGGAATGATATGGAAGAAAAGAAGAAACTGGACATAGCAGGTTGTGGACCTCAGTTTGAGGTGACCGATCTGCCGGAACCGCCTCGGGATCTTAGTGCAAAGAAACTTTTTGCGATCCTGGGACCAGCTGTGATTGCCCTCGGCGGGACGATCGGCGGAGGGGAGTGGCTCGTCGGTCCTTCTTTGTTTGTGAAATGGGGTCTTGCGCTCCTTTGGATCACAACCATTTCTGCTTTACTACAGGTTTTTCTCAACCTCGAAATGACCCGTTATACGCTCTATACCGGAGAGCCGATCACCGTCGGTTTTATGAGACTTAAGCCCGGGAAGGCATTTTGGGGTTGGCTCTTCACAATCGTTGGATTCTGCGAGCGTGGCCTGCCAGGTTGGATTCTTGGCTGCGCAACCGCTGTGGTGGCTTTCGGGATGGGTAAAATTCCCGGAGCTGCAGATAAGGGAACGGTCGTCATATGGGGTTTTATATTATTTGTCTCATGTGCCGTCCTTGTCTCATTGGGGCGGAAAATTGAACGGACCCTCGAGTGGGCCAACTGGATTATGATGATCGTCGTTCTCGGAGGGCTATTCATACTCGATATCTTCATTGTCCCAGGTTCGGTCTGGCTCGAAGGCTTGAAAGGATTTGTCAGTTTTGGTTACATCCCACAGGGTGTCGATGTGCTCCTTCTCGGCGCACTCGTTGGTTATTCCGCCTACGGAGGGTTTGGCAATAACTGCATCACCAACTGGTATCGAGATAAGGGCTATGGAATGGGCGGAAAAGTGGGCTACATTCCGGCTGCCATTGGTGGGAAAGTGGTACATGTCTCAGCTTTTGGAAAAATTCCCCCCACCACGGAAAAGAATCTGTCGAGCTGGAAAGGCTGGTGGAAGCTTCTCAACATCGATCAGTGGGGTGTTTTTTGGTTTGGGGCCATGATCGGAATGTTCCTCCCTGGCATTCTATATGTTGGAGTGCTTCCAAAGGGATCAAGCCTTCCGAGCTGGGGAATCGCCGCTTCTTCTGCCAGCGGTCTCATTTTGAAGCTTGGCAATTTTGGCTGGTTCCTGGCTCTCTTCTTCGGGTTCTGGATTCTCTATTCTACAGCCATTAGCAATGTGGACCTGGTCGTTCGTCAATCCACAGATATGCTATGGTTTGCTTCACCAGGTCTCAGAAAATTTTCAAAAGAGGATATTCGGAAGATCTATTATTTCTTGCTGATCGTCTTTGTCGTCTGGGGTGCTCTCTTTATGAATATCGCACTTCCCTTGATCATCTTCGCTGTCAGTGCTAATATCGCCAACTTTACAATGGCCCTCTCAGCGGTTGCCACCATTCGTCTGAACAGGAAGGTCCTTCCAAAGGAATTTCGACCAGCCTTATGGAGAGAGATCATTCTTATCCTGAACCTTATCTTCTTCGGGTTCTTCTTTGTAATGTTTGTTGTGAAGGTGATTATACCAAAACTTTTCTGAGTTTTCTTGCAACCGTGAAGTAGATGCAGAAAAGCCTGCCTTCTGAGCAGGCTTTTCTGTTATTGGTAGAAAATGATATAGAGAGTGTAAAGGTAGCCTAGAGCGATCGCTTAAGTCTTTGAATATATTGATGCCCCTTAAATGTTGCAGGCCATAAACATTTCGTCTTTCCTGGCTCAAAATTTCTATGGTATTCTCGAAGACAGCCTCTGCACTTTAAAATAGATCCGATGGGCCTTTTTGTTTCTTCTCCGCCCATAATAGAGAAGTTGGGTTTCAATAGATTTCGTCCTCCGAGGGTAAAATACAGTAACTCTAGTCTAAAACTACAGCATTTACCTTATTTATCTTTCTAGCTATTCGAGGTTAACTGAAGATATTAAGGGACTCGTAATTGATTAGACATATTCTCCCGAAAATCTACCCTAGCCGTCCGGCGCCATAGTCGGGCTTTGGGCGGTGGCGCCCCTCTTTGCTAAAGAGGGGGAATTCCTTCCTTTTGTAAAGGGAGGGGAAAGAGAAATTTTCCCGGAGACTCAAAGGTATCTAAAAATGCTTCTTTGGACTTGAGAAAAGGGGGTGTTGGAAATGGAGATCAAGTTGATCGGTGTGGTAGGTGCTGGGCAGATGGGGAGTGGGATAGCGGAGGCGGTTTTGAACTCTGGATTCCACGTTCTGATAAGAGACGTGACTGTGGAGACAGTGCAAAAGGGAAGGTTGAGAATCATCGCAGATTTCGACAAACGGGTCCAGAAGGGTAAAATGACAGCTGATGACAAGGAAGCCATGCTCCAAAAGCTTTCCTCAACCATCAAGATGGAGGACTTCAAGAACTGCGATTTTGTCATTGAAGCCGCTGTCGAGAACGTTCCTTTGAAATGGGAGGTATTCAAAAAGCTCGATGAGGTAACTCCGAAAGAAACGATCCTTGCCAGTAACACCTCTTCCATTTCTATTACCCGAATCGCCTCAGCCACCCAGAGACCCGATCGTGTGATCGGGATGCATTTTTTCAATCCCGTGCCGGTGATGAAATTGATCGAGATCATCCGAGGCCTGGCCACCTCGGATGAAACCTTTCGCATCACTCGTGAACTTAGCCTGAATCTGGGCAAGACACCCCTGGAAGCGAATGATTTTCCAGGCTTTATCTCGAGCCGGTTAATCTTCAGTTTCATGAATGAAGGCATCTATGCTCTTTATGAAGGTGTAGGAAAGGCAGAAGATATTGATGCAATCATGAAGATGGGAGCCAACCATCCCATGGGCCCTCTGGAACTTTCAGATTTTGTGGGACTGGATACCGTCCTTTCCGTTATGAGTATTCTTCAGGAAGCCTTTGGAGATAAATATCGGCCCTGTCCTCTGCTCGTCAAATATGTGGAGGCCGGATACCTGGGTGTGAAGACGGGCAGAGGGTTCTATCAATATGGAGAAAAGAGATGATTGGATTTGAGTTGATCCAAGAACAAAAAGCTTTACAGGAAGGGGCAAGGCGTTTTTCGAAAGAGGTGATCCAGCCGGTGGCAGCCCAGCACGATCGGGATGGAACCTTTCCTATCGATGTGATGCAAAGAGCACATCAGGAGGGGTTCTTGAGTCCTTTAATCCCAAAGAAGTATGGCGGGGGAGGATTGGGGATTCTCGATACCTGTATCCTTTCGGAAGAACTGGCAGCAGGCTGCATGGGGATCTATGTCTCAATTTTCGTTAGCACCCTCGCTCTCTATCCCATCATCAAGTTTGGAACAGAGGATCAAAAGGAAAGGTTTCTCAGACCTTTTTGCTTTAGATACACCCTCGCCTCCTATTGTTTAAGCGAATTCACTGTTGGGTCTGATCCTGCTTCCATGAAGACAACCGCTGTTTTCGAGGGGGATTACTATCTCCTCAACGGAACAAAGATGTGGATCACCAATGGTGGGTATGCTGACTTCTATCTCGTTTTCGCCACCACCGATCCTGAGAAAAAGCATAAAGGGATCATCAGCCTGATCGTCTCTTCGAACTTAGAGGGAGTGAGCCATGGGGAGCCCATCGATAAGATGGGGCAGCGGGCATCGAACACAACAGCCGTTACGTTTAAGAATGTCAGGGTCCCGAAAGAGAACCTGTTGGGAGGGGAGGGCGAGGGATTCAAAAAGGCGATGGCAGCCTTAGATATCACCCGGCCAATGATTGGAATTGGAGCGGTGGGGGTGGCCCGAACCGCTCTGGAACTGGCGACCCAGTATGCCAAGAAACGAATTCAGTTTGGAGTTCCAATCGCCCAGCATCAATCGATCCAATTCATGCTGGCCGATATGGCGAAAGATATTGAGGCGGCAAGGTTGCTCATCTGGAAAGCGGCCTGGTTGGCGGATCAGGGAATCCGGAATTCGAAGGAAGCAGCCATGGCCAAGGCCTTTGCAGCCGATATAGCGATGCGAGTGACAACGGATGCAGTTCAAATCTACGGTGGCATGGGATATACCAAATGGCATCCTGTAGAAAAGCTCATGAGGGATGCAAAGGTGATCCAGATTTATGAAGGATCAGCTCAGATTATGAGGATGATCATCGCCCGCCAGTTACTTCAGGAGACGAATGATTGAAGCAGCCTGCCTTGATTTGGTATACGCTGGATGTCAAAATTTGCGTATAGTTCGTTCCCTTCATATGTGTTACATTTTCCAATTTTTGCCGGCAAGGTGCCGATCCACTCACTTCCTCGCTCCAACAGATGTCCCCAACAAAAAGAAGATTCATTGCCTTGTCTCGATCAAAGCCATCCTTACGTCACGGATTCCAGATTTTCCAAGATTCGGACCACTAAAAATTTTATAATAAAATAGAGAGCATTGTTCATTCTTCCGGACAATGAGCCATGCCAGGGTTTTCGCCCCCAGGTAAAAGAGGTGAACAATGGATAAGATCCTTAAAAAACGGACCGACTTAATCACGCTGTTCCTGTGCGGTGACGTCATGACCGGAAGGGGCATCGATCAGATCCTACCTCACCCGAGTGATCCCGCAATCCATGAGGGATATATGAAAGATGCCAGAGGGTATGTTGAAATTGCCGAGAAGGTGAATGGTCCAATCCCACGCTCCGTTACCCCGGGTTACATCTGGGGAGATGCCGTTGAAGAGTTGGAAAGGGTGGCACCCGATCTAAGAATCATCAACTTGGAAACAAGCGTCACCAAAAGCGACGATTATTGGAAAGGGAAAGGGGTCCATTACAGAATGCATCCGGAAAACATCGATTGTATCACCTCGGCCAAAATCGACGTCTCCTCTCTTGCGAATAACCACGTTCTTGACTGGGGCTACGCTGGACTCAAAGAGACCCTTGAAACGTTAAGAAAAGCAAAGATAAGGGGCGTAGGGGCAGGGATGAATGTCAACGAGGCCGAGTCCCCTGCAATGATAGAGATTGAGGGGAAGGGCAGGGTGGTCATTTTCGCCTTCGGATCGCCGACAAGCGGTGTCCCCTTAAACTGGGCGGCTTCCCAAAAAGGACCCGGAATCAATCTGCTCAGAAATTTTTCGGATGACACCATCCAGCGCATCCGAAAAAAAGTGCAAGAAATAAAGCAAGAACGTGGCATCGTCGTTGCCTCCATTCACTGGGGAGGAAACTGGGGGTATCATGTTCCTCAGGAGGAAATCGATTTCGGCCACCAGCTAATCGAGGAAGCAGGGGTCGACATTATCCATGGCCACTCTTCACACCACATCAAAGGAATTGAGGTCTATCGAGACAGGCTCATCCTTCACGGCTGCGGTGACTTTCTGAACGACTACGAAGGGATCGGCGGCTATGAATATTACAGGGACGATTTGGGCCTCATGTACTTCGCGAGCATGGACCCATCGACGGGGAAGCTCGTCCGACTGGACATGACCCCCACTCAGATTAAATATTTCAAGGTAAATCGACCGTTAGGCGAGGATGCCCTCTGGCTGGCCAATGTTTTGGGTCGGGAAGGGAAAAAGTTTGGAACGAGAGTAAAATGGGCTGAGGATAATAGGTTGACACTCTTTTGGGATCAACCTCAGATGAACGATGAACTATGAACGATGTCAAAAGCGCCGCTCGGCATCAACCTTGAGCCTTCGGCCGAACTCAGGCCGAGGGGAAACCCCGGGCGCTTGTCCTGAGCGCAATCGAAGTATTAGGCCGGAGATAGTTGAAGGGTTGATTTAAAATCAATTCAAAATACAGTATTTTCACCCACAAAATACTCAATTGTGTGTATTTACTTTTTGGGTGCCTTAGAAGAGAATTGACAATAGGGTGGATAGGCATCGAATCAAGGAGGGATGAATTATGGACTGGGGAATTACGTTCTTGGACGAATTGCAGAGAATGAAGAGAAAAATGGACCAAACCTGGAGCGAGCTTTTTGAAGGAAACCCTGGCTATGAACAGGATGTTAGTCAATGGATCGAGAGGCTTCCGAAGGTTGAAGGGACAAGAGGGACTTCGAAATCGCGAACAAACAAAACTATTAAGTCATTCTAAATAAGGAGGTAAGTGAAATGGCAATTCCGCAAATCAAGAGAATCCTTTATGCTACCGATCTTAGCAAAAACTCTTCTTACGCGTTCTTATATGCTATTGATATGGCAAAAAAACATGATGCAAGGATTGTCATTCTATATGCTGTTGAACCTATTCCTGCTTATGCAGAAGTTTATGCGACCATAACAGACGAGTTCAAGAAAAAACAGCACGAGGAGATCATCGAGTCGATGAAAAAACAGCTACAAGGATTTTGCAGAAAGGCAGAGGCTGAAATTGGTCCCCCATGCGTATCGCTGGTATCCAAAATTCTTGTCCCTGTTGGCCATCCTCCAGAAGAAATATTGAATGCTGCGAATGAAGAAGGTTGTGATGTGATTGTCCTTGGAACCCACGGGAAGGGATTTTTGGCGCATACCTTTCTTGGCAGTGTATCGAATGCGGTATTGCATCGAACTCGGAAACCAGTTTTTATCATCCCGTTGCCATCTGAGAAAGTCAGTGTTGACTGGGATGGAATCTGACAAAATTGCTTTCGGGCCTGATAGCCTCCCCTCTCTCCAGGACGTACCGAGGTGAAGGTTAAAGGCTTGGAGCAACCGGTTGGATGCGATCTGAAGATCCGTTCGGAGGCAGCCCTCTCCTCGCGTCCAGGTCCGCTGCTTGGCAGTTGAAGCCCATCAGCGAGGTCCAGGAGCGAGGGGACAACAAAATTTGATTGTCCCTTTCCTTGCTGCCAAAGATACTAACTGAAACCACCCTTATTTTTTATAAACCTTATTTTAGGGAGGTTTTCCCTATGTATATTCATTTTGCATTCCAACCGTTGATTGCTGTCATTGCAGGGATATTGATTTTCATCATGCCCCGACTCCTTAACTATATCGTCGCCATCTATCTTATCGTAGTCGGGATTGCAGGACTCGTCCGTTGCCCCGCCCTCTTGAAGAATCAAAAAGGGGTTATAAAATTTTAATAAGGAGCGTCTGCAACAAGGCTGCGACGATTGACGGTTCGGCCTCATATATGAAAAGAGGCGAAAGAGTTTAGTCTTTTTCAATACGACGATTAGAATGTCGGAAGACCGATTTTTTCCTTACTCCCCATCGGTCTTCTGTGCCATCCGCTCCTTTTTAACATTCATTGTTGGTAGCCAAAATCGAAACTTGTGATAGGGTGGGCCATGGTGTCAAACCTGAGAATCGGAATCCTTGGCGGGGGGTTTGCTGGTCTTTATACAATATTCTATTTTAGAAAATTCCTTCCTGAAGGCATCGATATCACGCTATTCGATAAGAATAATTACTTTCTCTATACGCCCGTCCTCCACGAGATAGCAACCGGAACGGTCAACGCGAGGCACGTCGTCATTCCAATTCGGAAGGTCGTGAATCCCAGGGATGTTCACATTCGCTGTGAAGAAGTAACTCTGGTCGACCTTGCAAAAAAGGCAGTTCAGACGCCC
>Ga0315282_10000819_pt1 | contig 60901 bp, 50 predicted proteins | sample YL17G07_20_MG_FD_203693 | JGI IMG/M metagenome (GOLD analysis project Ga0315282, IMG submission 203693) | Sediment microbial communities from Yellowstone Lake, YNP, Wyoming, USA - YL17G07_20 | ecosystem: Environmental > Aquatic > Freshwater > Lake > Sediment | place: USA: Wyoming | collected...
GAACTGATGTCATAGTGCCAGTCGGGACCGCGGAATTGCCAGAAACTCGGCTGCATGCGGCGGCGGTTGGGGTTGGTCAGGTAGTGCATCAGGTCGCCATGCAGAACCCACCGCCCCACGACACCCTGGCGATAGTCGTGAACCGGCTCGATCGGCTCGCCCAGCGCCATGCGATAGAGCAGCCAGGGAAAATCCACGCCCGCCTGGATGGCCAGATTGAGCGCCCCCCAGAAACGGGGATTCAACTCGATCAGCTTGGGCAGTCCGTCGCGCGGGTCATAGCGGAACTCGGCCATCGCCACGCCCAGCCACCCGACCGATTCCAGAATGCGAAATGTGATCTCGACGAGTTGAGGATCGCGAACGCTGACGCGAAGCGTGCTCGCCCCGCCCTTGACCGGATACTCGCGCAACCTGCGATGGACGAAAGAGGCCAGTCGCTCGCCCTGCGGCCCCACCAGCACCGACGCCCCAAACGCCCCGCCGCCTTCGGGAATGTAGTCCTGAACAATCGGCTGGGGGAAACGCGCCGCGACCTCGCTCCAGGCGGTCGTGAGCTCCGTGGCGTCGGCCGCATAGCGCAATCCCACCGCGCCCGTGCTCACGCGCGGCTTGATCACGACGGGAAAGGCGGCCTCGCGACCGATCCTCTCGACCTCTTCGGCTGATTCGGGATACCAGGTTTTCGGCATCGGGATTCCCAACGATTCGGCCCGGCGGAACAGTTGGGCTTTGTCGCGGATGCGCTCGATTTTCTCCGGCTCGGTGAAAGGAATGGCCACGTCCCGGCCGATCGCATCGCGGTGCCGAAGGATGATCAGCAGCGTCTCCTCCTCCATCGGCAAGAGGACGCGCACCCGTTCGCGCGCGAGAATCTGGCTCAACCTCGCAAGAAAACTCTCGGCCTGAAGCCGCGCCGACGGATAGAGATACCGCCTCGACGCATAGCGCGACCACAGGGCCGGTGCCAGGCGCGTTCGTTCCCCAACGATCACCGGCACACCGCGCTTTCCCAGCGACCTCACCGCCGCCAGTGTTTTGCGCCATAAGCCATCTGTTATAAGGACTGGTTTCACAAGAATCCGAGATCAATGTTGAATTCTGAATTAAAAACCCACGGCAGACCTTTATGGGCTGCTCCGACCTGTTTTCACGATGGACGTGAGTATGCGGACCAATTCTTCGGCGTCATGGATCAGCGGTCTCAGCTCGTCAGAATTCAGAATTCAAAACTCAACATTCAAAATTCGCTTTTTATCACCCAAATACCAAAGGTCCCATTCCCGTTCGACTCAAACGCGATTCGCTTGCCGTCAGGAGAAAACGCCGGATCAAAATCGTCCCACTTGCCGCGCTCGGTCAGGGGCCGCTGCCCGGTCCCGTCGGCGTTCATGATCCAGAGATTTGCATGTCCCTCCTTCATCGGCCCGCCGCAATAGGCGATCTGTCGTCCGTCGGGCGACCAGGCCGCGAAACTATCATTGGCCCGATTCGTCGTCAGCTGCACCACCTCCGACGTCGCAAGGTCGAGACCGTAAATGTCGCTTTGGCCGCCGCGGTCGGAGTGAAACAGGATTCGGCGGCCGTCGGGCGAGACGGCGGGGTTGTTGTGGCCCGAAGGATCGCGCGTCAGAGGTCGGCTCGTGCCGCTCGCCAGATCGAACAGATAAAGACCGGCGGGAAATCTCTCGGCGGCCGAACTGCACACGATCCTTTTGCCGTCGGGCATCCACGAGGGCGAACGCTGATCGCCCGGCCCGCCGATGAGAAGCCGCGGCGATTCGAGCTGTCGCGGTGGGGCGCCGGCCAGAAGGAGCACGAGAAGAGAAACGCCCATGACGGCGGAAATCACGCCGGTCAGCAAATCGGTTCGCCCTCGTTGCGTCATCGTGTCACGCCCCCTGATGGTGACCACTATTGCTTTTTCAGCGAGCGGGCAAGCCCAAAGAACCGTTGACTGTCTTGGCCCCGCCACTAGAGTTGGGTGCGCGTCAACTCGCAGACCTCCAGGGGACTGCACCATGTCCCTGTTGTGGCGACTTGAGCGGGGAAACGAGAGCCGGGAGACACACCATCGGGAATGAACCCTCCGTTGCCAGCAACCGGCAGCTTTGCGCAACAGGGGCGGGCGGCCTGGAAGGGCATCTGCCGCGCGACTTGCCGCGAGATCAACCGCATCTGGACGCGGCGGCCTTTTCTGGTCGTGCTGATCTTCCTCCTCTTGGCGCTCGCACTGCGGATCGGCCAGTTTCCGCGCCAGCGCGGCGATGGGGCCGAGTACTTTGTCGTCACGCGCAGTCTGGCCCGGCAAGGCGACCTGGTGATCGAACCCGATGAGGCCGAGGTCTATCGCCAGCCGAACAGCCCCTGGCAGAATGTGGTCCTCCAGTGGAATTATGGCCCCCTGATCGAAGGCCACGACGACCGCAAACGGGGCATTCATCCGTTCATCGTGCCCGCCTTGGTTGTTCCCTTCTACTATCTGTGCAGCCGGCTTGCCCCCGAACAGGGGGCGTTTCACTGCTATTCCGTGTTCGGACTGTGGGCCTTACTGGTCAGCTGGTATTTGCTGGCGCGGTTCTGGGAAAACAAGGCCGACCCGGCCGCTGGCGCGGTCGAACGCTGGGCTTTGCGCGGCCTTGCGCTCCTCGCGATCTCTTTCACGCCAATCCTCATCTATTCTCACTGGGTTCACCCCGAGGTCGGCGTTTTTCTTTTGCTGTGTCTCTTCTTCTACTGGCTCGACCGAAATCGCCCGATTCCGGCCGCCGGTGCGTTGGGTCTTGCCGCCGCCCAGAACCCCGCAGTCATCTTCTGGGGGCTGCTTCTTGTGGGAAAGGCCTATGCCGTCTGGCGGCGCCGACGCGTCGTGAGCGAGCAGCCGTCTCGTCTTTGGCCTTACGTCGCCGCAGCGGTCCTTTTTCCTTTCCCCGCCGTCGCCTACGCGCTCTATAGCTATCACGAGTTTGGCGCCCTGTCGGTCTTGCGGAACTATGGCAACGGGTACCTTCCCCTTCTGACGGCCACACGAGTGCTGCGGTTCTATCTCGACCCTTTTTTCGGCCTGATCTGGTTCTGCCCGTGGATCTTCCTCGGGCTTTTCGCGCGCGGAACGTGGCGGCCCTTTCTGACGCGCCTGGCGGTCTCGATTCCCGTTGCCGCCGTCTGTGTGGCGATGATCAATCTCAACAGCCATATGGTCGGACTGCGCTACCTGCTCTTTGTCTACCCGGCTTTCTTGTTCCTCCCGTTTTCTTTTCCGCGACGCGCGACGGGGCGGCTGCTGTTGGCGCTCTACGCAGTCTTCTGTCTCTGGGTCGGGACGCCCTTTGTCTTCAAACAGAAGGAGGCCGAGAGATTCTATTATACCATCAACAACGGCGCCTACGTGGGGATTCGCGCCGTTTTTCGCGCGATCCCTGCCCTCTACAATCCCGAACCCGAGTTTTTTTTCGAAAATGCTCTTCACGCCGACGTTGCCTATTATCTCCGCAACCGAAAACACGCGGGCCGGGCGCGAGTGAGCGATTCGTGCTGGTTGGTCTATGTGGAAAAGCAATGGCTCCCTGCCGGAAAAGCCACTCTAATCCTCAAAGAACGGGGCGGAAGGAAGAATCCCGAATCGGCCCCCGCTCGATTCGGCATCAACCAGTCTCTTTCGCTGCCCAACCACGCGGTCGAGCGGCGAGGTGGGGAGTATCGTCTGGAATTCACCGCGCGGCCCGAGAATTTTATCCCCTCGCCCCTGTGGGGGGAGTATCTCTATTTGAAATTCAATCACCCGGTCCTGAAACCGCTCGAGCTGGAGCTGGCCGGCGGCCAAAGAATCGCGTTGTAGTCAGACTATGATCCGTTATCTCGCATTTGTTCTCCTGGCGCTCGCGTTATTCGGCTGCGGCGGGGCGGGCAAACGCTCCGAACCGCTCACGGTTTTCTACGCCGGCAGCCTCGAAGGCGCGCTCGAGCGATGGTCCGAGATGTTTCGCCGGCGCGAAGGTATCGAGGTCCGAATATCAGTCTGTTTCGACTGCCGCTGGGCTTGATCCTGCTGGCATTGTTCATCGCGGCGACGGTGGCGGGCCAGGTGTTCGCCTTGGGGCAAAGCAGGACGTGTGAGCGACGTGTTATGGGGTGCTTAAAGCAAAGCTCTCACCGCAGAAAACGCGGAGAGTCGCGGAGAAATGCGGTTCCTTTCGGATTCGCCTTTTCAATCATCTCGGTGTTCCTCCGCGGTCTCCGCGGTGAGAGCTTTGTTGAGTCCTTGAGGGAAGCTTGATGATTTTTGTAGAAGGACTGCGCAAAAGATGGCCGGGGTTCGCGCTCGAGATCGAGCAGCTCGAAATCGGCGCGGGCGAGTATTTCGTCGTGCTCGGGCCCAGCGGCGCGGGCAAAACCGTCCTGCTCTCCTGTCTGGCGGGCCTCAGCCGGCCCGACGCGGGTCGCATTTGGTTCGCCGACCGCGACGTCACGGAGCTGCCCCCCGAACGCCGCTCGGTCGGCTGGGTCTCACAATCCAACACGCTGTTTCCGCATCTCACGGTTGCGCAGAACATTCGCTTTGGCAGGCGCTATCGTAGGACAGGTTGGCAACCTGTCTCCATGAGTGGGATAGACTGTCCGCCTGCCGTAGCGGAACAAAACGCCCCGACAGCTTGCCAACCTGTCCCACACGAACGCTTCGACCAACGCGCCGCGCGCCTGATCGAACTGCTCGACCTCGGGCCTCTGCTCAACCGCTTGCCTCACAACCTCAGCGGCGGCGAGGCCCAGCGCGTCATGCTCGCGCGGGCGCTGGCGCTCGAACCGCGCGTCCTCCTTCTCGACGAACCCCTGCGTGGCCTCGACCCCACGACCCAGGACCGCCTCCGCGACGAACTTCATCCAAATCCATCGCGAACTGGGCACCATGACGTTTCACATCACGCACGACCATGTCGAGGCGCGCGCGCTGGCCGACCGCATCGCTGTCTTGCGCGACGGCCGTGTCGAACAGATCGGCACCACCGACGAAGTCTTCGAGCGCCCCGCCACCTGCTTTGTCGCGCGCGGATCGCTCGGCGGCAACCACGCGGCTTCGGCGGTGTTGGCGACTTCCAGCAGCCGAGGATTTTTGGGTGGGACCGATCGGACGGGTCAGACGGGTCAGACGGATCAGACGGGTCGGACAAGTCGGACGAGTCAGACGGGTCAGACGGGTCAGACGGGTCAGACAAATTGACAATCTGTCCTGCTTTCACTTCCCGCCATTCACCATCGCCGATCTTGATCCAAAGCTGTTCAAACTCGGCATTGAGATACTTCGGCGGGTTGGCGCCATTGTAAGGCCGATTCCCCACGGCCACCAGCGGCGGGTTGGCCGAATGGGTTCCCGTGCCGGAGGTCACCAGCGTGACCGACTTTCCGGCCTCGCCCGCCGCGAGATATTCCTTTTCGTGCCGGGCGCGAAGCGGCGAATAGCCGCGCGGATGAAGGTCGCGGTCAACTGTGATCGTGTGGGACAGGTTACCAACCTGTCCTACTCGAATCGCCGCCACCTTCGCCGCCCATTCCTCAACTCCTCTGACCAGCGGAATCCAGCGATAGGTGCGTGACGGTGAGAAGCCGATGCCGGTTGTGCGCGCAACAGGAAAGACAATTCGTGCCGGCGCCGGCGATTGCTCTTCGTCACGCGTCAGTTTTCGAGCGCGATCTGTCACATAGGTCTTATACCACGGCGACAGAATCTCGAGCTCGGGCGGCGTGGCTTCGATGCGAAGATCGGCGAGGTCGCGGCTCCAGCCGAGGTCGGCGATCCAATAGGTGTGGTCGCCTTGTCCGACGTCCAAGGCGGAAACCCAAACCAGCGGGCCGCGCCTCCGCCTCCTCACGTCGGCGGCTACGGGTTCCGCGTCCGTCGCTTCACGCGCTGTGGGCGTTGTCTTCCTGGATGATTCGAATGAAATGATCTTCGAGCGAGGCGCGCGCGCTGTGGAACTGCACGATCTCACAATCCGACAGCACCATCTGCCGCAGCAGCTGGGCCGGGTGGTCTTCTTGGGTCAGGCGGACCCGCAGCGTTCCATCCTCGAGTCGTTCGGGTTCGTGCGGCAGCGGCGGGGGATTTCCCCCTTCCTTGAAGATGATCTCAAACCCGCCCCACGGCCGGATGAGGTCCTCCAGCGGGCTTTCGAGAATCTTGCGCCCGCAGTTGATGATGATGATTCGGTCGCACAACATCTCGACTTCCGACAGCTCGTGTGACGAAAAGAAGATGGTCTTCCCCTCCTGCTTGAGCTGCCGCAGAATCTGACGCAAATCGCGCCGCCCGAGCGGATCCAATCCCGACGACAGTTCATCGAGGACGAGCAGCTTGGGGTCGCCGATCAGCGCCTGCGCGATCCCCAGCCTTTGCTGCATCCCCTTCGAAAACGTTTTCAGCAGCGCGTTTTCGCGACCGCGCAGCCCGACCATCTCGATCACCTGGGGAATGCGCTGTTCGAGATCCTCGCGCCGAACCTCCGACAGTCCGCCATAGAGCCACAGCAACTCGCGCGGCTTCATGAACGGATAGTAGAGCGCCACTTCGGGCAGATAGCCCAGGTACTTCTTTGCGGCCGACGATCCCGCCGGGTGTCCCAACACTTCGATCCGTCCCGCGCTCGGAAACAGGAAGCCCATCATCGCCTTGATGGTCGAGGTCTTGCCCGCGCCATTGGGACCCAGAAAACCGACCACCTCGCCTTCCTTGACCGTGAGACTCAGATTGCGCACCGCCCGGACCGCTGTGCGGCGGAATCCCTTCTTATATTCGACCGTCAGGGCCTCAACGGAAATGACCGTCTTGTTCCCGTCCGCACGGTTTCGAGTCGCTTCGACCACGAATGCCGAGGAATGAACGGATTGAGCCATGATCTGTCTCTCCACCGCTATCTTTTCACGACGACTGTCTGGAGATCGGGATTCTCCAGCGCACGCCGGCCTACCTTGGCCAGATCGTGCCATTGCCCGCCAATTTTTACCCGGACGATGTCGGCGGTGCAATCATTATTCCCGCTGCGGAAAAAGGAGGAGCCGATGCCGTAGAAATCGGCCGGCACATTCAGCCGTGTGAACATCGCCGTCTTGGCCGCGGTGAACCCTCCCGACACGACGATTTTGATGTTGCGGAAATACTCGCGCGCGCGGTCTCGCCACGCGGGAGCGATCGCCGGATCGTCGGCCAGGGCGTCGAGCGCCTCGCGCATCCGCCAGACCAGGCGCGCACAAACGCCGCAATCCAGGCGGTCATCGCCCAGCGGCTCGATGCTCACGTCGCGAATCTCGCCGGCGGTGTCCGCTCTCACGCCAAACAGGACGAACTTCTCGGCCTCCTCGGGCCGTCCGGCATCAAAAGCGCGCCGATACTGCTCGAACATCGCGCGAGCGACCCTGAACGATTCGCCCACGCAATCGTTGTTCACGTCAATCAGCGCCACGCGCTTGATCTCGGGCGGCAGGAATCGCGCGAATTGCACCACCGCTTCGGCCGTGTCGCGCAGAAAACACAGCAGCAGCGAATGCGGGATCGTGCCCGACCCCGGCTTTCCCCACAGCACGCCCTGTGCGTCCGAGGAGATCAGCATCGGCACCTGTGCGCCGTGATCGCGGTTGTAGGCCTCGACGCCGACCTTGTAAGCCAACCCGTCGAACATCTGGGTGTGATAGACGTCGAACCGCGCGGGAAAAAAGAAAATCGGCTTGCCGCCGCTGGCACAAAGCAATTCATAGGTGTTCGTGGCGATCAGGCTCATTCGCGTCAGAAAACCGAGCAGCACGGTTTCGAGAATCGCAAAATCCCGATAGCGCCCCGCAATGCGCATCAGCGGGAGCCAGGGCTCGACGCGTGTTCCCTCGCGCACCGCCCTCAGTTCCAGATTCCCGGCCGTGTTGACGAACTGGCCCGCGTTGTCAAAGTAACCCGTGCACGAAGCCACGATCGCCAGCGCACAGTCCACCCCGGCCGCGATGCTGAACGGCCGGCGGCGGTGAAAAATCTGAAGGTCCGCCTCGATGTCGCCGACCGCCACACCGCGCAGATCGCACCCGGCCAGCTCGACCGCCGGCGCTGTGCCGACATAGCGATAGCCTTCTTTGGCCAAACACTCGAGGACTCGCAGCGTATGGTTGAAATACTGATCCGTGTAATGGCCGCGCCGAATCTGGTCCACCTCCAGCTCCAGCCGCTCGATCATTCGCGGATCAATTTCGTATGCGCCCATTTGGCCGTCTTTTTTTAGTTCGGAGAGGCTTTTGCAGAACTCCTGTGGCGCAGGCTGTTAGCCTGTGAATAGCGCTCAAAATGAAGAATTGTTGTTAAGGCGGCCTCTGGCCGCAACCAAAGAGGGGTGAGGGTCGTGGACATCCACTCATGCACCGGAAGAAGTCCATCCCGTCCATGTCGTCCACTTCGTCCACGGGAGATAATCTTCGCAAAATGGCTAATCCGCGAAACCTGCGGTGGGCTTTCTGTCTCAGTGCAATCAAAAAGCGTAAAGCCAAAATCCAAAATCGCTTCACTCTTTCCGATACAATCTATGCTGGTTGATATAGTCCAGCACGTCCCGCGCCACCACGGTCTCGACGGAGCGGCCCTCCTGCAAGGCCTCGCGGATCGCCGTGCTGCTCAGGCGCGGCAAGGCAGTGCCCAGGTCACCCATGGGAGCCGGGAATCCCCCGCGCGGCACCACGATGAAATTGGCCAGGCGCCGCAGATCCTCGATCCGTGTCCAGCGGTCAAGCTCGTCCGTGATGTCCGAGCCAAGAATGACGGAGATGCGCGCGTCGGGGATGCGGCAGTAGAGGGTCTCCACCGTGTTGATGGTGTAGCTGGGGAGCGGCAGCGTGCTTTCGATGTCCGAGACCTCGACGCGCGGGGTGAGCGCGCTCGCCGCCAAACGTGACATGGCCAGGCGGTGGTCGAACGACGCCGCCGTCTTAGCGAAGGGATGGTCCACGCACGGCACCCAGAGAATCTTTTCCACATCCGTCATCTCAAGCACATAAAGACACACCATGGCGTGGCAGATGTGCGGCGGATCGAAGCTGCCACCAAAAAAGCCGATGCGCATAGGGTTCTCTCCCGACGATTGGCTGTAGCGATAAACCCCGGCCCGCGCGCGTGTAAAGCAAAAAACCGACGGCGGGCAGGGCGGTGAGGTTGTTAGCCTGTGTAGCCGCCGACGTAAGGAGGCGGACCCTTGCGGTGCAGAACCAGTCCGCCTCCTTACGTCGGCGGCTACAATTCTTGGTGAGAGATAGGGTCGGCGGCTCTTACGGTGTGGCGGTTTCCGGGGGCGTAAAGTCGAACTGAGCCAGCTCCTCGATCTGCTCTTCCTTGATTGTGTCGGGCAGCGGAGGCAGCTGGGCCGTGGCCTCCAAAGCGCGCAGAGCAATCCCGTCGAGGACCTGGTCGCCGGCGCTCCTCACCACTTGCGGGTTCACGATCCGCCCGTCGCGCATGATCGTGAAGCGGATCAAGGACGTCACGCCCGGCGAGCACAAGTAACGCGGCGGGTTGAAGTTCGCCTTGATCCGCATCAGGACGGCCAGGCGATAATAGTCGTAGCCCGATAATGCAGTCGGCGGGCCGGTTCCTCCGAATCCCGGCAGACCGCTCGCATCGGGCTTGCCTCCCCCTCCGATGAGCAACCCCGGCGAGGGTGCATTGGGAGTCGTACCTGCCCCAGGCGTCGGTGCGGCCGATGGACCGGACTTGGCAGTGGCAGCCGCGCCGGGAGTCGCTTTGGCGGACGTGCCCTTGGTGTCCGCCCCGGGCGTCACCGACGGGGTCTTTCGCGCCGAGGTGGGTGCCGGCGTGGGCGTTTTGACTTTGGGCGTTGGTGTTGGCGTGGGCGCCGGAGTAGGTTTCTTGGGCGTCGGCTTTTTCGGCTCAGCCTTCTTGGTTGCTTCAGGAGTGGGAGTCTTCTTCTGAATCGCGATCGTCTTTTCCGGTCTGGGCGAAGGCTTCGGCGGTTCGGGCGTGGCTTTGGGTGCAGCCGTGGCCGCCTTCGGTGCGGGCGTGGATTTCGCCGGCGCCGGCGTTGGTGGGGCGGGCAGACCCGGCGGCAAATTCACCTGCGTCCCCCCGCCGCCGGGCAGGACAAACACCTTCTGCACATCGCCGCGTTTCAGTTTGGGTATCGGCTGGTACCAGGAAATAAAAAGCAAGACCAGTGCGGCCACAAAATGACCCAGAAAAGAGAGGAAGGTCATCCGGATCATTTCTTTGCCTTCTCAGGCTCCGGCGGCTGCTGGGTCACCACGCCCACACTTTCCAGCCCGACTTCTTTGGTGACCGCAAGCACCTGGAGCATTGCCTCGCAAGGAACCAGCCGATCGCTCTCGATCAGGATGTCCAGCTCGGGCGCAAAACGGTTCCGGATATCCGTCAGGGCCGTTCTCAGTTCATCCAGATTCATGAACCGATCTTCGAGGTACATGCGCGGGTTGCCTCCCTCGACGAGGGGCTTGGAAATGCTGATCGTGAAACTCTTGCGTGTGGGCATTTTCGGGGCGTTCTCGACCTTGGGCAAATCTATCTTCAGCCCGCTCTTCAAGGTTGGAGCAACAATCATGAAAACGATCAGCAGGTTGCACATCACGTCCAGCAGCGGCGTCAGATTGATGGCCGCCAGAGGACGCACGGCGGCGCTGCGACGAATGGTTGGCATGGCTCAGTGCCCTTCCTGCAAGATCCGCTTCTGGATCACATTCGACAGCTCCAGCGCAAACGAGTCCATCCGGGTGACAAGCGTCTGAATCTTGTTGGCGAGGTAATTGTAGCTGACCACCGCAGGGATTGCGGCGATCAGGCCGAAGACGGTCGCACCCAGCGCGGTCGAGACAAACGGCGCCAACGCCTGGATGGCCGTTGCCCCTTGAACCGCGAGCGCCTGGAACCCGCCCAGAATGCCCCACACGGTTCCCAGCAGACCGATGAACGGGGTCACGGCCGCGGTGGTCGCCAGAAAGATCAGATAGCTTTCCAGATGGCGCATTTCGTTCTCACAGGTTCGCTGAAGTATTCTTTCAATGGAGACCTTGGCCAGCTCCAAACGGTTTGTGAACCCGAGCTTGTCCGCTTCGCGATACCAGTTTTCGATCTGAAGCTCGAGATAGGTCTCGCGCAACACTTGCGCCAGCGGGCTGTCGGGATATTCGCCGGCATGCTTGTACGCTTCGTCGAGGCTGCCGCTCCCCGACATGCACAGGTCCACGAATTGGTCGGTCTGCTTATTGGCGTGATAGATGTGGAGAAACTTATATCCAATCACCGCCCAGGAGACGATCGAGAAGAACGTGAGCACCACATAGCAGACCATTCCGATCATATCCGAATCGCGAATCGCGCGGATCAGACTCGCTTCGATCATGCTGTGGGATTTGATCGGTGCCTCCATGGCCAGATGGCCCAGCGACAAGGGATCGCTCACGAGGGCGTTTAGCAGCGAGAACAGATCAGTCATAATAGAAGGCCTTCTCCTCCGTATACTGAGCGCTACTAGATGGATTGTGCGGTGGGCACGTCTCCAAGTTTTTCCAAGATTCGATCGAGGTCTTCGAGGCTGTGATAGTAGATCTCGATCCGTCCGTGTGTCATGCTTTTTGGCTTGACAGCGACTTTCGTTCCAAACCGTTCGGCGAGGCGCTCACCCAAGTGGGTTAATTGCGCGCCAACGTCGGCTTTCTTGCGGCTGCCGGCCGATTTCTGCCTGCTGAGCCGATTGGCGCGGTTCTCTGCCTGCCTGACCGAAAGGCTGCGCTTCAGGATTTCTTCACGCAGAAGCCTCTGTTGGCCAAGGTCGGCCACCGCCAAGAGCGCTCTGCCATGGCCGGCCGTCAGGAGCCCCTCCCTGATATCCCGCTGAAGGTCTGGTGATAACTTCAATAATCTCAATGAGTTAGCCACAGACGAGCGCTTCTTCCCCACCCGTCGCGCGACCTCCTCTTGAGACAGACCAAATTCCTGCAGCAAAGTTTGGTAGGCCCGCGCCTCCTCGATGGCGTTCAAGTCCTCGCGCTGGATGTTCTCCAGCAGCGCCCACTCCAGCATCTCGTGCTCGGAAGGATCCACGACGATCGCGGGGATATGGGTCTTCTCGGCCAGCTTGGCCGCGCGCCAACGCCGCTCTCCCGCCACCAGCTGAAACTTCCGGGCCACGCGCCGAACCAAAACCGGCTGGATCACACCCTGTACGCGAATGGACTCGACCAGTTCGCCGAGCGCTTCGTCGCTGAAGCTCGTCCTCGGCTGATAGGGGTTTGGAACTATTGAAGTTACGTCAATCTCCGTTACCGTATTGCCTTCAGCGCCGACGACTGGCTCGGGCTCGGCGGACGGCAGCAGGGCATCAAGCCCCCGTCCCAGAGCTTTGCGTTTCGCAGGCATTCGTCACCTCCTGGCACAATGAGACATAAGCCGCCGCACCAGCCGACCGAAAGTCATAAAGAATGATCGGTTGGCCATAACTCGGCGCTTCGCTGAGACGGACGGACCGGCCGATCAGAGTCTGAAACAGACGGTCCCCGAAATGGCGCCTGACCTCTTCGACCACCTGCTGCGAGAGATTGGTCCGGCCGTCATGCATGGTCATGACCACACCGAGGATGTCGAGCCGGGGGTTGAGCGAGGCTTTCACCCGCCGGATGGTCTCGACCAGTTGCGTCAGTCCTTCGAGCGCGTAGTACTCGCACTGGACCGGGATGATCAACTTCTCCGCTGCGGTCAGGACGTTGATGGTCAGGAAATCCAGGGCCGGCGGCGAGTCAATGAGGACATAGTCGAAGCGGTCGGCCACAGAGGCGAGCGCCAGGGCCAGCCGCCGCTCCTTGTTGGGCATTTCGAGCAGCTCGATGTCGGCGCCAAACAGCTGTGGGGTCGAAGGAACCAGGATCAGTCGGTCAATCGCGCAAGGATAGAACGCTCGCTCGATGGCGACGTCATCGAGGAGAATGTCATAGATCGAAGTGGTGACGGAGGACCTTCCGAAGCCCAGGCCGCTGGTGGCGTTGGCCTGAGGATCCATGTCCACCAGAAGAGCGCGTCGGCCGGCGGCGGCGAGACAGGCGGCGAGATTGACGGCGGTGGTGGTCTTGCCCACCCCGCCTTTTTGGTTGGCTATACCGATGATTCGCGCCATTGCCAGTGCTCAGAGGGGAAAGTGAACAGGCTCAATGCGCCATTGTTTCACGTGAAACACCACCCGTTTGCCTTTCACTTTTCCGCCTTCAGCAGTTTTCCTGCCCGCACCGCCAGCCTATCCGCGTTGTGCGATAACACTGCGCTCCCTGCTCTTGCAAGCAAATACTGCAGCGCGATTCTTGATGCACGCATGATTTCCAGAACAGGAGTGGCGCAGGCTGTCAGCCTTCTGCTCTTCACTTGGAATTGTAGCCGCCGACGTAAGGAGGCGGAGGCCATCGGAGTCCAGTCGGCCAGCCTCTTTCCGCCTCCTTACGTCGGCGGCTACACCGCGCTGGTACTCGTATGAATTCGTGAGAATCCCTGCCCAACAGCTTACGCCATCTCACAGGCTAACAGCCTGCGCCACTTCTATGTCCTTGACACCGCGGTTCGGCTTCGATCTTAATGCGGCCAACTCTAGGGGGGAGCCCCCATGGCCTCTTTTGGCGTCATCTTCGATGCCGACGGAGTTCTCTTCGATAGCGAGCGGCAGAGTCTCGAGGCCCTTCGCCTTGCCGTTGAGAAGGTCAGTGGCGACCGGGTCAAGCTCGCCTCCCTGGGGCTGGACTTCGTCTGCGGTCGCGATGACGATTCGATCCTCGACATCCTCAACCGGGATCACGGCGTCGTGGTCCCTCCCGCACGATTTCGCGACCTCAAGCTTGAGTGTTACCGCCAGGTGGTCGCGAACGATCCGATATCGGTCGCGTCCGGCGCGGTTGAACTCCTCGACGCACTGGAGGCCGCTTCCATTCCCCATGCGATCGCAACGGCCGCGATTCGGGCGAAACTCGACCTTTCGCTGGCCGCTCTCGGGCTCGCGCATCGGTTTCCGAGCATCACCAGCGTTGACGAAGTGCGTGCCGGCAAGCCCGATCCCGCGCTTTTCCTCCTGGCTGCCAATCGTCTGGGACAGGCCCCGCATCGCGTGATCGTTTTCGAAGATTCCGTCAATGGAATCATGGCTGCCAATCGCGCGGGGATGTTTTCGGTCGGAGTCGTCGGCACGTTTTCGCGGGAACAGTTGTCGCAAGCTCGGCAGGTGATCGAGAACCTCCGCCAAGTCAATGTCGCCCTTTTGCGCCAGTGGGTGAATGGCCACGGTGGCCTACAGGTTTCGCTGTAAGTTCGTGAACCACGAACCTGTTTTCATCGAAAGGAGAAAAACCATGTCGGTCCGATCTCTTTGTGGTTGGGGAACCGCTCTGGCCGTGGCACTGGCCATCGTCCCGGTGAGGGCCGATTCCGCAGAGCCGCCGGCTCTGTGGGCTTCCACCGTGCGCGCATGGATGGAGAAAGGGGACTATGAGAGCGCCAGTCGGTGGCTTGAGGAGTACCTCAAGAAGTCGGCGGACCCCGATGTGGCGTATGCCTATCTCTACTGTCTCTATCAAAACGGCGACTACGGCGGACTGCTCAGGGCTGTCGGAAGGAAAGGTTTTGCGACCGCCACCTCTGATCGCCGAGGCCGGATTCTGGTCGGGCTTGCTCTTTGGCGAGACAAGGACTACAGCAGCGCCTTCCTGTCGTGGGCAAGCATCCTGGCCTCAGACCCGCACGACGAGCTGGCATGGGAGTGCGTTCGGGTTGGGATTCTCTCGGCCCCTCGCCAACAGCGCACGGTGCTGATCGAAGGACTATTGAAACTGCTGCGGCAGCAACAATTTGCTTTTGCCTATCTCAACGGCTTGCTTGGTTCGATTCGGGGCGAAGCCGAAGGCGCCGAGAAGCATTTTGATGAGGCACACCGTCTGTTTCCGGAAAACCGTTCGGTCATGTTTGCCCTGCGTGACCTTTATCGCCATGCGGGGAATAAGGAAAACGCGCTTCGGGTGGACGACTTCCTTGCCGGTGGGAAGGCGACCCCGGAAGGGACTTCGGAAACGGGCGCGAATGGAGATAAAGTCAATAAAATCAATATTATATCTGTAGGATCTCAGGGGACTGGTCCTGCCACCGCCAGCTATCGCCTGCCTTGGCCCGCAGGCCGACCAATCTTCTGCGGTTCGCATGCCGGTCGGCGCGAAACGCCCCACGCCGATCGGGGCCGCTATGCCCTTGATTTCCTGTTGCCCCAGGGAATGCCGGTGGTTGCCGCCCGAGCGGGTGTGGTTTATGCGGTCAACGACCCCAACGAGGTCTTCGGGAACCATGAGTTTGTGACCTGCGTCATCATTGACCATGGCGATGGAACATTCGGCCGCTACTATCATCTCGCAGGAGGCAGGACCCCGGTCAAACCCGGACAGCGCGTTGCTCGGGGACAGATCCTGGGTCAGTCGGGCCGCACGGGTCGCTGCCAGACGCGCCAACTGCATTTTGAGGTTGCCCGCACGGCAAAATGGCGGTTGTCGGGGCCGAAGGTCTACGACCGCTGGGAAACGATCCCCGTGGATTTCGAGGAGACGCGCCAACTGGCCACGGACGAGATGCCTGGCCGTTGGCTGGTTTCAATGAATTCGGCACGATAAAGCGCTCAACGCCTTCCGGGCGGGGAAACGCCTCGGTCGGTCGGCCGACCGCTTGAAGGAACTGGCGGCGGGATGATCGTTGCGGGCGAAGGGTTGCCCCGGACAAGCGGCGCGGGGCTGGTTTCGAGGAGCGGCTCTTCCTCTCCGGCGGGCTCACGCCGGAAGAGGCCTTCGGGATCCCGCGTGACCGGGTATTTGCGTTCGAGCTCCTTGATCGAGTTTTCGCGGACCTGGTTGAAAAAGGTGTTTTCCACGTCCACGCGCGCCTCATCGAGAGTTTTTCTTCGCGAGGGCAGTTCCTCAACCACCTGGAAGAGGTAGAACCCGGCGGGGGATTGAAGGACCGGGCTGATCTCGTTCAGTTTCAGAACATACTGGGGCTCCTTGCCTTGCTGGGGCGGCTCCAGCTGGAAAACCGTATTGTAGACAAACTGCTGCTCGCTGGAAACAGGATCGCCCAGAGTCAGCCACCCCAGATCCACATAAAAGAGATTGGGGAGGGCATACTTTTGGGTGGCATAGTCCTCGAGCTTGCCGCCAAACCACGTCAAGCGCCGCCGGATCGAGTTCATTTTTTTCTGCATGTCTTTCACGCTGTTGGCGGTCTCCGCCCCCTGAAACTGGTAGCACAGCTGACGGACATGGCGCTTGGGCATGAACCAAAACAGCACGGGAGTGCGGACATAGGCGTCCCGCAGCAGGTCGTCCGTGATGCGTTCGTGGATGACCAGGCGCACCAACTTGTCGCCGAGTATCCCGTCGTTGAGGGCCTCCTGAAACTTCCTCTCGTCCACACCCTGCAAGCGAATCCGCGCGGCCACGGGAATCTTGAGGTTGCTCATCTGGGTGGTTCCCTGAAGATACTGATCGGCTTCTTGCCGGGTGACCGTCAGCCCGCGGGCGCGCGCCTCGGTGGCCAGCAGCTTGGTGTCCACCCAGTCATTATAAATCTCGCGCGACAGCTCGCGTGCGTAAGCACGTCGGTATCGCGCGACCTCTTCTTTGGGTCCGGCCAGATTGGCCGTGCGAAGCAGGGCCGCCTGACTTTGGACCTCTTTCAGGGTCAGCTGTTGCGCACCTACGGTGGCAACGACGACTCTGGCCGGATCGCGCGGTTCACTCACCAGAAGCGCTCGGGAGGTCGGTGCGGTCGCCGCGCGTGGGGTGAGCCGGGGACGAGGGCCAACGGTGACGGTGCTTACGATGTCGGAAACCGCGGGCCGCGGAAGACCCGGTGGAACGGGCAGAATGGGCGAAGTCCCCAGAGACGTGGACCGAACCGGTGGGGTCAACGTCAACGAGGTAGGCAGTGCGTTGGCCGACGCGGAGGGGCTGCGAAGAATGATGCGCCGCGGAGTGGGACGAGCCCCCGGACCACGGCGGTCGCTTTCTCGCCGCCCGTCATTTTTCGGTCCGCTGCGAATCGGCCCCTGTGCGAAAACCGAAACGGAGCAGGCCAGGGCGATCATCGCAACCAACCACGAGCACCTTTTCATGGAACGGCCACCTCCTGAAACTGGAGACTGGACTTTCCTGAAACACCCGGGATGCAGAAAAATGCCGGATCAGCCCGAGCTGAGGCTTACTAAAAAATCCACAAAGGGCTTAAAACATTGTGGGCACCGCTCTGCGATGTCCGTGTAATTGCACGCACCTAATATCAAAGGCGCAGCTCTCGTTTTCACGTAGCGCTTGTTATACTTTTGGAAGAGATTTTCCGCGATTTCCTTTGGCGGCCCGTCGTGGTTCTGAGCTTCGACGGGAATACGCCCAGTCCTCTCCACATTGTCCGTGCCAAGATGCTTCTCCAAGCGACGTCGTGAAGTCTCGGAAGGGACGGTAGCCCTGAATTCGCACTGAGATCAGTTGCGGGTGATCGGGCATTTCAGGAGGCCTTCTTTTGCCGGGCGTCCAATAACGAAGCTGCGCAAATCAAGAAATACTGCGAACAAAATCCGCCCCCGGTCAAGAGATTCTCCGTGGGCAAAACGTCTGAGATTGATCCTTCGAACACGACTTTGTCCAGAGAAGGCCCCGACGCAGAGGCGCAGAGGACGCGGAGCAAGAATGAAATGGACAAGGCGGTCGCGCGATTGGGCCAAGGCTACGCGTGCGAGAGCCGTGGGATTTGCCGAAGCGTCTGCGGAGTTTGCACCTCTGCGTGAAGCGCTGAAAAGAACCATGGAGAAAAAGCAAAAGGGGCGCGGGAGGTCGGTTCCGCGCCCCGTGGCTCATGACATGGCGGCTGTTTCGTGGAGGGGGGAAAAAGACTCTTGTGCCGTCGCGCGTGGCGGCCACACCCGGTGCGCCTCCTTACGTCGGCGGCTACATCCTGCCCTGTTCTCTTTTGCCTTCCGCTATTTCTCGCTTCCTCCCAGGCCAATCCGGGGCAGGAAGAACAGCCACAGAGAACGGCGGCCGTCGCTTTTCTCATAAGCGAACAGCCGCCAGAAAAACGAGAAGCTCGTTCGCTCGGGCGACTTCTCCCAGCCCATGAACGGGAATGCTTCCCACGACGTGGCGTTGCCGCGCACGTCGCGGCGATAGGCGCGCCAGAGGAACATGAACCGGCTGTCGCCGTTCTTCTGGCGGCGATAGTCGAGAATCTTCATCAGACCCGAAACGTGCTCTTCTTCGCCGGTCGCCTCGCCCCAGAACCACAGCGGATCGAGGAAGGAGAGATTCAACGCGCCGCGCGCCCGGCGTTTGAACGTATAGAGCGGCCACAGGCCCTGAGAGTGCAACATGTCGGAGTGAGGCTGACCGGTGATGTCCCAGAAGAACGATGCCACGTGGAGATCGTGCCAGTTCTCGCCCCAGGAATTAGTGAACAGGAACGGCGTCCCGAAAGTGAAACGCCACCGCTTGTCCGGTTCGGCGCCTTTCTCCCAATGGAAGAGATCGAGAGGCATCTCCCAACGCCGCTCGCCGCTGCTGGAGCGAGAGACTTGGAACAGCGGCAGGACCCAGGAAAGAATGGGACAGTGGGACACATCTGCGGGACCTTTTTTGTAGAATAGCCCCGGAATGCCCACGGGGATGCGCTCGAGCGGGGTGAGCAGATCAAAGACTCGAAATCTCGTCCACGCCTCCACGGATTCGGAGCGGCTTGGGGTCTTTCCGCCCGGTTCGCTCTGGTACCGCCAGTGTTTCTCATTTCGTTTTTCGAACGAATAAAGCGGATAGAGCCCGTGCGTTTGAGTGACACCGATCCCTTGCTCTTTGCCTTGAGTCTTGCCCCACCATGCCAGATTGAGCGCGTGCCACGAATCGGCGGGCGATAACACCTCCCCCAGACCCGTCAGGAAAAAGCTCATGAGTCGCCGATCCATCCCGTTTTCTCTTTTCTCCTCGCCATAGAGCGGCCAAAGCAGCGCAAGGTCGCGGCGGTCGGCTTTGCGATCATAATTGAAGAGCGGGAAAAAGCGATCGAGTTTGCGGCCGCCGCCTCGCCCGTAGGCGCCCAGCCGCAATAAGATGCTCCTCTGGACGTAGTCCTCTTTGCGCATGTAATCGAAGATGGGGCGAACGGCGAAGACCTGGCGGTTCTTGCCGTCGGTGCCCCACTGAGCCAGCGGCCAGAGGGCGTCGTGCTCGCGGTAATCGCCCTTGGTCCAATGGACGTAGGTCGGCGGCAGGATGGTCTCCCACTTGATCTCCCGGAATTTGCCTTTGCCGTAGAGGGGGATCGCCAACAGCGTTTCGCCCACGTCCCAGTAAAGCGGAAAGAGGACTTTCGATTCGCCGATCTTGTAGAACACCGGCAGGACGACGAACGATTTGAATTCCTTCCCGCTCCTGGTCCAGAGGACGGGGAACAGATTGGCAAACTGCTCATCGCCTTTCCGCGTCACCCACCACGGCAGCAGTCCGGTTGTGCTTTTCGTTGGACGGTCGGTATTCTGGAAAAAGGGGAAGAAAAAGGCCGAGTATCTATACTCGCCCGGCCGGTAGCTCCAATAGGCGATCGGCAACACAAAGCCGTAGCGCTCGTTGTGGGTGCGGCCCCAGATCACGGGTGTCAGGGCGTTGGTGTAAGAGTCCTCGCCTTGCCAGGAGCGGAACCAGGGAAGGAGAACGATCAGATGCCGGCCCTTGTTTCCGCCCCACACCCACAGTTCCGGGAACAGAACGAGATACCTCGACTCGGAGTCATGGCCGAAACAGAGGGGGAAGAAGCGCGAGTGGCGGTTGCCCGCCTGATCATATTGAACGCGGAAGAGCGGCCAGAGCAGGTCCCAGGTCGTTTTGCCATCGCTGACCTTGTGCTGAGAAGCCGTGAACAACAGGCGCCACATGTTTTCCTGCGGTGACTTCTCCATGTCGAACGCCGGCCAGAGAACCTCGAGATCCGTCTTGCCGCCGGTCGAATCGTACCGCAGAAGCGGCCAGAGGGTGATCTTGTCGGCGGCTCCCACCTGCCTGACGCTTCCCACCACCATGCACAGCAACAGCCCGGCTACCACGCCACGTCGTTTCATCGGCCTGCCTCCTTATTCAATGAAAAACGGACAACGGACAAGTGACAATGAAAAAGGGACGACCGACAACTGACAATGAAAAACCGACAATAATAAGGAGCAGTCCACTACAGAGCATTTTCAATTTCGCCAAGACGTGAAGCCATGCCGTTTTGTTTTCCCGTTGTCAGTTGTCCGTTGTCGGTCGTCCGTTTTTCATTACTCATTGTCCGTTGTCCATTGTCGGTTGTCCGTTGCCAGTTCTTCGGTGGGGGCGCTTCTCGGACACGATCACAAACAAGGTGTAAATGATCATGGGCGCCAAAGCCGCGGCGGCGACGCTCCACCGTGCCGGATTGTTCGGCGCCCAGCAATAGGCAAAGAAAAGTGCCGCGTGAACCAGATAGAAGGGCAGGCTGAAGAGAACCACGGCGCGATGGCTCCAGCCCAGCTCTAACAGGCGCTGGTAGAGGTGTTCGTGGTGGGCGCGCCAGATGGCCTTGCCGTGCAACAGTCGCCGGATCATGGTGTAGAACACATCGTAGAGAAACGGCCAGACCAGGATCAGGACGGCGAGGAAATCCACATAAGCGCGCTTGTCGAGCTCGATCTCGAACTCCTGCCATTCGTTCATGTACTTCGCAATGGGCGGCTCGCCTGCGACGCGCGTGGCTTGTGCCAAAACCACCGCCAGAACGAAACCCACAAATTGACTGCCACAGTCGCCCAGAAACGTTTTTGCCGGCGGCCAATTGTAAAAGAGAAAGCCCAGCGATAGCCCCACCAGCAGGGCCGTCAGCCCGGTCAGGACGCCGATGTGAGCCCTGAGACCGGGCAGTCCCGGGGCGTAGGCCTCGGGCACATAGATCGCAAACAGCCCCAGCGCCACAGTGATCACAAACACCGCGGCCAGACCGTCTATGCCGTCCATGAAGTTGTAAGCGTTCATCAGGATGATGATCCACAGGAACGTCACGATCGCCGCGAGCGGGGGAATGTGCGTGGCGTATTTCCCCGTCTTGGCGGCCAGGTTGGCCCAGGACCCGTCGAGGCGCAGACCTTGTGTCAGAGCCACGTGAGCGAACCCCGCCCCCTTGATCACCGCGATCTGACCCTGCTTGATCACGTGCCCGTCGTCTGACAGCAGGTCGCCCACCTGCACACTGTATACCATCCGGCTTCCGAGATAGAGGAACAGTGCGGCGCAAACGATTTGCCCCAGCAGCTTGAACCAGGGCGGAAGAGGAATGAAGTCATCCATTAACCCCACGACGAACGCCAGCGATCCGCAGATCACCGTGAGCCGGAAAAGGGACAGCAATGAAGGCTCGATCCCCCCGGCGACCGAGTGGAGTACCCAGGAATATTTCAGGGCCAAGCCGAGAACGACCATCAGGGGAATGAAATAGCCGAACCCGCCGAGGCGGGGCGTGGGAACCTGGTGGGAACTGCGCGCATCCGGAATGGCGAGGGCTTTCAGCTTGCGCGCGACGAACATCGAGAAGTTGGTGGCCATCGCCCCGAAAGCCAATGACAACAGGAGCACCAGAGCCAGACTGACTTGATCGGCAATGCCCATGAATTCGCTCCTTAGGGAACGCCGGCGAGGCCGCCGGCGTTCCATCGGCAATCCCAAAGCTAAAATCCAAAATCCTATTCTCCCGCCGAGTACTTCCCGTAGGCCGCATACAAGAACCACCGATCGTAGTGATCCAATTCGGCCGGCGAATGAAAGTCAAGTGGCGGGCCCGTTTTCTTTACCATCGCCCGAAAGGAAGGCGTCCTGAGCGCGTGAGGCGTCCGGCGGTCGAGCTCCGCGACCAGCGGTTGCAAAGAATTGGCCACGCCGAGATTTCCTCCGAGGCTGCTTCGCAAATAGTTCAGAGTGCTTTCCCAGAACCGCAGCAGGCAATGCGGGTCGGCCACGAACAGATCGAGCACCAATCGAAACGCCTGGCCGGCGCCGGGCAAACCCAGGCGACCCACGTTGGCCAGACGAACCTGGTCCCAGCCAAACGAGCGCCGTCCCCGCGCCGTGACATTGGTGCAGGTCGAGTCGCTCCAGGCAAACTCCAGAACGTCTTCACACGTCGCATAGGCCAGGTCGGGCGAGAGGGGCACGATGCTGACGGGCACGCCGATATGATGCAGCTTGCGCGCCAGAACGACGGCGCGGCCCGACGGCGCATCGTCGAGCAGCACGCCGCGGCAGCGACGCAGTTCTTCGGCGGCTTCCTCCGGCCCGATGGTCCACAATTCTCCGAGCAGGCCCAGCAGCTCGCTGGTCAGGGGCGCCTTGCCCGGCAGGAGAATCACCGCAAAGGTGTGGGCGGCGGCCATGGCGGCCGCGACTTCCGAGGTGGTCGCCGCGGTTCGGCGGCCCCAGTCGCTGATCAAATGCCCCTGCGAGTCCGGCAACACCTCGCGCGGCGAGATGATCTTCTCCGGTGGTTCGGGAGATGGCGTCGGGGGCGCCTCGCCCTCCCCGAGGAGTTCCGCCGCCGCTCGCCCGATCGGCAGGCCGTTTGTCCCTATCGGGACGCCGCTCGGGGTCGGGGGCGCAGCCGACTTCTCGGGGGGTGTACTGAAATGGAAGGGCTTGTGAGGACTCAGACCGGAATACGTCTGGCCCCGACCCGAGGTTTCGATGAGGTGGTCAAGGAGACCGCGGGCTTCATCGGCCGTCTCGCGTGTGGGGTTGCCCGCCAGGAGGTCCTCGATCAACTCGATGGCCTCATCGGTTGCCGTGGGATCTTTCGTCAGAATCCGGGCCAGGCGAAAACGCGCGCTGGCCGCCACCGGCGTTTTGCCGTGCGACTGGACGAGAAGGCGATAAGCATCCGTGGCCAGCTCGGTGCGATCGGTCTGCTCAAACCGTTGGGCGACCGCCGCCTGGAGCCCGGGGCCGAAACAACGTTCGGGAAAGCGGCCCCGAAACCGCACGTAGGCCGTCTCGAGCAGCGGGTCGCGCCGGTGGGTCAGACATTGCTCGGCAAATGCCTCGATCTCTTCGGGCGGCGCACTACCGCCAAGCGCTTGCCGGCTCTGAGCGCGTTCATGCCGCGTGAGGGGGCGGCTCACCGCGCGGTCTTCCTCTTGGCGCAAGCGAGAGAGCGCGCGCTGGACCATTCGATCGGCCGGCGAGACTTCCACCCCCGCGGGCAGTTGGCCGAAGAACCCGCCCAAACCGTATTTCAGCGCGCCTGCCAAAAACCCCAGGCCAAGCCCCACGAGCGACACCGACTGGCCAAACCACTCGCGGATCGCCGCCGTCCACGGCATCAGCTGCAAAACCACCGCCCCCACCAACACCGCCGAAAGAACGTGGAGCAGAAGCGCAAACGCGACCAGGTAGAACGTCGCCACCGCCACGGTTCCCGCAAAAACGAAAAAGAGGAAATTGTAGGCGAAGATGAAATCCTCGAACGGATAGAGAACCAGGTAAAACCCCAACAAGGCAAAGAGGCTCGGCGTCATTCCGGCCGAGACGAACTGCGTGCCGATCGCATTGGATAGTATGCCGCACAAGGCCGCCGTGGCCGCACCTCCGCCGAGATAGACCAACAGGAGCCCCGGCCATTTGAGGCGTTCCTCCAACACCGGCGCCAGCAGATAGAGCAACCAGAGCGAGAGAAGCAGTTGAAAGAGGTTTTGGTTGACGAACAGCGACGTGACCAGGGTCCACGGCTTGGAAAAATCGTTGGCAAAAACAAACGGGTCGAACCATCCCGCCAAACCATATTCGTAGCCGAACGTGTTGGCCAGAAACGAGGCGGCCCACACGACCAGGTTCGCTCCGATCAGCCCCCACGTCGCCCTGGGGCGCGTCTGGCACGGCACCGAATTGCGAATCGGGAAGAAACAGAAGACCGCCAGACTGAGGGCGAGACCGAAGAGGCTGGGGAACGAAAGCCCGATGATTATCTTCGTGGGTGCAATCATGGCGGGCCGTTCCTACCTCAACTCTTCCCGCGGACGCAACCGAGAAGTTGCGGTCGGCGGCTACACCCTGTGTTCCGTCGCCCGTTCCGTTTTTGTTCTTTTCCCACCTGCAACCTCCGGCCTCGCGCCTCCGCGTTTCTCGCCTGCCGCCTCTCAATTGCCTGTTTTTTCTTGGTTCGGAAAAAAGCGTTGACAGCCTCGTCGGTCGGCCACGTAACGTATTGGCAAATAGTGCTGCGCGGCGGCAGTGGCGGGCGATCCGGAATTAGTTTTGATCAGTTCTCGAGCAAATGAGTTCGTTTCGCCGGTGCGGTCATTCCCGGTCGCGGTCCCAGCCGTTAATTCCTTTCAGGGAGTGAGCAAATCACATGGGTGAATGGGTTGGACGAGGCCGAAAGGCCCGACGCGCTTACGGGTTCGACGAGATTGCGTTGGCGCCCGGGCGAAAAACGATTGATCCCAACGACGTGGAAATCGGCCTGGAGATCGGTGGCCACAAGTATCCTCTGCCCATCCTGGCCGCAGCTATGGACGGCGTGGTGGATGTGCGCTTTGCCATCGAGATGGGCCGGCTCGGCGGACTGGCCATCCTCAATCTCGAGGGCGTGCAGACCCGGTACGAGAACCCCGACGAGATTCTCGAAGAGATTTCCCAGGCCACACCCGAAAAAGCCACCGAACTGGTCCAGAAACTCTATGTCCCTCCCGTCAAGGAGGAGCTGATCTATAAGCGGATCAAGACCATCAAAGACGCCGGCGCTCCCGCCGTGGTCTCCTCCATCCCGCAGAAGGCCGAACAGCATGCTCGGATCGCGCTCGAGGCGGGCGTGGACATCTTCGTGGTTCAAGCCACCGTGGTGGCGATCCATCACGAGTCGTCCTCGTACAAGGCGCTCGATTTCCGCGAATTCTGCAAGAAGATGCCCGTGCCGGTGATCATCGGCAACTGCGTAACCTTCGAGGTCGTGCTCGACCTGATGGACGCCGGAACGGCGGCCGTGCTGATCGGGATCGGTCCCGGCGCGGCCTGCACGACGCGCGGGGTGCTGGGGTTGGGCGTGCCGCAAATCACGGCGGTGGTGGACGCGGCCTGGGCGCGCGACTTCCACTACAAGCAGACGGGCCACTGCATCCCGGTCATCGCCGACGGCGGCATGTCGGTCGGCGGCGACGTCTGCAAGGCATTTGCGGCGGGGGCCGATGCGGTGGTGGTGGGGTCGGCGTTTGCGCGCGCCGAAGAGGCGCCCGGTCGCGGCTATCACTGGGGTATGGCCACGCCCCATGCCAACCTGCCTCGCGGCACGCGCATTCACGTCGGTACCGCCGGTACGCTGGAGGAGATCCTCCTCGGTCCCGCACGGCTCGACGATGGTTCGCAGAACCTCGTCGGCGCGCTCAGGACCTGCATGGGCAGCGTCGGCGCGCGCACGATTCGCGAGTTCCAGCTGACCGAGCTGGTCATTGCCCCGGTCATCAAGACCGAAGGGAAGATTTTTCAGAAAACGCAGAGAATCGGGATGGGGAAGTAAGAAGCGAGCGGCTGGACTCAGAAAAAAACGCGGCAAACGATCCACAGATTTTGCAGATTTACACAGATTTAGAGCCGACCATCGTGTTAAGAACTCCCATTGCTGCCACAAGGTCGCCCACAGCTCCGCAAGGGGCCTTGTATTCAATCTGTGTAAATCTATGAAATCTGTGGATCCAAGAAACTGAATCTACCGCTGACGGAGATAAACGATTGATTCTCGTCCTTGATTTCGGCTCCCAATACAATCAGCTCATCGCCCGCAAGGTGCGGCAGCTGAACGTCTTCTCGCAGATCGTCCCGTTCAACTATCCTGTTGAGCAGATTCGCGCGCTGCGGCCCGAGGGGATCATCCTGTCGGGCGGGCCGGCGAGCATCTATGCCGAAGGGGCGCCGCGCCTTGCGCGCGAAGTCCTTGAACTCGGCGCACCCGTTCTGGGCATCTGCTATGGATTGCAGGCCACGGCCCACGCGCTGGGGGGCCGCGTCGCCGCCTCGCCGTTCCGCGAATACGGCTTTGCCCAGCTGCACATCGCCCAGAGCGACCCGCTGCTGGAGGAGGTCGCCGACGGCTCGCAGGTCTGGATGAGCCACGGCGATTCGGTCGAGACGCTCCCGGACGGCTTTGTGACGCTGGCGCGCACGGCCAACTGCCCCAACACCATCGTGCGCCACAAAACGCGCCCCCTTTACGGCCTTCAGTTCCACCCCGAGGTTCATCACACGACTTATGGCAACCAGTTGCTGGCCAATTTCGTGTTGAAGGTCTGCGGGGCCAAGCCCACCTGGCGCATGTCGTCGTTCATCGAAAGCGAGATCGCCAAGATTCGCGAACGCGTCGGCGCTCGTCGGGTCCTTTGCGCGGTCAGCGGCGGCGTGGATTCGACCGTTCTCAGCGTCCTGCTCCATCGCGCGATCGGCGAGCAGTTGCGCTGCGTCTTCATTGACAACGGCGTTTTGCGCCATCGCGAAGCCGAACAGGTGTGCGCCCAGTTTCGCGACAATCTGGGTTTCGAGATTGAGCTGATGGACGCCCGCCGCGCCTTTCTTGATCTGTTGCGCGGGGTCGTGGACCCGGAAGAAAAGCGCCGCCGCATCGGCCGCAAGTTCATCGAGATCTTTCTCAAGGAGCTCGGGCCTGCGGACTTTCTCGCCCAGGGCACGCTCTACCCCGACGTCATCGAAACGGTTTCGACCGCCGGCCCTTCGGCCCACATCAAGACCCACCACAACCGCGTTCAGGAAGTGCTCGATCTGATCAAACAGGACCGCGTGATCGAGCCGCTGGCCGACCTGTTCAAGGACGAAGTGCGCGCTCTCGGCGAAGCGCTCGGCATTCCTCACGCCGTTCTGTGGCGCCATCCTTTCCCCGGGCCGGGACTCGCTATCCGAATCCTCGGCGAGGTGACCGACGAGCGACTGGCCATGCTGCGCCAGGCCGACGTGATTACGATCGAGGAAATCCGTGCCGCCGGCCTCTACGACTCCATCTGGCAATGTTTCCCGGTTCTACTGCCGATCCAGTCGGTGGGTGTGATGGGCGACGAGCGGACCTATGAACACACGGTTGCCATTCGCGCCGTGACCAGCGTGGACGGGATGACCGCCGACTGGTGCCGCCTCCCTTACGAAGTGATGGCGCGCATCTCCAACCGGATCATCAACGAGACCCGCGGGATCAACCGCGTGGTCTACGACATCAGCTCCAAGCCCCCGAGCACGATTGAGTGGGAGTAGGCTGGACGGGTTGCCGAGAAGTCGAAGCTCACCTGGGAGAGCCGATTGTGGCAGCGAGGTTCGAATGGGATGCAAACAAGGCGGCTGCGAATTTCCGCAAGCACAAGATCAGTTTTGACGAAGCGAGCACTGTTTTTGATGATCCACTGGCATGCATTTTTGATGATGAGGACCATTCGGCGGAGGAAGCCCGAGAAATCATCATTGGACATTCGGTGCTTGATCGCCTATTGGTAGTTTGTTCTACGGAACGTCCGAATGGAGGCCGTTCGGATTTTCAGCGCACGGTGTGCAACGAGAGGGGAACGAAAAGATTATGAAGAAAATCCGTGCCGATAAACCAGGGCGTGTCCGTTCGGCCGACATGCGCCCAGAGTACCACTTTGACTATCGGAAAGCACGTCCCAATCGGTTCGCCGGCCGGCCCGGCGGGAACCGTAGAGTCGTGCTTCTCGACCCTGATGTTTCCGAAGTCTTCGCGACCTCCGAATCGGTCAATACCGCCCTTCGGGCATTGCTCAGGGCAATTCCGCGACTAACCAAACCCAAAAGAGTGGATCATTCGCTGCCGCGGGCAAGTCAGAGGGGGACCGACCGCCGCGTGCGCGGCGCAAATTGAGTCCGTAAGGCGGAATCTCATTTCGTCCACGGGAGAAATGGGCCGGCTTCTTGGAAACCAAGTTTCTGGCTTCTGCGGGAAGCGCCGGCCCGAACCTCCGACCGCATCATCAACGAAAGGCGCGGCATCAACCGCGTCGTCTACGACATCAGATCCAATGGGCTGATAGGTTGATCCACGTTTCCCCTCATCGCTTGGGCACATACGGCAGCGTTGCGGGGGGGAACGCGACATCCATCACGATAATAGGGACAGTCTGCCGGCACCCTGTGGAAACCGGCGGGATTCGCCGCGTACTTGCGGAACAAAAAACACAGGCCGACAGGCTGCGCCACTTTTGGGCAGCATTCCGGTTGAATCCGCAGGAGGGCTGGGGTATGCATCTGCCCCGGGTTGAAGGATTCGGCGACGGCAATGTTCGGCGCGGCGGAGTCCAAAACGACTGAAAGGCTGATGCAGGCAACCGCCCGTAGTGGTGCAGCCTGTTAGCCTGTGTTGCTATCCGTCTCAAGCAGCATTCGGACGGGCCGCAATATCATCAAGAGGTGGGAGCAAAGGTATGAACCGGATGATTCTCTGTTCGATGTTGGCAACACTGATCACCGCCATGGCACCGCGGGCTCAGGCCCAGGGGTTTTCGCTGAGCAAGGTGCAACAGAAAGACTGGGCGACACAGGGCGAAATGCAAAAGGTCGCCGGCCAGAAACTCTACGACCTGATTGACGGTTTCGCCGACATCCACATGGGGTTTGCCTACATTGATTCCGAGCACATCAAGCTGAAGAAGGGGAAAAAGGAGCTCGAGGTAGCAGTCTATCGCGAGGACACCCCCGGCAACGCCTATGGCCTTTACTCAGCGCTGCGCCAACGCGACGGCGAGCTGGTGGAGCTGCCCGACGAAGCGTCCTTTTCGCCCGGCACGATGATCCTCTGGCGCGGCCCCTACTGCGTCGAGGTCAAGGACGTCGGCGGGGAGAGCGGTTCGAAAGAGGAAGTCGTGGCCGTGGCCAAGGCGATCAGCGACCAGATCGAAGGGAAGCACGAGCCGCCCGAGCTGGTTCGCGCGCTGCCCAAGGAGAAGCTCGTCTGGCGCGCCGTGCTCTATTTCCACAACCGCCACCCGCTCGACCAGCTCTATTACATGGGTACGGAGAACGTCCTGCTCCTCGAAGTCGAACCCGGCAAGCCGCCGAAGGCCGAGGCCGCCTATGCGACCTATGAGTTGCCCGGCGGCGCCCAAGGAATTCTGACCATTCGCTATGCCGCGCCCGAGACGGCCCAGAAGGCGTTAGGCCTTTACACCGAGTCGGTGCGCAAGGACATGGCCTCGGTCAGCGATCAAGCGCCCTGGCGAACCCTGACGGCCAAGAACGGCAAGCAGACCCTGGCGTTTCAGAAAGACCGCCTGTTGATTCTCGCGCTGGAATCCTCGCAGGCCGATGCGGTCAAGCCGATCGTCGAGAAGATCGCCGCGAACCTCGAGCCGAAGAAAAAAGAGAAGTGAGAGGCGGAAAAAGAGGTGAGAGGCGGGAGGTCAGAGGCGAGAGAAAGCGGTTCGATTTGAAGGTACGCGTTTTGCGCTTTTGCTGCGTGTAAGCGCCGCGCCGCCCCGCCGTCAAAGTCACCGCCGCCGCGTGCGTCGTGGTGGAAGCGGACCTCCGGGACATTCTCGGCAGGCAGGCGTTATCGCTCCGGAGCGCATCCCCACGCCGCCCTGGGAACCCAACTCTCCATCGTCGGCGCCGTCGGCATCCCGGTGTCCTTCTGCTCCGACCTGCAGGCCGCCTGCCGGTTCGTGGAGGGATTTCTGCAAAGGTATCACCGGAAGGGATGGTGCTGACCTGCATTTCTCACCAGGAATTGTAGCCGCCGACGTAAGGAGGCGGAAAGAGGCCGACCCGCTGGACTCCGATGGCCTCCGCCTCCTTACGTCGGCGGCTACACGCTGTTGAAGATTCTATAGACCGGTGAGAAATCCGGGCTAACATTCGCATTCAGCCGCGTTGCGGAGCGCAGCGGGGCAACGTCCGCGGCAACCCGTTGTTAGCCATTCGATTTCATCGCTTTATTGCCCGGATGACGGCGGCGCGTTTTTCGCGCTCCTCCGCAGCCTTCTCCCGGCCGGTTTTCCGATAGAGGAGTGCCATATTCTCAAGGGTCGTGGCCACAGAGGGATGATCCGGGCCGAGGGCCTTCTCCCGGATCGCCAGCGAGCGCTTGAAGAGCGGCTCGGCCTGCGCGTACTGGCCTTGGGCGTCGTAGAGGAACGCGAGGTTGTTCAGGCTCGTGGCCACCGAGGGATGATCCGGCCCCACGGCTTCCTCGGCGACCTGCAACGCCTTTTTCGCAACCACGATCGCCCTGTCATAGCGCCCTTGTTTATGGAGCGACATGACCTCGTCGTTGAGCGTCTCCCACTCGATCCCTTGTGCATGGGCGGGTATGCCTGTGCAGAGAATAAGCAGAAGCGCCACTAATGCCGTCATGGTTCTTTTCATCGTATCCCTCCGTTGTATGCCGAACGTCCGAGGTCACCGTTTGGCAACCCGCCGCGGGTTGCCAATACGGTGGACCTCATGGTTCGGATATCCTTCTTCCGTGGAGTGCGTGTCAGGCCGTCTTGGGTTCGGCAAGATCAAGCATCTTGGCCTGGACCGACTCCAGCACGGAGTCTCGGATGAAGGTGCTGGCACCAAGAATCTCAATCCCGATCAACTCGCCTTTGGCGTTGACCTCCGCCGTGATGTTGGGACTGATCTCGATGCTGCCGGCCTCAGGCTCGTCCGAGATGGCAAGATGAAGGACATCGTCCTGCTCGAAATATGCCATGTGTGCCTTAGTGATTTCTGAACCTTCCTGATTTCACACGGACGTTGATCTGCTGGCGACTCGTGGCATGGATTGTCACGGGTGTCAAGGTGTTCCCTTCTTGCTCATAGGAGATGTTGTCAAATGTTGTGTATGGGATGAGCGTGGTGTCAAGCCCCTTTTTGCGAAAAGTTTCAAGCGGCGTTCTCCTGGACCATGATGCCATCTTTGAACGACTTGCCTTCTATCAGGTGAACGATCATGTGTGCTCCCTTGAGTCGTCGCCAGTGTCGCTCGGCTTGGCGCGCGAGCATGAAGACCATCGTGAGCGACGCCTCGCCGGCCATTCTGACCGACAACCGCACCGCCCGCTATCGCAACGTTTATCCCGACACCGACCTGGAATGGCGCGTGGGCAACGGCTATCTCAAGGAGACGCTGATTCTTCGCTCGCGCCAGTCGCCCGCCGAGTTTTCTTTTGTTTTGGCGTCGTCAGATCTTGCGCCACTCGTTTGCACCTCGTCGGGATTTGCCCCCGTCTCAAGCGCGGCCACGGCCGCCGGACAGAGCGTGAACGTTTCGGGACTCATGCTGCTCGCCGTCCCCACCGCAACGACGGACCGCCGCATCCTCATTCCGCACCCCGTCATCGCGGACTCGTCCGGCAGGAAAAAGGTCCAGCTCCGCTGCACGATCTCCCAGACGGTTCCCGGCGCGGGCATCAGTTTGCCGAGGACGGTCGCCGCCCAAAAGGCTTTTCCCTCCATGCGCACGGATTTCCCTGTCAGGAGCCGGACGCAGTTGCTTCCCTGGGGAAACGCCTTGCACGTCGGCAAATGGGAAGTTGCGGGTCGTGTTTGCCCGTACACGTCAGAGGAGGCCGCAGTCGCTGCTAAAGCGTTCGTTGGAAAGGAATTGCCCATGATCGCAAGCCGACTGAAGTGGAGGCCCCCAGGGAGAATCCGCCGGGGAAAGCAGAGGTTGAGCGATCCGCTTGTCCTTCAAACGGGCGGCTACAGCATTGTCGGGGAGTTAACTTATGCGGACGTGCCGATGCTCCACGACACGATAAACGTCACGATCCTCGGAGAGACCGTGGAGTTTGTCTCTCTCACCTGCCACGAGGTGGTGCAAACGGCCACTGAGTCGCTGACGGTCGAGAATTGCCGCGCTGTTGTAAAGAAAGCGTTGCCCGAGGTTAAGGCACGCGTGGGCTTGGGCAAGAGCTACGCCATTCTGGACGCACGGCTCGTGCTGGCCGGCCCGCTGGACCGCGAATCCGAGGAGGCCGCTCAGGAGATGCTCCAATACCGGCCCGTTTGGGCGGTGGTTTTCCACCTGTTGCCGGGCGGGCCAGAGCGGGGGAACATTCGTACCGTGTTCCTCGATGCCGCAACGGGTGAGTACATTGCTTATGTCGCCCGAGGAGGTGATCCGCTATGAAACATCATGTCTACGTCAGTTCGCTCCGGTGCACGAACCCAACACGGAAAGCCATTCAGATTGGGTGTATGGTTCCCCTCGTCTTGTGGGCCTGCCACTGGGCTTCGGCGGGGCTCGGGAAAGACTGGACCGAAGTAACCGCCTCCGCGCCCTGGACGGGTCGGTGTGGTCATGGCTCGGTGGTCCATGGCACAAAAATGTGGGTTATCGGCGGATTGTCCAGCGGCACGGCCACGAGCGACGTTTGGTATTCCTCGGACGGCATCCATTGGGCGGCGACGACGCTCGCAGCGCCTTGGGGTCCGCGATCTTTCCACAGCTCGGTTGACTTTGCGGGAAAGATCTGGGTTATTGGCGGATTGCGCTCCGGTGCCGGCGGAGGAAACGACGTTTGGTTTTCCGCAGATGGTGCCCATTGGACCTCCGCCACGCTTTCAGCGGGTTGGTCCGTCCGCGACGGCCATAGTTCAGTGGTTTTCGGCAACAGGATGTGGGTGATCGGAGGCGTGAGCGAAATCCTCCCGATGCTCAGGAACGATGTCTGGTATTCCTGGAATGGGATGTACTGGACGCAAGCCACCGCCTCGGCGCCATGGTCGGGGCGGGGGTTTCACGCATCGGTCGTTTTTAACCAGAAGATATGGGTCATCGGGGGCGCCGCTAACAAAAGCGACGTCTGGTATTCGACGAACGGGGCGCATTGGACATCCGCCACGCTTTCCGCGCCGTGGTCTCCGCGCTGGGACCACACGGCAGTTGTTTTCGACGGGAGAATCTGGGTGATTGGGGGCAGAGACAACCGCAGCTGGAAGAACGACGTGTGGTATTCATCCGATGGCGCGCACTGGACGCAGGCCACTGACGCGGCGGCCTGGCCTAGCCGCTCCAGCCGCCCTCGTCCGCCCTCAAGTGGGGGATGATCGGTCTTCGAGCCAGCGGAGGCACCCAGGAGGGAGGCACCGCGTCGTTTGACAACGTCAAGGTCTTTGACCTGAGATAGCAGCGACTTGAGAGCCCCGGACGTGGGCGGGAGGTACGGGAAATGAGGCGGCGACGAATTCCTTGGGCGGCGTGGCTGGCCTTGCTAGCTGTCGGTTGTTCTTTGGGACGTCCTCTGACGGCCGAACAGCCGTATAATGTCTGGCTTGTCGGGCGGTACCTCTCTTCACTGGGGGGGGGTCTATGTCGTGGGCCACTACGCTTATATCGGCGAAGGGTCGGCTCTCACCGTTCTCGACGTGTCAAATCCTACGAGGCCCGTCGTACTTGGAAGGGTGGATAATTGTGGGGGGTGGGTTCAGGTCCGGAACGGCCTCGCCTGCACCGTCGGCGGGATACACGGTTTTAAGATCGCCGATGTCACAAACCCCTCGTCGCCGACGCTTCGCGGCTCTTATCCAAAGTACGCCGTTGGCGTTTTTGTTTCGGGGACCTCGGCTTACATCGCGAGCGCCGACGACGGCCTTCTCATCGTGGACGTTACGAATCCCTCGTCGCCGACGCTTCTCGGCTCCTATGATACACCATTCGCCGCTAGCGACGTTTCTGTTTCCGGCGACATGGCCTATGTCGTGGATGGGACCAGTCTCCAGATCATTGACGTCGCCAACCCCTCGTCGCCAGTCCTTCGGTCCTCTTACCCCACCGCGTCTTGGGGCTATGCCTGGAACGGCTTTGTTTCCGACCGCGTTGCTTACGTCACCGCCTCGAGGGGAGGCTTCACAGGGGAGCCTGCTTATGCTACGTTTCTAGCCATAGACGTTGCGAACCCCGCCGCCCCGAAGCTGCTCAGTCAGTACGTCACGGCCGGCAGGGGGGGCGGCGTCTTCGTTTCCCATGGCTTCGCGTATGTCATGCTGGGCCAGGGCCTTCACATCTTCGACATCCGGAATCCTTCCTCGCCCACGCTTTGCGGTTTCTATCCTTTGGATCCCGGCTCGCCTGGAGACGCTCGCCTCTTTGTATCCGGCGACCTGGTGTACGTCATGCTCGACCGGCTGGGTCTCCACATCCTCCAGTTCACGGGCCGCCCGGCCGAAGCTTCCCGCCACTGGCCGCTCTACCGGTGATCCTGGGGGACTAAATGCACAGGAACGGATCTGCCGGGCCAAGATTTTTCCCGGTTCACCGCGCGTAGTTCACCTTCAGGACATCCAGCCGGGCGAGGTGGAAAGAGAGGCGTTTCTGGAAATCCTGCCAGTTGCGCGAGGCGAGGGGCAACCAGGCCACTTCGGCCAGTGCGCACGCCCGCGGGAAGGCCATATACTCCAGCCGGTTCAGATCGGGAATGGACTCGCTCCAGAGATTGCCCTGCACACCCTTGACGTGGCGCGCCTGATCGGCCGTGAGCGATTCGAGCGGCTCGAATGCGTACACGAGGGCGGTGGGGATTCTCGCATACGTATAGTCGAAATAGCAGTAGGTGGTCGGCGAAAAGACAACGTCGTGGCCCTCCTTCAAAGCCTCCCATCCCGGCCGCACGCCCCGCCACGACATGACAACGGCGTTGGGGGCCAGGCCACCCTGCAGGATCTCGTCCCAGCCGACGAACTTGCGCCCTTGGCCTTCGATGATTTTGCCCACGCGCTTGATGAAGTAGCTCTGCAGCTCCCCCTCATCCTTCAACCCTTCGGCCTTGATTCGGGCCTGACACCGGTCGCAGTGTTTCCAGCCCAGTTTGGAGGCCTCGTCGCCACCGAGGTGAATGTAAGGGCCGGGAAACATCTCGGCGACCTCGGCGATGATCTTTTCCACCATGCCGTAGGTGGCCTCGTTGCCCGGGCACAGTTCGTGATAGGCGGTCCAGGCGATTCGTTGTGTGGCATCGCCCGCCGTGCCGATCTTGGGTTCGGGGAATTTCGCGTGGCTGGTGCAAAGCAACTCGGGATGGGCGGCCAGCCACGAGCCGGCGTGGGCGGGCATCTCGATTTCGGGTACGAGGGTGATGTGGCGGTCGGCGGCGTAGGCGACGAGTTCGCGAATGTCGTCCTTGGTGTAGTAGCGGCCGGAGCCGATCCCCTTGCCGAGGCCGAGCCACGTGGTGTCCATGGCAAAGGGGCCGCCGTGTGAGCCGACCGAGGTCAGTTTCGGACAGGAGTCAATCTGGAGGGTCCAGCTCTGGTCGTCGGTGAAATGAATCTGAAGCATGTTGAGTTTGTGCAGGGCCATCAGGTCCAGGAATCTTTTGAGAGAATCCATGGGGAAGAAGTGGCGGGCGGAATCCACCAGCAAGCCGCGCCATTCGAACCGCGGTTGGTCCTCGATCTGCACGCACGGAATGGCCCAGGCGATTTCTTGCGCGACCGGCGAACGGCTTTCGATCTCGGGCGGGAGCAACTGGCGCACGGTCTGGACGCCGTAGAACAGGCCGGCCCCCTTTGGCGCGCGGATCACAATCGAGCCGGGACTGACGGCCAGCTCATAGCCCTCGTTGCCCAGCTCGGACTTCGCCTCGCGACGAGTGAGCAGGATCGCGCCTTTGCCGGGTTGGGCGTCGTCGGTCTCGGCGGTTTTGAGCTCGAAGCCGGTCGCGCGGTTGAGCAGGCCGGCCAGCTGCTTTCCGGCCTTCGCCGCCTCGGGCGAATCCTTCTCCACGAGAATTCGGGTGTTGGCCGTCACGACAAACGCCCCCTTGCGCGGTTCCAGCTTCACCGGCTTGGGGATAAGGGAAAGGGCTTTCGCGGTTTCCTCGCCGAACGCGCTCGTCGCGGCAAAACAGATCAGCGAAAAGCCGATGATCAGATGCAGGCCTCGATTGTTTCTCATGGCAGCCATCCTGCTCTTGAGAGACTGCGTTCGTCTATACCTTGGCCAGGGGGCGCGGCCCGCGTCAACGATTCGTTTGGCTTCGATGCGGAGTGCGCCAGCAAGCTCGCCGCAGTCCACCTAAAAGGAGAGTACCGACACAGGAGGAACACCGGTCTCGCGCGTTTCATTTGACAGGCCAGGAGGCGCCGCGGAAAGGTGATTCAGGACAAACGGTTTCCAAACATGAACTCACGCGAACGCATACTCGTCGCACTCGGCGGACAGGCGCCGGACCGGGTCCCAATCTCCACCTACGAACTCGTCGGCTATAACAGCAGGGCGTTCGAAAACAACGATCCTTCTTACGCCAATCTCATGGCCGCCATTCGCGAGAAGAGCGACTGCTTTTGCCTGTGGGATCCCGGCTCCAATGAGACGTTTCTTGCATCGTCTTTTCCCGTCGAGATGGATGTGCAGGAATGTCGCGAAGGCAATATCACCGTTCGAAAACGGACGCTTCATACGCCTGAAGGCGTCCTCACGCAGACCACCAAAATCATAGACGGCGTTCACACCACCTGGCAGACGGAGCATTGGTGCAAGAGCCTTCGAGACGTGGCCGCCGCGCTGTCCGTCCCTTACGAGCCGCTCGAATATGACGTCTCGGACTACGCGCGGATCAAGGGCGAGGTCGGCGAGAACGGGATCATCATGGTTTCGCTGGCCGACCCCCTGTGGCTCGCGGCGGACTTGATGAGCTTCCAGGATTACGTGGTTTGGGCACGAACGGACAGCGAGTCCTTCGCTCGCACGGTTGCGGTCATGCACGGACGCGTGATGGAGAACTTGCGGCGGCTGCTCGCGGTCAATGTGGCGGACCTCCACCGGATTTGCGGTCCGGAATATGCGACGCCGCCGTTCTTGCCTCCCGGATGTTTCGAACGGTTCGTCGTTCCCTACGTCACCGAGATGGTGGAGTTGATTCACAGCAAGGGAGCGAAGACCCGGTTTCATTGTCACGGCCGGATCGGGCAGGTGCTGGACATGGTTCTGGAGACCGGCGCGGATGGCCTCGATCCGTGCGAAGCGCCTCCCGACGGCGATGTCGTTCTCGGCGAGGTGAAGCGACGCGTCGGCGGGAGAATGTGCCTCTTCGGCAATCTCCAGCTGAAAGTGCTCGAACACGGCGCCGCGGCCGAGGTGGAGAAAGCCGTGGAGGAGTGCATGGCCTCGGCAAAGCAGGGCGGCGGCTACGTGATCATGCCGACGGCGGCGCCGATCCATTCGCCGCTGGCTGGAAAAACGGAGGAGAACTATTTGCGCTTCATTGATGCGGCGCTGAAGTACGGGAAGTATTAAAAGACTCCAAAGTAGCGTAGGCTGTCGGCCTGCGAAAATCGGCGGACCGGACAGTCCACCCCACTGTTTTCACCGACAGGAGCGCATCTTGACACTGTCCTGGGTTTTGAGCAGTCTGGCACCGACAGTAGTCGTCGGAAACCGTCTTGACAGAAGACGGACTTCTGACGGAAAGAGGAAACGCTTTGGGACTGACGCAAAAAAAACGAAGAGAGGATGGCCATGCACAACATCACACACACACCAAGGCTTTGGGCACTGACGCTCGCAGGACTGGTTTGCCTGTTTTGCACTCACGCGAAAGCCGCCGATCCCTGGATCGTATTCGAGGGGAAAGATGGCCCGGGCACGGGCAAGCACATCGTTTTTGTGACCGGAGACGAGGAATATCGCTCCGAGGACTCGATGCCCCAGCTGGCCAAGATTCTGGCGGTGCGCCACGGCTTCAAGTGCACGGTGCTCTTTGCCATCAACAAACAGACCGGCGAGATTGATCCTCAGACCCTCGACAACATTCCCGGCCTCGAAGCCCTCAAAACCGCCGACCTGATGGTGATCTTCACCCGCTTCCGCGAACTGCCCGACGACCAGATGAAGTACATCATTGACTACACGAACTCGGGCAAACCGATCGTCGGCCTGCGAACCGCCACGCACGCGTTCAACTACGTGAAGCACAAAGACAGCCCCTATGCCAAAAGCAGCTTCCGGAGCAAGGAATTCGACGGCGGATTTGGCCGCCAGGTGTTGGGCGAGACCTGGATCAACCACTACGGCCGGCATCAGCAGGAAAGTACGCGCGGCCTGATCGCGAAAGGAATGGAAGACAATCCCATCGTCAAGGGCTGCGAAGACATCTGGGGGCCGTCCGACGTCTATGCCATCACCACGCTCGAGGGCGACGCCAAGCCCGTGGTCATGGGACAGGTGCTGGCAGGGATGGACCCGAAAGATCCTCCCGCGCCGGACAAGAAACAGGTGCCCGTCGCCTGGATCAAGACCTACAAGGGCGAGGAAGGAAAGACCGCGCGCGTTTTTACGACCACGATGGGTCACGGCGGCGATCTGAAGAGCGAGGGATTCCGCCGCCTGCTGGTCAACGCATGCTATTGGGCGCTGGGCATGGAGGACCGGATCCCGGCCCGCGCCAACGTGGACCTGGTCGGCGAGTATCACCCCAACCCCATCGGCGTCGGCGCGCACAAGAAAGGCCTGAAGCCTGAGGATCACAAGCTCTGATCGGCCGTCCGATCTTGGCGCGTTCGGAGTCGCAACTCCCTCCAGAGTCGCGCGGCAAGTTTGTGTTGACTCGGCAGCGCGGTCAGGGGTAGCCATAAGTGAACCCGATCCCTGATGGAGCGCTCGGTGGTTCCGGGCAAGAATGCCATTCTCGAGAGGGAGGGCCGCGATGGTGGCCGCGCGAATCCAACGCTTCGAACGTCTCGCGGTGTCTGCTGTTTTGTGGGCACTTGTCGCCGTGGGTTCATCGCAGGCCATCACGATGCGCGTACCGCAAGATTACGCGAAAATCACGGATGCCCTGCTTTGGGCCGCCAACGATGACGTGATTGTTGTATCCCCGGGAATCTATACGGAAAACGTAAGCCTCCTGGGAAAGAACGTGGTTCTGCGAAGCACAAACCCGACCAGCCCGGGCGTGGTTGCCGCCACGATCATTGACGGCAACAAGGCGGATTGTGTCGTGAGGTTTGCCGGGACCGAGACCAGCGGCTGCGTCCTCTCGGGGTTCACGATCCGAAACGGCGCGTATTACAACGGTGGGGGTATTTACGGCAGTCTCAGCTGGGCACGAATCGAGCGCAACGTGATCAGCGGCAATTCGGGCAACGCCGGCGGCGGACTGTATCAGTGCAACGGCACGATCCAGTACAACGTGATCACCGGCAATTCGGCCAGCTACGGCGGCGGACTGTGTACGTGCAATGGGACGATCCAGAACAACGCGATCACCAGCAATTCAGTAAACGGTTGGGGCGGCGGACTGGATCTGTGCAATGGTACGATCCAAAACAATGTGATCGCCGGCAATTCAGCAGACAGTTGGGGCGGCGGGCTGTCTCAGTGCAATGGGACGATCCAGAACAACGTGATCACGAGTAATTCAGCCGGCCTCTTCAGCGTTGGCATCGGCGGCGGACTGTGTCAGTGCGGAGGGCTGATTCGAAACAACACGATCACCAGCAATTCGGCCGTTGCTCAAGGTGGCGGACTCTCGGGATGCACGGGTGTAATCGTCAACAGCATCATCTGGGGCAACACGGCTCTTGCCTATCCGCAAATCTCTCCTGACTCAATCCCGAGCTACTCCTGCATACAAGGATACACGGTCGGCCACGAACAGGGAAACATCGGCCTCGACCCGCGTTTTGCGGGGCCGGACGACTTTCATCTCCGGCGCGGCTCGCCGTGCATAGACGCGGGCACCAATCAGAACTGCCCCGCGACCGACAAGGATGGCACCCGGAGACCGCTCGACGGCAATGGCGATGGTCGGGCCACGTGCGACATGGGCGCGTATGAATATCCGACGGTCCCGCGCACGGCAGTCCACCAGGAATTCTGGATGCTTTACAGGTAGACCTGCCTCAAGCCCCAGCCGCTCGAATGCCCACCGCACGCCGAAGAGAAATCCTACTTTCGGCGGACGCAGGTGAAATAGGCGCCGCAGAGTTGCTCGCCCTGCGCGTCGCACAACCACGTTTGCAGCTGGGTTTTCATTCCGGCTTTCAAGGACCAGGATTCTTCTTCTCGCCTATCCTGTTCATCCTGTTATGTTGTCAAAAAGAGCCCATGGCCTAAAACGATTAAACGCTTGTGGCTGACAGCCTACGCCACTTTTCGCAACCCCCTCGAAAAAATCCTTTCAAACCGAAAGAAAGTGTGCAAGGAGCTCTCCCCAAGAGCCTTCCGGAGCGGGCAGGCCGTCGTCGGCGAGATTAGCATCGGCGGTGCGTGCGCGCGGCACGAGCCGTTCGCTGCGGCGTTCTTTCGACGACACAAGGACACATCTTCTCATCGAGGTTAGGAGGCATCTATGCGCAAGAACAAGAGAACCCTTTCGAGACGGACCTTCCTGGGTGGAGTGGGGGCGACGGCGGCCGCCTTCACGATCGTGCCCCGTCATGTGTTGGGGGCAGGCGGTGGGACGCCGCCGAGCGAAACGCTGAACATCGCTTTTGTGGGCGTCGGCGGACGGGGCCGTGACAATCTCAAGGAAACCAGCGACGAAGACGGCGTCAACGTCGTCGCCCTGTGCGATGCGGACCAGGGGCGACTGGAGGCCGCGGCCAAACGGCATCCCGATGCCAAGCAATACCGGGATTATCGCAAGATGCTCGACGAGCTGGACAAGCAGATTGATGCGGTCGTTGTCTCCACGCCCGACCACACTCATGCCGTCGCGTTGATGGCGGCCATCAAGCGGGGCAAGCACGTCTACAGCGAGAAGCCGCTGGCCCACTCGATCCATGAGATTCGCGAACTGGTCAAGGCCGCGCGCGAACGCAAGGTGATCACGCAGCTCGGGAACCAGGGCCATTCGTTCGACACCATCCGCACGTTCTGCGAGTGGGTCTGGGACGGCGCGATCGGCAACGTTCACACAATTCACGCCTGTTGTGGCGCAATGAATACTGGCATCCGCCAGCTTCCCCTGCCCAAGGAAGGGGCCGAGGTTCCCGCGACGCTGGACTGGGATCTGTGGCTGGGACCGGCCCAATTCCGCCCCTACCAGCCCTTCTATCAGCCGGGGAGATGGCGCGGCTGGCGGCCCTTCGGCAGCGGCACGATCGGCGACTGGGTGTGCCACGTCGTGGATCCGGTCTTCTGGGCGCTCGATCTCGGCGCGCCCAAGACAATCGAGCTCGTCAAGGCCGAGGGCTTTGATCCGAAAGAGCACGCCGACGTGTTTCCGCGCGGATCGGTCATTCGGTTCGAGTTTCCGGCGAAAGCCAAACGCGGGCCGATCACCTTGATTTGGTATGACGGCGTGGAAAAAATGCCGACCCCGGAGAACTTCGATCCCAACAAAAAGGTCCCGGACACGGGCGCCATTGTGCTCGGCGACCAGGGCGGCATCACCTATGGCTCTCATGGCGCGGGCGGCGTGCAGCTCTTCCCCGAAGCGAAGAGGAAGGCCTATAAGCAGCCCGCAAGAACGCTGCCCCGAGTCAAGAACCATCATGCCGACTGGCTCCAGGCCGTCCACAGCGGCAAGCCGGCGGGCTCGAATTTCAACTACGGCGGATCGCTGACCGAACTCGCCCAGTTGGGAATGATCGCCCAGATGCTGCCGGGCAAAAAGCTCGAGTGGGACGGCGAACAGGGCCGGTTCACCAATTCCGACGAGGCCAACCGGTTCCTCACGCCCAAGTTTCGCGAGGGCTGGACTCTGTAGCAGGGCCGAGCGTCACAAGCGGCTGGGGGTTTTTGAGAGAGTTGCGAAATGGTGGATCTCAACGTGGATGGTGAGTGAAAAGAGTGGGGTGGACTGACTAGCGATTTTTGCGGGTTGACAGCCCACGCCACTCCTTTTTGCATAAACGCTATTGGGTCGAACGCGGAAGGATCGCCGAGGAAACACTTATTTGGTGGTCGCGGCCACTACGGGAGCGAACAGGAACTTCTCCAGTCCGCCCCAGAAATTGCCCGGCTCGAGATCGCTTCCGTTGCGAACCACGATCAGCTCGAGGCTCGGAACGACCAGAAGCGCCTGGTTGCCCGCACCGGCTCCGGCGAAGGCATCGCGCGGCACGTCGGGCCACACCCCGTCGCTGTTGACCCACCAGGCCAGTCCCGATTTTGGACAGAGACCTTCGGGCAGCCTTCGATCGGGAACCGGCGCTCGCGCGTCGCGCAAAACCAGTTCCACGATTTCGGGGCGGAGGAGTTGACGCTCCTGCCAGTTGCCCTGTCGCAAGAATAGCCGCCCCACGCGCGCCACGGCGTTCGGCGAATAGCTGCCCCCGCCCCAGTTGGCCACGAGAGGCAACCCGTCCATCTCGTAGGTCGTGCCATAGCCCACCGACCATTCCGCGTCGGGCACGCCGATCGGCCGCATGATTCGTTCGCGAAGAAGCGTCCGGACGTCGTGCTCTTTCGCATCTTTCAGGCTCGCCGTGACGGCATAGGACAGCATGGCCATGCCGGGATTGCTGTAGGCGAACTGGCTGCCCGGTTCGAAGAGCACCGGCGCCCGATCGCGCGCGAGGGTGAACGGGTCGGGAACGCGCTTCCAGAACGCGCCCTTCCATCCCGCGAGCGCTTCGTGCGGTTTTCCGGCGTCTTCGGCGTCTTCGATACCGGAGGAGTGGGTGGCGAGATGGCGAACGAGGATTTTCGATTTCAGGGGATCGTCGCGCCATGGCGGGATGTACTGGCACGCGCGATCGTCGGGCTTGATGAGGCCGTCGCTCATTGCCACGGCCAGCGAGACGCCGCCGACCAGCGCTTTGGCCAGCGAGGCCGTGGAGTGAGGTTTGGTGCGACAGAAGTTGGCGGCATACCATTCGTAAACGATGCGATCATGGCGGATGATGAGAAGCGTTTTGGTTCCGCGCTTCGCGAGCTCTTCGCGCAGGGCATCGAGCTTGGTGCTCGACATGCCCTGGCTTTCGGGCGTGGCGAGCTGCCACTCGAAGTCAGACAAGTCAGACAGGTCAGACAGGTCAGACAAGTCAGACAAGTCAGACAGGTCAGACACGTCAGACAGGTTGCCAACCTGTCCTACGGTGCGCATTGGGAGAAACCAAAGACATGCGACGACGCACAGCATGATCGGCTTGGCAGCGTGCAGACTCATGAGGCCAGGTTTCCGAGCCAGCGGAGCGGCCGGCCGATGACGATCACCGGCACGTCGTGACAGGCGAGGTCAAAGCCCATCGCGGCCGCCACACCGGTGATGTAGCAGGCAACGCCCGGGACCGCGAAAAGATAGCCGAGTGTTCCGCGGCCCAATCCGGCCGCACTTCCCACGACGCCCGGCTGGCTCGGGGTCGCCGCCGGCCCAAAATACGATTCCCCGCCGACCAGGCGAAAGGCCGCAGCAAACACCCACGTCGGGGCGAAAAACAGCTGCTCGCAGAAGACCATCGGAATGTCGAACACGCCGTGGCCATCGGCATCATAGTGGGGAACGCGGAAGCTGTAGAACTTCGTGGCCGCGGGATCGGCGCCGATGTCATAGGTCGGCTCGCTCAGGAGGTCCACAATACGACCGGTCTGGCGATAGCGGCTGCCGGGCGTCATCGTCGTTTGGCAAGCTGCCACAGCGAAAAGCAGCAGAACAAGAAACGACCATCTCATATTACAGCACGCCTGCACATTGCTCACCTACCCTGTAAAAGCGATTCAAGAAAGGCAAGCTGGACCTTTGCCCTCCGAGCCGCGATTATGGAAACAATTTCTTCACCAACTCCGCGACCCTCTTTCCCAGCGCTTCGCATTGGGGCAGAGTGCGGCGGTCGGGCGCGTTGATGGCGACCGGTCCATAATGGTCGCCGTGGGCCTCTCCCTGGACAATCATGCCGTGAATGAGAAATGCCTGGAGAATACCGAGGATCGTGGTCTCGTTGCCGCCGCCGATATGGGCCGACGAACTGAAGGCGCCACCGACCTTGCCGATCAACTGGCCGTGATAGGCCACGCTCTCGTCGAGCAGCTGTTTCATCGCGCCGACCATGGAGCCATAGTAGGTCGGCGAACCGAAAATCAGGCCATCGAATGCCGGCAAATCGGCGACCGTCAGTTTATTGAGCGGCTGGAGAGTCACCTCCACGCCGGCCGCGCGCACGCCCGCCGCCACCGCTTCGGCCATCTTGAGAGTGTTGCCCGTGCGCGAATAGTAGGCCACAAGCACCTTGCTCATCGTGTCTCCCTCCTTTGACTCGGACTGAAGCCCCGCAAGCGAGTCTGTTATCTCAGACCGCGCCCGGCCGCAATGGGAAACTGCTTTCGTCGCCCGCGCAGTCAGGTTGTGAAGCTACTCTTTTCGCAGCCTGACAGGCAGCGCCACCCTGAGGGGAACTTGGTTTCTCCAGCCGCGCCGGAGCCGCAAGTGCGAAAAAAGGCTTGAACCAACGCCGGAAAACCGTTCCCCTATCGGACAGGAAAAGCGGATAGGACGGTTCCGAACTGCGTCGCGAGAAATCGGTTGTCATTCAATTGTTGAAAGGTCGGCAGAACATGATGTCACGTCCCCGATTGTGGCTGAAAGGGCAAGGCTGGGCTGTGTGTGTCGCTTGGGTGGTGGTGATGCTTCTCTCTCTGGGAGCCTGGGCGGCCGAGAGCGAGAATCCCGAAGAACCCTCCGGGCTGGTCCGTACTCGCGCGAAACGCACTCGCGGGCGAGAGAAGGAAACCGGCCGCCCCGGGCTGACCGGCCCCGAAACCAAAGAGAAGAAACTGAGCCACCCCTATCTGGAGAGCTGGTATGACGGTTCGCGCAATCTGCCGCTGGCGACCTGCGCCGCCCGCACTCTGACCGAGCGGGATCTGTATCTCTTCCGCCTGATGAGACGCGATCCGGAGTCGGACGTCTTTCAGGACTGGGAGAAGACGCGCCGTCCCAGCGAGCGCGAGGAGCTGGCCCTGGATCTCGAGGATGCTTTGCGCGCGCTGGCTTACATGTTCACCCTGGCCGAGAGCGTGCCCGAGCGGCAGCCCTCGCCCGACGACCAGGTATTCCTCCGTTTTCTAAAATACCCGGTCTATCAGCGAGTGTGGATTGAGAAGGTCCTGAAGCCGGGTCTGAAGCTTCAGCAGGTGGACCTGGTCAAATACTATAATGACCATCTGGCGGACTTCTATAAGCCCGAGTCGGTCCGGGTGCGGTATGTCTTCCGCGAGGTTCCTCCCGGAACGGCCTTCACCGAGCGGGAAGCCATCGAAAAGGATGCCCAGGCGATTCGGGCCCAATTGGCCGCGGGGGCGAATTTCGTCGAGTTGGCGCGCGCCAAGTCGGACGCGCCCAGTGCGCTGCGCGGGGGCGAACTGCCTCGCCTCTATCGCGGGCAGTTCATCGAGGAGTTCGAGGACCAGGCCTTTGCGCTCAAGCCGGGCGAGATCAGCTCTGTCGTCACGGGGCCCGGAGGCTTCTATGTCATTCAGAGTCTGGAGAAGTTCCCCGAGGAGATCAAGCCCTTCGCGGCCGCCGAAAAGAAGCTCCGCGAAGGGGCCGAGCATCAGGCCCTGACCTTCCTTTACGATTACGAGCTTCTGAAGATGGTTCGTCGCGGCCGCCACCGCTCTCTGGCCGCACGATTTCGTTCGCTGGCGCCGGAGGACGCGCTGATCCTGGTCGGCCCTTACCGACTCGATAAAAGGCAGTTTCTCAATATGTTCCCCAATGTGATCAAGGTCCCGTTGGATCTCGATGAGCGGTTGTTGGGGGGCACCGCCACGGACATCGTGCGTGGGGAGCTGGTCGCGCAGGAGCTCGAGCGACAGGGACTGGCCGGCGATCCCTTGCTGGTGGCCGCCGACCAAATGGCCCGCCAGATCTGGCGGGCGCGCACGGCGGTGCGCGCGGCCCTGGACGTCCCGGTCACATTCAACGAACAAGAGCTGCGCGCTTTTTATGAGAAGAACCGCGAGCTGTTGGGCTATCAGCCCCAGTGGCGCGTTCTGGAAATCCAGGCCTCGATCCGCAATCCCTATCTGCGCCAGCCCTCCCAGCTGCCGGCGATGACGGCCGAGCTGCACGCCCAATTCCTGCAGACCCTGCGGGAACTTCAGACGGCCTTCCGCGAAGAGCGTGCCAAAGCGGCCGAAGAGCTGGCGCTTTCGGGTCAGGCCACCACCACGCCCCTCTCGGCCGCGACCGTTCCCGAAGATCAGACCTCGACCGCTTCCCTGCGGTTCCGCCGAATGATGCTGGCGCGGCCGCGCTGCCTCACAGTCCTGAGCGAGCTCTCCACCACTGATTATCAATACGCGGTCAAGGATCTGGGCTTCCGCAACTTTCGCGACAAGACGCTGTATTCGATCATCGAGGAGCTCCGCGAAGGAGACTTCAGCGATATCGAAGATACCTCGGCCGGCGCTTGTACCTCCTATTTCGTCGAACGCTACATCCCCGGCGCCCCGGAGGCCTATGAGAAGATCCCGGTTCACGTTCGACAGCAATTCATTCTGTCTCAGCAGGCCGAAGTCCTTGATCGCCTCCGCGCCGAGCTCGAGCGAAAAGCAGCCTTGCGGATCAAACTGCCCGAGATTGGCAGTCAGGAAGAATGACACACCGTCCAGACCGGAAAGGGATCCTCCATTCGTTGCCACGCGGTTTGCGCCTCGCACTGGCCGTGCTGGTGGCGGTTGCTGCCCTGGTCGCCGGCGTTTGCGGCTATGATTATATCACCATCAACCTCTGGATTGATCGCGACGCCGGGCGTCTGGAGAATTATCCCGTTCAACTGATCGAGAACCAGCAGGAGGTCACCCGCTGGCCCAGCAGCCCGCTGGCGCAGCTGGATCGTTTGTTGATCGAAGAGATGCGTCGCGGCCGGCGCAACGTCGTCACGCTCTCGCGCAGTGACATCAAATATAACCTCCTTCGAACGTCGGCCTACGTGAAGGTGTTCCTGGAAACCGCGGCCCCCGAACAGCCGCAGCTCCGTTCACCCCTTCGACTCATTTGCCACTTGAGACGGGGTTCTCACGGCTGGGTCCTCGCCGAGCCGCCTTTCGAAAAAACGATCAAGTGAAGCCCGTCCGAAATGTGGTTGCGGCCCCGGGCCGCCTTGGGCCGGCGTTCCTTTTCTCATGGACGACGCAGCAGCAGCGGGCGTAGTGGTCGGCGCGGATCGGTTAGGGTCATCTTTGCGGCGGCGCGATCAGCGGAATGGCTCCGGCAACTCCCACACGGCGGCTCGTCAAGCACTCGGTCAGCTACATGGTCGGGCAGGGCGCGTTTTTTCTCAGCCGCCTGGTCTTTTATTGCGCCTTCACGCGGCTGTTCGCTCCCGAAGACTACGGCACGCTCAATCTCATTTTCAGCGCGTTGCTCTTCTGCATCGTCTCGGTTCGACTCGGGCAGAACGATGCGATCGTGCGCCTGTTGCCCGACGGCGTAAAGCACGGCCAAGCCAAACAATACGTCGCCTCCATCGTCCTGCCGATGCTGGCCATCGGCGCGGTGGCCATCGTTGTCCTGTTCGGGGTCGTGAGGGTGGCGGTGTCGCATTGGCAGGTCCCCGATGACCTGCGGTGGGCGTTCTATTTTGTCGTGCCGATCGTGGGTCTGCGGCTGGGGGCCGATCTGACCTATGCCATCTTTCGGGCGATGGAGAAACCGGTCGGGGCGGTGGCGCTGGACGCCGCGCGCAACTGGCTGACGATCGTGATCAGCCTGGCGCTGGTGTTTGCGTGGCGTGCTTCGATGGCGCCGTTCTTTCTGGGGCAGCTCAGCGGCGAGGTGATCATCTTCCTGGTCTGCGTGTTTTTTCTGGGGACGCAATTCTCGCTTCGTCCGGCGCTGGTCGAACGCAACGTTTGGCGCCAGGCGCTGCAATACGGCCTGCCGATGGTGGTCTATCACATCGCGGCCGTGGCCTTGCTGTACATAGACCGCTATCTGGTGCTGTGGTGCTATGGGACACACGCCGTGGGCGAGTATTCGGCGGGCTACAATCTGGCGGCCATGGTGCAGCAGATTTTCACGCTGCCGGTTAGCCTGGCGGTGGTGCCGCTCTACATGAATTTGTGGAGTCGGGGCGATCACGAGGGGGCGCGGACGTTTGTCCAGACCACAATGCGGTGGTTCTGGCTGGGCGTGTGGCCGTGCATCCTGGGCATGGTGGCCGTGAAGTCGGATCTGATTCGACTGCTGGCCACGGAGAAATACCTCGAGTCCAGCGGCGTGGTGGGCTACGTGCTGTTGGGCTACATTCTTTATGGCGGCTACCCGATCTATGCGGCCGGGCTGCTGATCCACAAGAAGACCGGCCTGATGTGCGGGTGGATGGTCGTGGCGCTGGTGATCAACGTGGCGGCCAACCTGGTCCTGATTCCCCGCTATTATATCGTGGGTGCGGCGCGGGCCACGGCTCTGAGCTACCTGGTGTTCACGCTGGGCCTGGCCTGGCAGAGCCGGCGGTATCTGGCGGTGCGGTTCTGGCCCTGGCAGGCGACGGTCTATCTGGCCGGCGCGCTGGTGATGTTCGCGGCGGTGCGCGCCGTTGCGCTGACGGCGCCCTGGCTGTCGCTTGTGGTGAAGTTGGTTGTGGGGGTGTCGCTGTATGGCGTGTGGGTGTTGGCGGCTGACGCGGATTTGCGCCGCCGCGTGCGAAAGGTGGTGGGCGAGAAGACGGCGGCGTGGAGAGGGAAGGCATAACTGGGCGGCAGGCGATATCTTTGTGGAAACTCGGAGGTAACGCCGTGCCATCGGCTAAGTTCAGCCCAACACAATGGGGGGACCGAATTCTGGTCCTAACCGCTCCGCAACACCCCTTCCGATGCCCTGCGATTGTATAGCACCCCTTCGGTTTCATGAACTCGTTTGGCGTATGCAACAAGTGGTTTCCCCGATCAACCGGCTCGAATTCGGCAATTCCAAGAAAACCAGCCGCATACGCGAGCAGGAGGTTTTTGATGTCCCGTCAACCCTGGCGTGCGATCTGCTTGGCCATGGCCTGTGTGGCCATCGCGGTCGGCTCAGCCGTGGCGCACCCTTCTTATTTTACCGCCAACTGTGCGGGCTGCCATTTCAATGACACCGCGACGTGCATCGGCTGTCATCATCATGGCGGATCACCGACCGCCGCCACGACCAACAAGACACAGTACGCACCGGGAGAAACCATTACGGTGACGTTGACCGCCCCGACGGACAAGAACGGTTGGGCGCGCGCGCTGCTCTACGATCAGAACAATAGAGAAGTGGACCGTGTGACCGGCCCCACGGGCATGGGCGATGATGGCACGCAGGCCGCAACATTGCATTATCCTTTCACGCTGACCGCGCCCGCGCCCACCACGCCGGGTACGTACACCTGGCAGGCGGCCTGGTGGGGAAGCCCCTACGATACCGGCAACTCGACGGTCTATCCTCACGGACCGGAAGTCCGAAGAACCACCAACCAATTCACGGTCGCCGTGCCGGGGGTTACAGGGACCGTTTCCATCAACCCTGGCACCACGGCCACCAATTCGACCGCGGTGACTCTGGCGCTTTCGGTGACCAGCGGCTCGCCCGCCCAGATGCGCTTCAGTAACGACAACGTCACCTGGAGCGCCTGGGAACCCAACGCCGCGACCAAGGCGTGGACATTGGCCACGGGCGACGGCGCGAAAACCGTCTATGTGCAATGGGGAGATGACGCGGGCAGCGTGTTGGGCAACGCCAGCGCTTCGATCACGCTCGACACGGTGGCTCCCACCGGCAGCGTCCTCGCCAATTCCGGCGCCGCCTCCACGAGTTCCCGATTGGTCACTTTGACCCTGTCGGCGACGGACGCGGGCAGCGGCGTGTCTCAAATGAGATTCAGCAACGACGGAACAACGTGGAGCAACTGGCAGTCCTACGCGACAACGCCAACCTGGCTCCTGACGACCGGAAACGGAACCAAGACGGTCTCGGTTCAGTTCCGCGATCGCGCGGAGAACATCTCCACCACTTACCGCGACACGATCGTCTATGTCGCTCGTTCGGCTGTCCGAGACTGGGTGCGGTATAAATGGCGCAGGCTGTCAGCCTGTGAACCCCTTTTTCGCAGCCTAACAGGCCGCGCCACTCAAAGCAGCTACTCAAAGCCCCCGCACCAAATCTGCTTGACTATGCACGGGGCAAATTCACATTCCTCCGGCAGGGCTGTCTCAAGGATCGGAGGATGCCGACATGAAGGAAGGCAGAAAGTTCTCTCGTCGAAACTTCCTCAAGACGGTTGCGGCCGGCGGTGCGCTGCTCGCAAGCGGTTGCCGTTCCATTCCCTTGTTCCGCGTTCCGCGGCTCGGCGGGAAAGGCAAAACGGTTTGTTTCGGAGTGATCGCCGATGTGCACGGCGGATTTCATCCCGAAGCCTCCGCGCGGCTGGCCGCTTTTGTTCAAGAGATGAACCGGCACAGGGTTGATTTCACCATACAGCTGGGCGATTTCACCCACGGATACGCCCCGAACGCGAAAGCCAAATTCGACGACTTCATGAAGATCTGGAACTCGTTTCGAGGCCCGCGCTACCACGTCCTGGGAAACCATGACACGGAAGGCTGCACGAAGAAAGAAGTCATGGATTACTGGGGGATGGCGAAGAACTGCTATTCTTACGATTTGAACGGGTATCACTTCGTGGCGCTCGATACCAATTACGTCAAGCTCGACAACGAGTACCGGGATTTTGAACGGGGGGACTACCGCAAGCAGCCCGAGAACAGCCCTTATCTTTCGGCGGCGGAGCTGGACTGGCTGAAACGCGACCTGGCCGCAACGGATGGCCCCACGATCGTTTTCTCGCATCATGGCCTGTCTCCTCGCGAGGGCGTGAAAAACGGGGCGGAGGTCCGCGCCTTGCTCGAGCAGGCCAACCGGGATGCCCGCTCGCCGAAAGTCGTCGCGTGTTTCTGTGGGCATTATCACAAGGACAGCCACACGATCATCAACGGCATCCACTATGTCGAGATCAACAGCGCCGTGTACTATTGGCTGGGTGGAAAGTGGAAATGGATCAAGTACCGCGACCCGCTCTACGCCACGGTCACGCTGAAACCGGGTCTTCTCCGGATCGAAGGCAAGAAGAGCAAGCTCGTCCCGCCCTGGCCGCCGGGGCAGGCTGACGCACCGAAGCTGGGCAACGACGTCACGGCGCAGATTCTCGACCGTCGCCTGCGCTTTTAGCGGCGGCTGACCCTCGGCTGAGCGCCTGCAAACCGCGATTCATTGAATGGGAATAGACGCCGTGTGAAGAGCCACCGCACCGCCGGCCAGCGATCGCCACCGTGCCTCGACAAAGCCGTGCCCTTCGAGCATCGTGCTCCATTGCGCCGGTTCGGGGAAAAGCGCCACCGAAGCCGGCAGGTAGCTGTAAGCCGACGTGCCGGAAATCCATCGCCCGATCCTCGGCAACACGCGGAAGAAATAGAACCGGTAGAACCAGCCCCACACCCCGCGCGTGGGCAAAGCGAATTCGAGAATGACGATTCGCCCGCCCGGCCGAAGCACCCGCGCCGCCTCATCCAATGCCCGCTCGAGCGGCGACAGATTGCGCAAGCCGAAGGCCACAGTGAGCAAGTCAAACGAACCGTCGCGGAAGGGCATCTGGAGAGCATCGCCGCAGAGGGGAAAGATGCGATCGGTCAGGCCGAGGCTCTGGACCCTCGCGCGAGATCGCTGAAGCATCGGTTCGACGAAATCCAGTGCGATGACGCGTGCGGCGGGCGATCGCCGAACCAGTTCCAGCGCCAGGTCGCCGGTTCCCGCACACAGGTCGAGGACTTGCAGCGGCCGGCGGCCGTCAAGCCGCGTTGGATCGGCCTCCGCCGGCGGCGTTCCAAAAGCCGCCTGGGTTGCCGCCCGTCGCCATCGCCGATCGAGATTCAGACTGAGCAGGTGATTGAGCAGGTCATAGCGCGGCGCGACGGAGTCGAACATCCGCCGAACCGATCGCGCGTGTTCATCCATCATCGTGCAGAGTGGCCGCGCCGTCGCCGCCCGGATTGCCGGTCTTCATTCGACGCTCCGCCTCGGCTTCTTCCGCGAGTTCCGCCTCGGTTTTCGGTGAAGGCGAAGGGGGTTTGCCGGTTTCGAAGAGGAGAACCAGCTGTCCTTTGCTAATGGCCACGAAATCCTGCTCGGCCAGGAATTCATTGGTCACGGCGTTGTAAATCTTGGCCGAGGTGATGGGAATGAAATCCTCGGGACCGTTGAGAATGTCGAGAGCGCGATGATGATAGGTGATATGCATCATCCCTTCGATCCGGTAGTTGTTCGTGCAGACCACGATGGGAAGCATCTGCTTTTCGACATAGCACTTGTATGGCCGATACTCCGTTTCAGCTTCCATTCTTCGTTTCCCCTCCTCCCTCCATGCGAATAAAGTCTGCCCGAACATTTGCCGTGCCCTCCTTTTCGCCTTGCGGGCGGTTCGCGCCCCTACCTCTCCCCTCGGCACACCCACTTTCCCTGAGGTGGTTACTCCTATAGCGCAAGCAGGATTCCCGGATCAAGCACCAAAAACAGCCAACTCCCTTTTCAGAACCCTTTTTCAAAAGGAGCCGCCCCCGACACCGAGGTGCTCCGAAACGGGTCACGAGGGCGGCCAAGCTCCTTTCGAAGCGGCCCCCCAGAGGCTCATTCGTTTGAGGCCACCTGCGGCGCGTCCGCGCGCGGACCGTCCTCGTAAAGGTAAACGATCTCCTGTTTGTTCACCGCCAGGAAGGCTCGCTCGGCCACCAGCGCGTCGGTTTCGGCTTTGAAAATCCGCGCCGACGTGATGGGAATGAAGACCTCCGGCAGGCCATTGAGCACGTCTAACACGCGGTGGTTGTAAAGGACGTGCATCACGCCCTCGATCCGATGCTCGAACGTCCGAAGCACGACCGGAATGGTCTGCTTGGGGATGACGGTTCGCGACATTTGAGTTGGCATCAGCCTTCCCTCGGACAGGAATGCGGTCCCTTATTCTTGTTCGATGGCAGAGGTAGCATGCCCCTGCCCGCGTTTCAAGAGCAAAGGAACGCCCGCGGTAGCAAGAGGTCAGAGGTTAAAAGGAGAGGTCAGAGGCGAGAAGTCAGAGGTTAGAGAAAACAACAAGCAACCGCCCTTTTTTTTCTCGCCTCTCACCTCCCGCCTCCGACCTCTTGCCTCTAACTTCTCGCCTCTCACCTCCCGCCTCCGACCTCTTGCCTCTCGCCTCTCACCTTTTCTTTGGGGGCGGCGGGCCAAATTCCAGCGGTACGATCAGCGGTTCGCCCGCCTCGGCGGCCTGTTTGAGCAGACCCGCGGTGATTGTCAGCCGGTTCCCCGAAATCGGCGCGCCCTCCTTGAGCACGTGCTTCTTGCCCTTGAGGAAGGCCGAGACGTCCTGGATCGGCAGGCGTTCCGTCTTGCTGGTCTTCCAGTGCATCGGCAGCACGATCTTCGGTTTCAGTTCCGCGAGCACCGCGTCCGCTTCGGCCGGCCCAATCGTGTAGTAGCCCCCGACGGGCAGCATCAGGACGTCGGTCGGCCCGATGGCCTTGACGCGCTCGGCGCCCACTTGCTTCTCGCCGAAATCGCCCATGTGAACGATGCGGAGCGGCGGGTTGCTGGACGTGATTTCGAAAACGAAGATCGCGCTTTTGCCGCGCTTGGCCCCCTGCACATCGTCGTGATAGGCATTGATCGAGTAAATGTGGACGTCCTTGACCTTCTGGTCCACGGGGTTGAAGTTGACCCCGCCGGCGGCCAGTCCGCGCAGGACGAGCGGCGTGCCTGCGGCCATTTGGACGTAGTTGTGATCGCCGTGCTCGTGGCTGACCGTCACCACGTCCACGCCCTCCACACGCGGCACCGCATAGCCGACCTTCGGATCGAACGGGTCGGTCAGGATCGTTACATCACCGGCCTGGATGACGAAACAGGCCTGTCCCAGCCAAAAGATCGCTGCAATAATGGGTTCCATGTCGCTCCTCCTCTTATCGAGAATCCGGTGATTTCTGCGAGACAGGTTACCAACCTGTTCTACCCTTGCTTTTGAATTCCCGGTTGTCGGTTGTCCGTTTTTCATTTTTCATTTCTAGACCTGGTCGCCCTCAGCATCAAGGTCTTGAAACAGCCACGACGACAAATAGCGTTCCGAGCAGCTGGGGGCGATGACCACGATCAGTTTGCCCGCGTTTTCGGACCGCCGGGCGACCTGGAGCGCCGCCCAGGTCGCCGCGCCCGTGGAGATGCCCACCGGGATTCCTTCTTCGCGAATGATCCGCAGGGCCGTCCGACCGGTGTCTTCCTGGCCGACGCGGATGACCTCGTCCACCACGGCCATGTTCATCACCTTGGGGATGAACCCCGCGCCGATGCCCTGGATCTTGTGCGGGCCGGGCTTGCCCCCGCTGAGCACCGCAGAGGTGTCGGGCTCGACCGCGATGGCGCGGAACTGGGGCTTGCGCTTTTTGAGCACCTCGGCGATACCGGTGATCGTTCCGCCCGTGCCCACGCCCGCCACCACGAAGTCCACGCGGCCGTCGGTGTCGCGCCAGATCTCCTCGGCGGTCGTTCGGCGATGGATCTCGGGATTGGCGGGATTGTCAAACTGCTGCGGGATGAACGAGTGGGGAATTCGCGCGGCCAGCTCGTTGGCCTTGTCCACCGCGCCGGCCATCCCCTTGGTTCCTTCGGTCAGCACCAGCTTCGCGCCGAAAATCTTGAGCAGCTTCCGCCGCTCGGTGGACATCGTGTCGGGCATCGTCAGAATCAGCTGGTAGCCCTTGGCGGCGGCCACGAAGGCCAGTCCGATTCCCGTGTTGCCGCTGGTCGGCTCGATGAGGACGCTCTTGCCCGGCTGGATCAGACCGGCGGCCTCGGCGGCCTCGATCATCGAAACCCCGATGCGATCCTTGACGCTGCCCAGCGGATTGAAAAACTCCAGCTTCAACACCACCTCGGCCACGCATCCTTCGGTCACGCGGTGGAGCCGCACCAACGGTGTGTTGCCGACGGTTTTTGTGATGTCATCACAGATCCGAGCCACGGCCTCCTCCCTTCCGGAACGCTGAACGATGAATGCTGAACGTAACGATCTGTCTTTGGACTACTTGCAGCAATCAGGTAGCCCGAACCGGCGCTGGAAATCAACCTCAAACAACTTCTTGGGTGGGACGGGTTGGCAACCGGTCCTACGACCATCGGGGATATTGACATCGGACTGACTATCTCTCACAAGATCTCGCAACGGAGGATGCGCCATGCGAATCATAGACATCGCATTGCCGGTACGCGAGGGAATGGTGGTCTGGCCGGGCGATGCGCTTTTTTCACGCAATCCCATCTTCGCCATAGCTCGTGGCGATGCCTACAATCTGTCGCGAGTGGAAATGGGTCTTCATGCGGGAACCCACGTGGATGCGCCCCGTCATTTCATCGAAGGCGCGCCGGGGATTGATCAGCTCGACCCGGCGGCGTTCGTGGGGCCATGTCGCGTGGTGGCGATTGAAAATCGGTGGGCGATCGAACGGGCTGACCTCGAGCGGCTCGATCTGACCGGGGTCGAGCGGCTGCTTTTCAAAACCGCGAACTCGGCGCTCTACAACCGGCCGAAGTTTGTGGAGAGCTTCGTCGCCCTGACACCCGACGCCGCGCGGCACCTGGCCGCCCTCGAGGCGCTGCGACTGGTGGGCCTTGACTACTATTCCATCGGACCCTTCGACCCCACGCAGAGCGCGGCGGTCCATCGCGCAATTCTTGGCCGCTCGATTGTCGCGCTCGAGGCGATTGATCTTCGGGACGTGGAACCCGGCGACTACGAGCTGATCGCCCTGCCGCTGCGCATCGAAGGCGGCGACGGCTCCCCCGTCCGCGCCGTGCTGGTGGATCGCAGGCCATAGTGAGGCCGGGCGTCGAGGAAATGACTTAGAGCGTGTCTTGAAACCACGCTCTTTGCCCGTCATTGCGAGGAGCGGCTCCTCGCAATGACGGAGGGGATCAGAAACCGTGTACACCTTTTGCTTCAAGTGACCCTTACCCAATCCAGCCCGGCTTTTTTCACCGCATAGCCGATCTCGCGCAGGTGGCTGCCATAGGCCACCATCCAGTGGAAACCGCGGACCTCGTCGTTGAGGCGTTCCCAATCGCCTTGGATTCGGATGTCGAGCTGGGTGCGGCAGATCGGGAAAAACGGCGTGTCGGCGATCCGGCCCTCGAAGCCCAGCCAGCGCCGGCCGGCAAAGTCGGGGTCAATGACGGTGATGTGCTGCCCCTTCTTCATCTCCACCTTGGGCGCCGCGCCGTAGTCCGATTCGTAGTGCGTGAGGATTTGCGCGGGCTCCGCGTGCCGTCCGTCCATCTTTCGCGGCGCCGTGCAATGCGACACGGTCACGATGCCGCGATGGGGAAACGACGGATTGCAAAAGAAGACCGGCCGGCCCGACACATAGTGAAGAAGGATTCCCGACGGGATGGCCACAAAATCGCCTTCGCAAAATGCCAGGTAGCCTTCGTCGTTCAACAGGCTCAGCGGCAGGCAGGCCGTGGTTTCGGAGATCGGCATGATGGTACTCATGCAGCTGTTGACCGTGAGGGCGTCGGTTTTCGCTTCGTCGAGCAGATCGCGGAAGACCTCGCAAAGGATGAATGCCTGATAGACAAAGTCCTTCGAGGTCTCGAGCGCGACGCCCCGCTGCCGGAGATACTGGTCGGCCTCGCTGCGGCAGCGCTTCACGAGAGTTTCGTTCTGCCGCGCTTTCTTGATCCGTTCGCCGAGATCGGGATAAGGAACGGTGACGATGTCGAGCTTCCAAGTCTGTCGCGCGTGATCGGGAGCCTTTTTGCCGTCGGCGCCCCAGCCGCCCGGTCCGCCCACGGCGACGATGCGTTTGCCGAGGATGTTCTTGAGGCCAGAGAGCGCTCGCAGCCGCCAGAGGAGCTCGCCGTGATCGTCCACCACGATATCCTGGGGGCCCATGTTGGACGGACCGAACTCATCGCGTGTCTTTCGCAGAAAATGCGTGTGGGCTCCGATGTACATATAATAAAGCGGGCCCGAGCGATGGCGCACGAACATGAGATTCCACTTGTCGGTTGCGGCGAGCGCTTCGAGCACCGGCCGATTGCGCCGCGCGGCATACATGATCAGGACGTCGTGATCGCCTTTCGCCGCGGCGGTGGCCTGCTCGACGGTCTGCACGGTTTTCAGCGGCAGCACCTCGAGCGGGAAGTCGGCCGACTTGGCCATCGCCGCGAGGTCGCGACGAATATGGTCCTCTTCCGCGCGCATCTCCTGCTCGTTCTGAATCGCTCCCGTCACGCGCCAACTGGTGGCCGGCTTGCGCCGGTAGATTTCGCAGTTGAAGACCGGCTGAACCTTGAGCGGAAGGCAGATGGGCTGCTGGCGCTGCGACTCGGTGACCCGGCCCGAAGCCGCACCCAGAAGCGTCGGCAGAGCCGCGCCCGCCGCCGTCAAGACTCCGGCGGTGGCGAGAAACTCACGACGGGTTTGTCCGTGTTGGCGAGGAGCGCCGCACAGCTGATTGGAGCGGCAGCCACACTGATGAGCGGTTTGCCGTGTGTTGTCGAACTCCATCATGGTTTACCTCCCGGGGCACGAATGATGAAGGATGAATGCGAAAAGCGAAGGATGAAGGATGAATCAAAAGACGTGGAAGAACCGTCAGCTTTCTTCAGTTTCTTCCATCGCTCTTGGACCCGATGACGGGTTGAAGATAGCGCAGAGGAGTTCTGCTGTTTTTGTTCATCCTTCATCCTTCGCTTTTCTCATTCATCCTTCTTTGGTACACGGAGCGTTTCAAGATCGCGACGCAGTCGTGGTGGCGGTAGCGTTCGTCGTAGTCGAGGCCATAGCCGACGACAAAGCGATCGGGGATCTCGAAGCCCACGTAGCGCGGCCTGACATCGGCGACCTTTCCCCGCTGTTTCTCCAGGAGCACGCAGACCTCCACGCTTCGCGCACCGAGCTCTTCGAGTTCCCGCCGCAGCACGTCGAGCGTTTGTCCGCTGTCGAGAATGTCTTCGACAATCAGCACCTCGCAGCCGTCCAGCGGCATCCCGATCCGACCGGAGAGCGCGACGTTGCCCGAGCTGCAGGTCGCGCTGCCGTAGCTCGCGGCCCGGATCAGCTCGAAGCGGTGGGGAAGGGTGATCGCGCGCATGAGATCGGCCAAAAACACCACGCTGCCCTTGAGCACGCCAACCAACACCAGATTGCTGCCGCGATAATCGTCGGAGATTTGCCGGCCCAGTTCGGCCACGCGCCGGGCGATCTGTTCGCGGGTCAGCAACACCGATTCAAAATCGGGATGAGGAAGCATGGCGCGTCCTCGTGGGTCCAAGGGTAACAGGCGTAGATTCGCAGCCGGCCGCACCGGCTTTCAAGGTCTAATTCTTCCTTGTGCGTGGAGAGGGAGTTGCGAAAAGCGATGTTCCAGATCGGCTGGCGTAAGGGCTGGGGTGCTGCAAAGGTGTATCTGTCCGATTTCCGCGCGATTCACGGGCTGACAGCCCGCGCCACTCTGCTTTTCGCAACTCCCTCGCCTCTCTCGCCTTCTTTCTTGACCCAGGTCGGGGAACTGCGGCTAAATCCGACGACAGGGCAGTCTCGGTCAATCCGCGTGAGAGGCCACCGCTCCGGCCATGGAACCTGAACCGCTCGACAAACCAATCGCCTTCGTGGTGCCCTGGTATGGCGACGACATCGCCGGAGGGGCCGAGCGCCTGTGCCGCGAGTACGTCCACCAGCTCAGTCGCACCGGGCTGGCGGTCGAGGTGCTGACGACCTGCGTGCGCGATTTCGCCGGCAACTGGAACAAGAACCATTATCCCGCCAAAACCGTCGAAAAACAGGGGATCAAGCTTCGGCGATTCCCCGCGCGGCGGCGCGACAGCCACCAGTTCGACATGGTCAATTTCAAGCTGCTCAACAACCTCTCGGTCACCGCCAACGAAGAGCACGTGTTCTTTTTCGAATCCGTGCGAAGCGAGCAATTGGAGAAGTTTCTCGCCCAGGAAGGCCGCAACTACCATCTGGTCTTCATGCCGTATTGTTTCGGGACGACGTTCGAGGGATTGCGGCAGGTCAATTTCAACGCCTTCCTGTTGCCGTGCCTCCACAAGGAACGCTACGCGATGCTGCGCGGCTCATTCAAGATGCACGAGAGCGTGCGCGGGCTGATCTTCAACTCCGAAAGCGAGCAGAAGCTGGCCTCGTCGCTCTATGCGATTGAACACATCCCCCAGATCGTCCTCGGCATGGGAATCGAAGCGCACGAACCGGTGGGGCCGGAGCTTTTTCGCGCCGAGTTCGCCCTCGAGCGGCCTTATCTGCTCTATCTCGGCCGCATGGATCCGACCAAAAACACCCACGTGCTCGTCGGCTACTTCGCGCAGTATCTTGCCGACAATCCCGATTCGCGGCTCGATCTGGTTCTGCTGGGACACGGCGACGTCGAGGTGCCCGAGGGGATTGCTCCGCGCGTCCACAAGGGCGGCTATGTCTCCGACGAGCTGAAGCGGTCGGCGCTGGCGGGGGCGGAGATGTTGGTCCAGCCCTCAGCGCGCGAGAGTTTTTCGATCGTGCTCATGGAAGCCTGGATGGCCGGCACACCCGTGGTGGTCAACGAGTATTGCACGGTCGGCGTGGAACACTGCCGCCGTTCGAATGGAGGCCTTTACTTCGGCAACTTCGTCGAATTCGAGGGCGTGGTCCGCCTCTTGAGCGAAGAGCGGTCGCTCGCGCAACAGCTGGCGGCCAACGGTCGCCGCTACGCTCTCGAAAACTACGGCTGGGAGCGCCTGGTCCGCGGCTTGGTCCGTTTCATTCGCGAGAACGCGTAGGACGATTTTCCCCCGCGGCGGCTCCGACCTGGCGACGTGCGCGGCACGTGGACTTGGTCCGGCCGGTCTTGGCGGTTTTCTGCGCCCCGAGGATCGGTCTGCCGAGCGGATCGTTATCGTACGGATCGCAATCGAGCCTCCCGGCGCCGAAGTTGTACTGCCGGACCAGCCGTTTCTGCGCCTTCTTCGTTCTTGGATTCTTGATTTTCATCCCTTTTCCTTCCGGCCGAAGCAAAGGTGCAGGCGTTCGACGAAACGCTTCACTTCGGCCATTATGGTTTGTGGGCTGTCGCCCTTTTGAAAATAGACATAGCGGCTAGCCTTCGTAAAAGGACGGGCGTGGTGGCCGATGAACCCGAGGCCGATCAGCGGGACGCCCAGTGCGGCGGCGGTGTGGGTCAGACCCGATTCCCCGCCGATGAAAAGCTGCGTCCGCGCGATGATGGCGGCAGTCTGCTCGAACGACCGCTCCTTGCCGACGAAGGAGAAGACGTCGGGTCCCGAAATCGCCGGCCCACCATCGTCCCGCCCGAGCAAGATGAAACCGACCCGTCCCTGACGGCGAAGCCAGGCGAGGATTCGCCGGATCAGAGCGGCATTCAGATTCCGTTCGGGCGAATAGGGAACCCTCCTCAGATGCACCGACACGAGCGTCTCGCAGCGGTTCGGGATGGCGGCGCGCAGGAACCGCTCGGCCCCGCCGTCCTTCGAGCCGCCGTCCACCGCCAGAACCTCGGTCGGTGCGATCCGCCGCACACACTCGGCCCACTCGGGCAGATAATAGCTATCGTCGAGCAACGTAAGAAGCAACGTGATGGAAGGTGCCGCCACCCGCGCCGTCCCCGATCTAACAGAAGATGGGTGGGGAAGGATCGCCGGCGTCTGAGATCGTCAAGAGGAAGAAGCGCGGGTCTTCTGTCGAGGCAGTTGCGAAAAGGAGTGGCGTGGGCTGTTAGCCCGCGAAAATCGCGCAAAGCCGGGTGCTTTACCCGACTTCGGGTGTATGTGTTTAGCGACCCTTTGGAGTGCGGTGGCCCTCCGCCGCTTTGCCTTTCTCTGGAGTGACCAGCGACCAAAAAAGCAAAGCGGCGGAGGGC